>ERZ779673.465-NODE-465-length-18574-cov-3.282845_pt1 | contig 18574 bp, 20 predicted proteins | sample MGYA00511956_ERZ779673 | MGnify/ENA primary metagenome ERZ779673 (study PRJEB29588, sample SAMEA2152065) | human gut metagenome | biome: human gut; feature: human-associated habitat; material: faeces | place: Denmark | collected 2008/2010 ... | reverse complement strand
CACAGTTCGCTGGTTCTTCATCAGTTCCTGCTCACGTAGAAATGATGGGATTCCTTGGTATCGGTAACAACCCGATGGTAGGATGTACAGTAGCTTGCGCTGTAAACGTAGCTTTGGCTTTGAATAAGTAATTTATACTTGATTCAATATAATAAACTCCTGTAATCGAAATGATTGCAGGAGTTTTTTGTTTGTAGTAGATTATAGTTGATGCACACTTTAATAGCCTCATCTTATGATGTTCTATCTTACTAATCAAGAAGAAAAACAAGGCTATAATAAAGCTGAAATCTGTTCTCTCCAAAGTCTATTGCAGTAAAACATAAAACAGGTCTACTACCGCTTATTTTAGCTTAAAAGAAGTGATTTTTGCAGCCCAATTTGCCATTTTCAAACAGTGAGCTGCTGTTTATCCATTTTCCCTTCAACACCCCTTCCGGAATCAGGAAATCTGAGGAACTAATATCAGGCTTGAAAGACAAAATGCTCCAAAGCTTTCCGGATGCCCTCTTCATCCACACCGGCGGTCACGTAATCCGCTACGGCTTTCAACGATTCATTCGCACTACCCATGGCCACGCCGATTCCAGCCTCCCGAACAATCGGAATGTCGTTGCCTCCGTCACCAAAGGCCATGGTTTCTTCCTTTTTCAGCCCCAGAAAAGCCATGAAGGCCCTCAGTCCTCTGCCTTTATCCGTACCTTGTGCCGTAATATCGGCAAAATCGGGATACCATCGACTGGATACGCAATGAGGAAGAAGAGGCATCATTCGCCGTTCCTCCTCTTCCGAAATAACCGGCGTCAACTGGAGAATGGGGTGTGCCCACAAGGAGTCAAGCGAACGACTTTCCTTCATGCCGTGCACGTTCAGCATCTGCCGGAAAATGTAGTCCACTTTCTTATTACTGTTGTACATTATCAGGTCTTTCTCCCCTACCACCATACAGGCGAAGTTCATCTCATCAGACTGCCGGATAAGGGTACGCACATCTTCTTCCGGAATCGGACTGCAGGATATCACCTGTTTACCAATGAAACAATATGCGCCATTTACCGTGATGTATCCATCTATCAGTTCACTGATTTCCTGAAGATTATTAATGAGGGAAAACGGACGTCCGGTGGAAATGAACACTTTGATGCCCAGCTCCTTCGCCTGCCGGATGGCCTGTACCGTAGAATCAGGTATCCGGTGGGTCTGAAAGCTGACCAAAGTGCCGTCAATGTCAAAAAACAATGCTTTTATCATAGCTTAACCTATATTCAAAATGATAATTGCGACAAAGATACAAAAGCCAAAGTGCTTCATGACCACGTTTTCACCTGAGATTACTGCCATTTTGATAAAATTATCCCGATATGATAATTATCTAACTAATGTTTATCACATGGAATACAAAATAAGAAGATTTTCTCCGCAGAAAACAATGCAAGAAATTATCTCCGATAATACTGTGCCATTGAAAACGCACGATGAAGGGCCAGACGGGTGCAAGCCAAGGAACAGATTGACCCCACAAAGAACAGAATGCCGGTAGAAACCATGATGTTACCCAAACCTACCAGCGGAGAAACGATGCCACCGAAAGCAAAACCCAGCGCTCCTAACAAGGCCGAAGCCACACCGGCATTTTCCCGTTCACTATCCATCGCCAGCGTGTTGGAAGCCGTGAAGGTCAGCCCGATCATAGAAAGCAGACAAATTAGCAAGATTTCGTAAACCCAAAAAGAACAATTCATACACAATGCGATACACAGGAAGAAAGAAGCAATGACCATTCCCACACTCCCCCGGTACAACGCTTGTTCCGAATGGGCAAACTTAACAGAAGCGGCCGCCGATACCATAATGGCAATGGCATTGATACCGAAGCAGATACTGAACATCAAAGGAGAGAATCCATAATGCTGCTACATGATGAAAGGAGCGGAAGAGATGTTGGCAAACATCACTCCCTGCGCAAAACCGAACTGAAAAATGTAGCACACATACCGACGGTTCTGAATCACAGCCAGGAAGCTCCGATAAACATCGCCCCAGCGGGCATTCTGACGACGTACTGCGGGCAAAGAATCCGTGAAATGCAAGCTCCCGGCCAGTAGTAAAATACCCAATCCGAACAATACCCAAAAAATACCGTGCCAGCCCACACTGTCGGCCATACTGCCTCCGGCAATCGGAGCGACTCCGTTGATGGCTCCAATAATGGCCAGCATCTTGGCAAGTTCCCGACCGGAATATTTATCGGCTGCAATGGAACGAGAAATGACAATACCTCCGGCACCCGCCATTCCCTGAATCAATCGCCAGCCCACAAACTGCATGATGGTGCGAGAATACAGACATCCCAAGGTAGCCAGCAGAAACAAACACATGGCGATAATCAGCGGACGACGACGGCCATACTTGTCGCTGAGCGGTCCGAAGAAAAGCTGTCCCACAGCCAGCCCGATCATACTGGCCGTCAGTCCCAGCTGCACCTGTGAGGAAGTGGTATGGAAAAAGCCTGTCATGGCAGGCAAAGTAGGCAAATACATGTCGGTTACAAAAGGCCCGAAAGCCGTCAGTACCCCTAAAAATACGAGAATAAACAATTGCGAATTTTTTCTTGTCATAATGCTTGTTTTTAAAACGCTGCAAAATTAGTAATTATCCAAAGGCCATATCATACCTTTTGCCGTACAAAACTTTTCAAAAACCGCACAAAATGAATTTTATTCCGAGAAAAAAGGCTATTTTTGTTTCATAAAAATACTTCCTCATGGATATTTCACTCTTGTCATCCCTCAACGGAATCCACTACGATGAAGGAAACCTGGACTTCCTGCGGCCCTCTCCCCTCCACTTCAACTGTGGCGTACAGATATTGTGTACCTGCGGAACGTGCATTCTCTCTACAGGAGCCCAGCAGTTTCATCTTCGGGAAATGTCGGAACTTATTTTCTGGGGAGGAAGCATCATGCAACTGATGGAAGCCTCGGACAACTTCCACGTACGTCTGCTGCTCTACCCAAAAAAAATATTTCTACAAGCCGCCATTTCCCTCGATACGACCTATTTTAATTACATGAGGGAATTTCCCCAATACGACCATGGAGAAGAAAGCTGGAAGAATGTCAACCTGTGGATTGACATGGCCCAGCTACTCTTCCGCCGGCCTTCATCTGCATTCCGCGAACGGCTGGAACTGAACTTCCTGCAAAGCATGCTCATGTGGATTTTCAGTTCCATTCCCGACACCTACGTATCGAAAGCTGAGTCGTACACCCGGAAACAGCTTTTGTTTCATAAATTCATGCACCTCATTCATGAGCATGCGGCACAGATGCACCAAGTGTCTTTCTATGCTGAACAGCTTTGCATCTCTCCACGCTACTTGAATGAAATAACCTTGTCGTTTTCCAACGGAAAAACGCCCAAGGCGCTCATTGACGAACAGCTGACAGCCGAGCTGAAGGTGTTGCTCAACAACCCGGCTTTGTCGATTGCCGAGATTGCTTCCCTCTGCCACTTTCCCGACTCGTCCTATCTGAGCCGCTTCTTTAAAAAGAATACCGGCATCGCCCCAAAGGCTTTCCGAGCCCTGAAACAAAGCTAAATTATATCAGTCCCCGCTTCATCTCGTCACGGACAGCGGCCATCATGCCTTCCACCTGGGCCAGCGCCAGCATGCGCCCGTGGAAAGAATACCCGGGATTATACCCTTCCTTTTCATCTCCCAACATCGTACGTCCATGGTCTACCCGCATGGGAAGTCCGGGATTCTCTTTCTCGAAGATGCGAATCAGGTCGAGCAGCTGTCCTCTTCCGGCTAAATGAGACGTTTCCCTAAAATCTCCTCCTGGTAAAATCTCCGTACTGCGCAGATGGACAAAATGGGTTCTTCGGGCAAAACGGCGGGCCAGTTCACGGGTATCGTTCTGACTGCCGGAACTCAGGGAACCGGCACAGAAGGTCAGTCCGTTATGCGGATTGTCAACTGCCTGCAACAACCATTCGATATCTGCTCCATCTGTCACAATGCGAGGTAAACCCAGCACCTGGAAAGGAGGGTCATCGGGATGAATGCACAAGTTCACTCCGTAGGTATCGCACACGGGCATCACCGCCTCCAGAAATGTACGCAAATTTTCTCTCAACCGCTGCCGGTCTATACCTTTATATAAAGCCAGCAATTCACGAAACTTGCGAACCGGATAAGGTTCCCCCTCCTGAATGTTCCCATCGATGAATCCCTGGGTCTTGACGATAATCGTATCAATCAGTTCGGCCTTTTCTGCTGCCGTGATGCGTTGGTCCAGTTCGGCCACTTCCTGCAATTCTTCCGGAGTATAATCTTGTTCCGCTCCTTCCCGATGCAGGATTCTCAAATCGAAATAAGCAAAACGTATGCGATTGAAATAAAGCGACGTGCTTCCGTCAGGCAATGCATAATGCAAATCCGTACGTATCCAGTCGATAACCGGCATGAAATTATAACAAACGGTTTTCACGCCACACATACCCAGGTTGGCCAGACTGGTTTTGTAGTTTTCAATCAACCGATTCCGTTGCGGGCCACCATATTTGATGGCTTCACACACGGGAAGACTTTCTACGACCGACCACCTCAATCCATACGACTCTATGTAAGCTTTCAGGTCCTGGATGGCTTCCACCGTCCAGACTTCCCCGTTGGGCACCTCATGCAGGGCCGTGACAATCCCTTCTACTCCTATCTGCCGGAGCATGGAAAGCGTGATAGGGTCTTTCTTTCCAAACCATCGCCATGTCTTTTCCATCTTTTTCCCTCCGACCGGTTTTAAACTCCACTGAATGAACTGAATCCGCCGTCTACGGGCAATGTCACGCCTGTAATGAAACTGGCAGCTTCACTGCACAAGAACTGTACGGCTCCATTAAGCTCTGAAATATCCCCAAAACGCCTCATCGGAGTTTTGGCAATGACCTTCCGGCTGCGTTCCGTGAGTGAACCATCCGGATTAATCAGCACGGCCCGGTTCTGGTTGCCGATAAAGAAACCGGGAGCAATGGCATTGACCCGGATTTTCTCGCTGAATTTAAGGGCCATTTCCTGGGCCATCCAACGGGTAAAGTTCTCCACCGCACTTTTGGCCATGGAATATCCCGGCACCCGGGTAATGGCTTCGCACGCCGCCATGGAGGAGACATTGACAATGCTACCACTCTTCTGTGCCGCCATCACTTCTCCAAACACCAGACAAGGATACACCGTTCCGTTCAGGTTCAAATCAAGCACTTTATTCAAATCCTCTACTTTCATGTCAAACACATGCTGGCTTTCGGTCAGCGTACCTCCGGGAATGTTTCCTCCTGCCGCATTGACCAGAATATCCACCCTTCCCCATTGTGCCAACACCTCGTCCTTCACTTTCCGCAAGCTGTCCATATCGAGCACATTGCAGGTAAAGCCATACACTTCGCCTCCCGTCTGCCTCAATCTTTCCACAGCTTCCTCCACATGGTCGGGATGTGCCCCAATCACAGCCACCTTTGCTCCGGCCTTCAGCAGACCTTCGGATATATTACTTCCCAATACCCCGGAACCACCCGTAACTACGGCTACACGTCCGGATACATCAAACAGATTGTTCATAACTTACAGATTTTAATTTGCCACAAAGTTAGAGGAGAAATAAACACCCAAATTCACCGATTTTTGCAGGTTATTTGCGTAACTTTGCCATTATTACGTTCACCATGAAAAAGATACTCAACGAACAACTGGACATTTCGGATACCAACCCGCTTAAAGCACGGTACTACGATTACAAACGTTTCACCTATCCTTGGCATTTCCACAGTGAATTTGAAATCATTTACGTTGAAAAAGGATATGGTCAAGGGATGATTGGAGACAGCATAACCCACTTTTCAGACCAGTCACTTTTTGTACTTGGCTCCAATTTGCCACACTACGTAGAAAATCCACCGGAATACACCCAACAGGAGAATCTGAGAGTGAACGGAGTCATCATCCAGTTCGAAAAAGATTTCATACAATACGCTTTTTCTCACTACAGTCAATTTCAGGCCATCAACCGCCTACTAAAAAATGCCCAAAGAGGATTGTTATATTCAATTGCTGCCTATCCGGATATTCCGAATAAAATCAAATGCATTCCCCAAAAAGAAGGGGTAGAACAGATTGCAGAATTTCTACGGCTTCTGGACGCGCTGACACACACAATTCCCTTCAAATTCATTTCTTCTCCCGCCTACGAACCCGTTCCTTCCCGATTGCATGGACGAAAAATCGAAAAGGTTATAGCATACCTCAACACACACTATACACAAGACATCCGTTTGGAAGACGTAGCCTCTTATGCAGCCATGAATACGACCGCTTTCTGCCGTTTCTTCAAGGAAAATACGGGAAAGACTTTCAAACAACACATCACAGACATGCGAATAGGCTACGCTTGTAAACTGTTGCTAAATGAACAGTGGAACATCTCAGAGATTTGCCTGGAATGTGGATTTGAATCAGTTGCCCACTTCAACCGATGCTTTAAACAACACACAGAAATGACGCCTACCACCTACCGAAAAAAAATGAGTCTTTTTCAAGTATAAAGATTCCAAGTCATAATATCTCTACTTACGTTCCAGCCGTTTCAGTGCCAAATGATGTCCTGCCTGAGCCGCTTTCTGATACCAGAACATAGCCAAACGCAAATTGGGAGTACCAGTCCATCCTTCTTCATATCCTTGCCCAATACGGTAAAATGCATAAGGATCCGACGAGTGACGATAAGCCTCGAATGCTTGTGGCAATGATACAGGAAAACTACCGCATCCCTTACGGTATAAATCCCCTAAGTTAGCCGAAGCATAGGTCAAATCTCCTTGACGCATTGCCTCCTTGAACCAGAATTCAGCCTCATATCCATCGGGAGAAACTCCTACACCTTCTTGATACAAAGTTCCAATATCATTTAATACCACTCCATCCACATGCATACCTTCCCGATACTCCTTACCCAATTCCAACAGCATATCTACATCTTCTTGTGAAAAACTCTCCCATGTTTCTGTACCATCCACTTGCCATGACTTCACACGACCAATTGACACATGCTGAGGAACGTCAATTTCCACATCCATGGCATATTCCAAACTGTCGGCCATGAATTCTTCCTTCGTAGCTTCGGAAAGCAATCCTTTACGAAGCAGATACTGAATATATCCATAGATACGAGAAGTCGAGGAATGAAGATTAACGCCATACTGCTTCAGCTGCTCCAACGATACGTAACGAATCCCTTCTTTCGGTAATTCCAAATAGCAGCGAGGAATTACTGATAGTACAACCTTGAGTGAAGCGATTTCCTCGCCAATGCAATCTTCAATCCATTGTGAACTCAACCGTTCATATACAGTGTAAGACTTTCCATCCTCTCGTGATACCAACTTAGGGCTAGTCCCATTCAAACAAAGTCCTAGTGTATCAATCAAATAAGGAAAAAACTTATAATCATCATAAGAAGACAATCCATCCATCGCCACTTCCACCCGACCTTTCTGGTCATCTGAAATCACAAACGAAGTAGTGGAATGTTCCGGACGATGAAAATAATAAAGGTTTCTTCCCTTATAAGTACCCTGAAGAGTCACCTCAACAGGTACTTCCAGTCTGCGAACAAGTTCCTTGATACGCAAAGGGGCAGATGAATTCAGTTGAAAAGAAATTTGCATAGTCAACCTTTCTATTAAAAATCATTCGTTCTTATCTCGCCACTGCCTATACACAGGCGAGCATCTTTGTCGTAAATCACCCCGAATTGTCCAGGGGCTATTCCCTGTATCGGCTCCTTACTGGATACCCATAATCCATTTTCAGAAAAACGGACCGTACCAGTCTGAAAGATATCCGTGTGACGTATTTTGAAACAAATCTCAGTTTCCGGTTCTTTCCAAGGATTCAATGTAATGAAATGAAAATCTTTCAGAAAAAAAGAATGGCCAAACTGTTTGTCTGTATCATAACCATGCGACACATAGATAATGTTTTCTTCTATATTTTTTTCTATCACAAACCAAGGTCCACCTCCAAGTCCCAATCCCTTACGCTGCCCAATGGTATGGAACCAATACCCTCGATGCTGTCCGATGACCTTTCCTGTCTCCAACTCTACTACCGGGCCCGGCCGTTCACCCAAAAAACGACGGATAAAGTCATTGTAGTTAATCTTACCCAGGAAACAGATTCCTTGACTGTCCTTCCGTCTGGCACTTGGCAAGGAAGCCTTCAAAGCCAACGCCCGCACCTCTTCTTTCATCAATCCGCCCAATGGGAACATCAGTCGCGACACCTGAAGGTAATCAATCTGTGCCAGAAAATCTGTCTGGTCCTTCACCGGGTCTTTGGCTGTAGCCAGCCACGTATGCCCATCAATTACGAGTGTAGAAGCATAATGTCCTGTAACTATCTTGTCATAGTCATGTCCGGCCTTTTGGTCGAAGCAACCGAATTTTATCAATTTATTGCACATCACATCCGGATTGGGAGTCAGCCCACGCCGTACCTTATCGATAGTATAAGCCACCACATTATCCCAATACTCTTTTTGCAAATCCACAATATGGAATGGCAGTCCATACTTCCGGGCAGTAGCAGAAGCCAGTTCTATATCCTCTTCCGCCGTACACGTCAGTTCCTCGTCCGTATCCATACCAATCTTTATGTAAAACAAGTCTGGCTTATACCCTTGTTCACACAACAGATGCACAGCTACCGCGCTGTCAACTCCTCCCGAAATCAATGCTGCTATCTTCATATTTATCTTTTTAGCGGCAAATATACCACTCAGACTCCAAGTGTCCAATACCCTTTTCAAGGTATATCTTATTTCAAAGCCTGAAACTGCTCTATCAATGAAGTAAGGTTTGCCGTAAACAAACGAGCCGAAATGGCCAACAAGATAATGCCGAAAAATTTACGGATAACATAAATTCCCCCCTTCCCCAGCATCCGCTCAATTCGGTCGGTCAACTTCAATACGATGTAAACCCACACCATATTCAATATCAAGGCCAACACGATGTTAATCGGTGCATATTCAGCCCGTAACGACAACAAAGTAGTAAATGCTCCGGCACCGGCCAGCAGTGGGAACACCAAAGGTACTAAAGTAGCTTCTTTAATAGGCCCCGTGTTTTTGAAAATTTCCACATCCAGAATCATCTCCAGCGACATCAAAAATATGACAAAAGCACCGGCTACAGCAAATGAAGCAATATCCACCTGAAACAAGCGTAACATCATATCACCGGCATAAAAGAAACCTAAAAGGAGAGCAAAAGCTATCAGAGTGGCTTTCGGAGCATTCACGGATCGTCCCTTCTGCTTCAAATCCAAAATAATAGGAATAGAACCAATAATGTCAATCACCGCAAAAAGAACAATAAACGCACTCAGGAACTGCTGAAAATCAAATCCACTCATAATCATATACAAAATAACTTTTGCAAAGATATCATTTTTTCATTCATCTGCAAATCTTCTGCAAACATTATCAGACGGTAAGAAAGAATAAAAAAGATAAAAGCAGCTGACAGTGGATATCTCCACTGAGGAAATATACTTAACTTTGTCTGTTAAAAGATAACTTAATAAAGTTAACGTGAGATGGAATTGACAATGTATGACAAGCTTTTACAGCTCCCTTTGTTCCAAGGAATATCCAAATTTGACTTTACAGATATTCTGGAAAAAGTGAAAATTCACTTCAATAAATACGAACCAGGAAGTTGTTTGGTAAAACAAGATACTCCCTGCAACCAGCTTATTTTCGTATTAGACGGAGAAGTACAGATAGAATCCAACGACCCTGTTCATAAATATACCATTTGGGAAAGCTTCAAAAGTCCGAACGTCATCGAACCTTATTCACTATTTGGCATGCGTCCTTATTTTACGGCCTCTTATACCGCAATCACGGAAGTCAATACGCTGAACATTGAAAAATCATACATTCTCAACGAACTGTGTCGCTATGAAGTGTTCAACTTGAACTATATGAACATGCTAAGCAACCGAAGCCAGGTAATTTATAACAAACTTTGGAATGCCCATATCGGAAAGACACGTGACAAAATCATCAACTTTCTCCTGTTACGGTGCATGACACCTTATGGAACGAAAAAAATGTCTATCCGCATGGAAGATTTGGCAAGATTGATTGACGATACTCGTATCAATGTATCGAATGTGCTGAATGATTTACAAAATAAAGGACTAATCCAATTGGGAAGAAGAACTTTTACGATTAATGACTTGAGAGAGGTTACTCTTCTACAAGATAAAAAAGACTGATACTCCTATTTAATTGTTACCATTATGAATAATCCATTTTTACAGCCTTATCATACTCTTCATAATACGACCCCCTTTCAGCTGATACAAACGGCAGATTACGAGCCAGCTATCCGGGAAGGCATGCGGCTAGAAGACAAGGAAATACAAAATATCGTACAAAACCCGGAATCACCCACATTCCAAAACACCATTCTGGCACTGGAACATGCCGGAAAGACCCTGGACAGAGTCACCACCGTCTTGTTCAACCTGCTGAGTGCGGAAACAAACGATGAACTGGAAGCCATTGCAGAGAAGATGACACCGGAACTTTCGGAACATGCCAACAACATCAGCCTTAACGAAGCGTTGTTTGCACGGGTAAAGGCGGTATATGAACAGCGAGACACACTTCAGCTGACGCCGGAAGAACGACGCCTTTTGGAAAAATCGTACGACGGATTTGTCCGTAACGGTGCCAATTTGCCGGAAAAAGACAAAGAGACTTTCCGCAAGCTAAGTATGGAATTGAGCAGCCTGACCCTGAAGTTCTCACAGAACCATCTGAAAGAGACAAACAGTTTCGAACTGGTACTGCAGCACGAAGACGATTTGGCCGGACTGCCGGAAAGTGCCGTGGAAGCAGCGGCCCATACCGCTCATGAGAAAGGAAAAGACGGATGCTGGATAATCACCCTGCAGGCTCCCAGCTACGTACCTTTTATGAAGTACAGCGACAAGAGAGAACTGCGCAAACAACTATACATGGCCTACAACACCCAGTGTTGCCACGACAATGAGTTCAACAACCTGGACATCGTAAAACGGTTGGTCAACCTGCGCATGGAGCTGGCCCAGCTGTTGGGATTCTCCAACTATGCGGAATACGTACTGAAAAAGCGTATGGCCGAAAACAGCGACCATGTGTACAAGCTATTGAACGACTTGCTGGAAGCTTATACACCTGTGGCCCGGAAGGAAGTGGAGGAAATCCGCGCCCTGGCCCGTGAACTGGAAGGCAACGACTTCGAACTGATGCCGTGGGACTTTTCTTATTATGCAGAAAAGCTGAAGAACCGGAAATTCAGTCTCGATGAAGAAGCACTCCGTCCCTACTTTGAACTGAGCCGCGTAAAAGCGGGCGTATTCGGACTGGCTACTCGCCTGTATGGCATCACTTTCAAGGAAAACAAAGAAATCCCGGTGTACCATCCGGATGTACAAGCTTACGAGGTGTTCGACCGCGACGGTAGTTTCCTAGCCGTACTTTATACCGACTTTCACCCCCGTGAAGGCAAACGTTCGGGCGCATGGATGACCAGCTACAAAGAGCAATGGATAGAAGACAATGGCACCAACAGTCGCCCGCACGTCTCCGTAACCATGAATTTCACCAAACCCACAAAAGACAAACCAGCCTTGCTGACTTTCTCGGAGGTCAACACCTTCCTGCATGAATTCGGTCATGCCCTGCACGGCATGTTTGCCAATACTCGCTTCCAAAGTATGAGCGGTACGAACGTGTATTGGGATTTTGTGGAACTTCCTTCACAAATCATGGAAAACTTTGCCATAGAAAAAGAATTTTTAAATACATTCGCATGTCATTACCAGACGGGCGAACCGATTCCCGAGGAACTGATTCAACGCATTGTAGATGCTTCCAACTTCAACGTAGCTTATGCTTGCCTGCGTCAAGTCAGTTTCGGATTGCTCGACATGGCCTGGTACACACGCCAGACCCCGTTTGAGGGAGATGTAAAGACATACGAGAAAGCTTCCTGGCAACGCACCCAACTGCTTCCCCAACTGGACGACACCTGTATGAGCGTACAGTTCGGGCATATCATGTCGGGCGGCTATTCAGCCGGATACTACAGTTACAAATGGGCGGAAGTACTGGATGCCGATGCCTTTTCGGTTTTCAAGGCGAAAGGAATCTTCAATCCGGAAACGGCACGCTCCTTCCGGGAAAACATATTGTCGAAAGGGGGCACCGAACATCCGATGACGCTTTACAAACGTTTCCGGGGACAGGAACCGACCATCGACGCATTACTAAAAAGAAATGGAATTAAATAACCAAGCCATATGAAGACATTAAAATATTTTTGTTACACATTATGTATTGTATTCTCATCCTTACTCTGCGGATGTAATCAGGAAGATGACATCAATGAAATTTTCGACAGTGGAGTATGGCAATTGGTAAACTATTATACGGGAGGAGATTGGAACTCCAACAACGACCGATATGCACGTCCTGCCTACACCGAGGCACAGGATCTAGAAACATTAGGCAAAATCACCATTACCTTCGACAGTGACGGTACTTTCAACGGTACCCTCGATGGAGGAACCTTTGAAGGTAAATGGCAGGCCAACCCGAAGGACAGAAGTTTTGCCGTCATCGGCGAAATCAAGACTTCCATCAGTTTGTCTGGAAAGAATGCTGAATTCATCAAGAAACTGAAACTGGCAAGCTATTATAAGGGAAACAGTAGAGGATTTCTCCAGCTTGCTCCCGATGCGCGTACCACCTATATGCAATTTACCCATAAATGATACAGAATTATGGAACCATCAGAACATAAACAAGAAATCCTAGACAAGCGCTATATGCGCATGGCACTCATCTGGGCCGAAAACTCCTATTGCAAGCGGCGTCAGGTAGGGGCCTTGATTGTCAAGGACAAGATGATTATCTCGGACGGATACAACGGCACACCGGCCGGATTCGAAAATGTATGTGAAGACGAAAACGGAGTGACCCGCCCTTACGTGCTTCATGCGGAAGCCAATGCCATCACCAAGATAGCCCGTTCCAGCAACAGCAGCGAAGGAGCTACCATGTACGTCACTGCCTCCCCTTGCATAGAATGCGCGAAACTGATTATTCAGGCTGGCATCAAGCGGGTAGTCTATGCCGAAAAATACCGCTTGGAAGACGGACTGGACCTACTGAAACGAGCTCATATTGAAGTTGTATATCTTAACCCCAATGAATAAAAATATGAAAAACAATAGTACACGCTTTATTCCGTTTCTGCTGGCCATCTGCTTGATTGCAGGCATCGCCATCGGTACATTCTATGCCAACCATTTTTCCGGCAACAAACTGGGCATCATCAACACATCCTCCAACAAGTTGAATGCCTTGTTACGTATCATCGACGACCAATATGTGGATACCGTCAATATCAGCGACCTGGTGGAAGAAGCCATGCCACAGATTCTTTCGGAACTTGACCCACATTCTTCATATATTCCGGCCAAAGACTTGGAAGCCGTTACAGCCGATCTCAAAGGTAGCTTCAGCGGCATCGGTATCCAGTTTACCATCCAGAATGACACCATCCATGTGAACAGCGTCATCCAGGGAGGCCCGTCTGAAAAAGTGGGACTGATGGCAGGCGACCGTATCGTGGAAGTAGACGATTCTGCCTTTGTGGGAAAAATTGTGACCAACGAAGAAGCCATGAAACGCCTGAAAGGTGAGAAAGGAAGCAAGGTCAAACTCGGTGTATACCGCCCGGGAGAAAAAGAGCTGCTGCATTTCACAGTCGTACGTGGCAACATCCCAGTCAAAAGCATTGATGCAGCCTACATGATTAATGAAAAAGTGGGTTATGTCAAGGTAAACAAGTTCGGGGAGACCACTTATCCGGAATTACTGATAGCCCTGGCCAAACTGAACCAAAAGAACTGTGAGGGACTGATCATAGACCTCCGCGGAAATACAGGAGGCTACATGGCTGCAGCCATCCAGATGGTCAACGAATTCCTTCCCAACAACCGACTGATAGTCTATACCCAAGGACGCAAATCCCCACGTGAAGATTACAATTCCAATGGTACGGGAAGCAACCAGAAAATGCCGCTCGTGGTTTTGGTGGATGAAGGTTCGGCTTCTGCCAGCGAAATCTTCGCTGGAGCCATTCAGGACAATGACCGCGGAACCATTGTCGGACGCCGTTCGTTCGGAAAAGGACTGGTACAGCAACCCATTGAATTCAGCGATGGCTCTGCCATCCGCCTGACCATCGCCCGTTATTACACTCCGTCGGGCCGTTGCATCCAGAAACCATACGAAAAAGGAAAGGAATCGGAATATGAACTGGATTTACTCACCCGCTACGAACACGGAGAGTTCTTCTCGGCCGACAGCATCAAGCAGAACGAAACAGAAGTCTACCACACCCGTCTGGGACGTCCAGTGTATGGAGGAGGGGGCATCATGCCTGATATTTTCGTGCCGCAAGATACCACCGGTATGACTTCCTATTTCCGCATGGCAGCTAACCGCGGACTGATTATCCGATATACTTTCGAATATACCGACCAGAACCGGAGCACACTACAAAAATATGATACTCCAGAAAAGATGGAGGAATACCTGAAAAAGCAGAACTTGCTGAACACTTTTGCTGCATGGGCTGAAAAGAAAGGATTGAAACGCCGCAACAACCTGATGGCCAAATCACGTCAGCTGTTTGAAATAAGCCTTTACGGAAACATTATCTACAACATGCTGGGTATGGAAGCGTATGTAGAATACTTGAATGAAACCGACAAGGCGGTATTGAAAGCGGTAGAAATTCTGGAGAAAGGAGAATCTTTCCCGCAAGCTCCTGCACCGCAGGTCTCAAACAAGAAAAAGAGATAAAATCTCATGGACAAAAGAGATTTACGCAAACAAATAGCACAAGAGAAGCGGAAGTACTCCGCTTCTCAAAAAAATGAATGGTCTTCCAACTTATTTCAGAAGCTGGAAGGCCATCCCTTATTTTTACAGGCGAAAAATATCCTGCTCTATCATTCACTGCCTGACGAAGTGCAAACTCATGCGTTTATCGAACGTTGGTATCCGTACAAACGCATCATACTGCCACTGGTAAAAGGAGATGAACTGGAATTCAGGTATTACGAAGGAAAAAATTCATTGCAGACTGGTTCATTCGGCATTGAAGAACCGACCGGAAGACAAGTGGAAAACTTGGATGAAATCGAACTGAGCATCGTTCCCGGTGTAGCCTTCGACCGGGCTGGAAACCGACTGGGACGTGGAAAAGGATACTATGACCGTGCCCTTTCCCGACTTCATTCCTATAATATAGGTGTCTGCTTTCATTTCCAGCTCTGCCCTCACATTCCGACAGAGCCTACAGACCGCCCCATGCACGAAATTTGGACCGAACGAGGATGTGCATATTCAACGGAACACAATGTTCACGATGACTTGTGAGCCTACCTGCGCATTCAGGTTACGAATCAACATCTCCCGCCCCATCATCAATTCCTGGCGGATGACTGAGGAAGAGAGGCTGACATAAAGCACCTGGTTCTTGATAAACAGATTCGTGGTGTAACGGGTAATGACCGGTCCCACCACATCCTTCCAGGCGTCCACCAGCCGATATTCGTTCAAGGGCGTTTCCAGCCCCTGCTGGCGAAGAAACTGCCGGAGCACATCCCCTATCTGTTCCGTATTATTCCGCTTCATACCCTTCCTTTCGTTCGGAGACCTCTCCGTTTTCTACCTCAAACAGTTTATAATCCCCCTCAATCTTTTTCAGAATACGGTCCAGATGGTCACGGTTGGTATCTGTAATAAAAATCTGTCCGAAACTGTCGCCTGCCACGAGCTTTACAATCTGTTCCACCCGCAAGGCATCCAGTTTGTCGAAGATATCATCCAATAAAATCAAAGGAGTGGTACCGCTTCCTGTCCGCTTCAAGAATTCAAACTGTGCCAGCTTAAGCGCAATCAGATACGTTTTGTTCTGCCCTTGCGAACCTTCCCGCTTCATAGGAAATTCTCCCAATTGCATAATCAGGTCGTCTTTATGGATACCTTTCAGGGAATATCCCATCACCCTGTCTCGTTGCCGGTTTTCACGCAGCAAGGTCAGCAAGTCTCCCTCTGCCGCATGTGACTGATACGACAGTTTTACCTGTTCCCGATTTTGGGAAATATATCCATAATACGACTGAAAAATCGGGATAAACTCCTCAATAAACTGCCGACGCTTGCGAAACACCAGTTCTCCCGTGGAAGCCATCATTTCCTCCCACACATTCATCAATTCTTCATCGGGTTCCAGGTCTGCTTTCAGCAACGTATTCCGCTGCACCAATGCCTTGTTGTAACGAATCAACGCATCCAAGTATTCACGATCGAACTGCGAAATCACCACATCCATAAACCGTCTGCGCTCTTCACTTCCTCCTGCTATCAACAACGTGTCTGCCGGCGAAACCATGACCAGCGGTATCAGCCCGATATGGTCCGACAAACGGGTATATTCCTTCTTGTTCCGTTTGAACTGCTTTTTCTGGCGACGTTTCAACCCACAATATATTTCCTCCGGATCACCACTGTCCGTCTCATAGAATCCTTGCAACACGAAAAAATCCTGCTCATGCCGGATATTCTGAGAATCAATGGGATTAGTCGCACTTTTGCAAAAAGAAAGATAATACACGGCATCCATCAGGTTGGTCTTTCCCATTCCGTTCTTTCCGATGATACAATTCATCTTGCGGGAGAAAGTCAGTTCAGCCTGCTCCAAATTTTTATAGTTTACGATTGAAATGCGTTTAAGCCACATAAATACTCATTATTTAGAATACAAATTTAACAATAAAAGCAAGATTGATTAAAAAAACTGCCCGCAAATTTCATTTATAAGTATAAATAAACTACTTTTGCTGTCCGAATAAGTGGATTCAGAAAATAATAAAAAAACAAATATCAAATGACTGAACAAAAACACACTCATGACCCATTGAATGTAGACGAAGCGCTCAGCACTTCAGAAGCATTTCTTATCAAAAACAAGAATTTACTTTTAGGGGTAGTAATCGCTCTGGTTGTCATCGTCGGAGGTTATCTCGGATACAAACACTTCATCTCTGAACCAAACGAGTTGAAGGCTTCAGAAGCTATTTTCAAAGGTGAACAATATTTCGGAGCAGACAACTTCGAAACAGCACTGAAAGGCGACAGTTTGGGCTATGCAGGTTTCGTCAAACTGGCAGACCAGTTCAGCGGTACAGATGCCGGCAACTTGGCTAACGCATACGCAGGTCTTTGCTACGCCCAGCTTGGCAAATATGAAGATGCCATCAAATACTTGGACAAATTCAGCGGAGACGACTTACTGGTGGCTCCATCTGTAATGGGAGCATTGGGAAATTGTTACGCGCAAGTAGGACAGCTTGACAAAGCAGTCGCTACTTTACTGAAAGCAGCCGACCGTGCCAACAGCATGTCACTGAGCCCAATTTACCTGATTCAGGCAGGACAGATTCTAGAAAAGCAAGGAAAGAACGCAGAAGCTGTAGAAGCCTACAAACAGGTAAAGAACAAGTATGGTAATTCTTACCAAGCAATGGATATTGACAAGTATATTGAACGTGCTTCTTTAAAATAAAATTCTACAGGAATACACTTATATAAAAGAGTATCATCATTCAGGCCGGACCGAAAAACTCAAAGCATCTGCGGATGTACTCCAGTTTTTCGGTCCGGTTTTTTTATCTTCAATAACCCTTAAAAACAATAAATATGGCAACAGCTTATCACAATCTTTCTGACTACGACTTCAATTCTGTACCCGATGCTTCACACATGCGTTTTGGAATCGTAGTGTCTGAATGGAACCACAACATTACAGGTGCCTTGCTCGAAGGAGCCGTCCGCACATTAAAAAAACACGGTGCCAAAGATGAAAATATCCTGGTCTATCCCGTTCCGGGAAGTTTCGAACTGACATTTGGATCCGCACAACTCATCAAAAGCGGAAAAGTGGACGCTGTCATCGCATTAGGTTGCGTAGTTCGTGGAGACACTCCTCATTTTGACTACGTGTGTGCAGGTGCTACCCAAGGTATTACCGAACTGAATGCAACTACCGACACCCCAGTCATTTATGGCTTGATTACCACCAACAACATGCAACAAGCCGAAGATCGCGCTGGAGGCAAATTAGGGAATAAAGGTGACGAATGTGCAGTTACAGCAATAAAAATGATTGATTTTGTTTGCAAGTTAAAAAAATAATCGTACCTTTGCAACGCAATTGAGAAAAGCACTAATCTTAGTTGCGGACGGGCAAATACCAGAGTGGCCAAATGGGGCAGACTGTAAATCTGCTGGCTTACGCCTTCGGTGGTTCGAATCCATCTTTGCCCACTAAAATTGCGGAAGTAGCTCAGTCGATAGAGCATTAGCCTTCCAAGCTGAGG
>ERZ779673.464-NODE-464-length-18592-cov-2.709931_pt1 | contig 18592 bp, 14 predicted proteins | sample MGYA00511956_ERZ779673 | MGnify/ENA primary metagenome ERZ779673 (study PRJEB29588, sample SAMEA2152065) | human gut metagenome | biome: human gut; feature: human-associated habitat; material: faeces | place: Denmark | collected 2008/2010 ... | reverse complement strand
TTTAAAATTAATATTTTCACCTTTTCTATTTGCACTATCTTTTATATTTTTGTATAGATATAATATTATAGTAAATATTATTGTTTCTTTAATATTTATATTTTTAATTGAATTTTTCACATTAACTGGATATAAATATAAGGATTATACTTTTAAATTATTAATCTATATGATTAGCTTTCTTATTATATTTTTTATAATTAATAATTTAAATCTCACAAAAATTCAAATTCTAACAGTTTCATTTTATGCAATAATGATTCAAAACTTTATATTTTTAAATTCTTTTTATAAAGAAAAAGTAATTTAGATGACAAGTGATAATTTCTTTCATAAGAATATATTGACAAATTGACAACGCTGTGTTAAAATATAAAAATAGCAAAAATCTTGTAAAAAAATGAAGGAGAAAATAAAATGGAAATTTCAATGGAAAAATTTGTAGCTTTTTTGAAAAATCAAGGATTTGTATATCAAGGAAGTGAAATCTACGGTGGCCTTGCAAACGCATGGGATTATGGTCCATTAGGAGTTGAATTATTAAATAATATAAAAAATACATGGTGGAAAAAATTTGTTCAAGAATCACCATATAATGTAGGTATGGATAGTGCCATACTTATGAATCCTAAAGTTTGGGTTGCTAGTGGCCACGTTGGTGGATTCTCTGATCCATTAACAGATTGTAAAAGTTGTGGAACAAGATATCGTGCTGATAAATTAATAGAAGATTATACAAATGGTGAAATAACTGGTGATGGAATGTCTAATGATGAAATCATGAATTTTATTTCTGAACATCATATAACATGTCCTAAATGTGGTGGTAAAGATTTCACACCAATTCGTAAGTTTAATTTAATGTTTAAAACAAATCAAGGCGTTATCGAAGATGAAAAGAATGTTGTTTATTTACGCGCTGAAACAGCTCAAGGTATTTTTGTTAACTTTAAAAATGTTCAAAGAACAACTAGAAAAAAGATACCATTTGGAATTGGTCAAATTGGAAAAAGTTTCCGTAACGAAATTACTCCAGGTAACTTTATCTTCCGTACACGTGAATTCGAACAAATGGAATTAGAATTCTTCTGCAAACCAGGAACTGATCTAGAATGGTTTAACTATTGGAAAAAGTATTGCTTGGATTTCCTTAAATTTGTAGGTTTAAAAGATGAATTAGTTCGTTTCCGTGATCATTCACCTGAGGAATTATGTTTCTATTCTAAAGCAACAACAGATATAGAATTTAAATTTTTCTTTGGATGGGGTGAACTTTGGGGAATCGCTGATAGAACTGATTATGACTTAACAACACATATGAAGCACTCTGGTGAAAGCTTAGAATATTTTGAAACTGAAACAAATACTAAATATGTTCCATATGTAATCGAACCATCTTTAGGTGTTGGTAGATTATTCTTAGCTATTCTTACAAGCGCATATGAAGAAGAAGTTTTACCAAATGGCGAAACTCGTGAAGTGCTACATATTAAACCAAGTTTAGCTCCAAAGAAAGTCGCAGTTTTACCTTTAGTTAATAAGCTTAATAGTGAAGCCATAAAAATATATGAAATGCTTGCCAAAGAATTCCCTTGTGATTATGATACAAGTGGTCAAATTGGTAAAAGATATCGTCGTCAAGATGCTTGTGGAACACCTTTCTGTGTTACATTTGATTATGATTCTTTAGAAGATAATTGTGTAACTGTTCGTGAAAGAGATACAATGCTTCAAGAAAGAATTAAGATATCTGATTTAGTGTCTTATATTGAAAACAAAATAAAATAAATAAAGGAGAGATATACTATGAATAATTCATCTAACACAAATGAATCATTAATTCAAAAAGTTATAGATAATAGTGATATAGTTGAAGTTATTGGTGAGTATATCAATCTTGAAAAAAAAGGTAATGATTACAAAGGTTTGTGTCCGTTTCATAATGATTCCAACCCTTCGTTATCTGTTTCTCCTCAAAAAAAAGTATTTAAATGTTTTAGTTGTAATGCAGCTGGTAATGTTATTTCTTTTGTTCAAAGAATTGAAAATATATCTTTTATGGATGCTTTAAAAAAAGTGGCTAATAAAAGTGGAATTAAATTGAATTTAAAAGAAAATCCTCATGAACAAAGAAGACAAAAGTATTATAAAATATTAAATGATGCTACTTCTGCATATGAATTTTATCTTCATAATACTAATGAAGGCAAAAAAGCGTTAGAATATTTAGAAAAAAGACATATTTCTTTAGATGTTATAAAGAAATTTAGAATTGGTCTTTCAAGTCATAATGAAAATATAATTTGCAAAGTTTTATTAGAACAAAATAAATATTTACCTATTGACTTAAAAGAAGTTGGATTGATTGATGATGATACAAATGGTAAAGAAGTAGATTTATTTCATGGACGTATAATGTTTCCGATTACTGATTTAAAAGGAAATGTTGTTGGTTTCAGTGGACGTGTTTATGACCGCGAGTCAAATTCAAAATATTTGAACACTAAGGAAAATGAAATATTTAAGAAAAAAGAAATTCTTTTCAACTATTCATCATGTGTCAATGATATAAAAATGTTAAATCATGTATTTGTATTCGAAGGATTTATGGATGTTATAGCATGTTATCGAGCAGGTATAAATAATGCTATAGCCACTATGGGGACAAGTTTAACTGAAAATCAAGTTGAGATAATAAGTTTTCTAACAAATAATATTACTTTATGTTATGATGGCGATAATCCTGGTATAGAAGCATCAAAAAGAGCAATAAAGATGTTCATGAAAAAGAATATCTCTTTATCTTCAATTGTTCTTCCAGAAGGATTAGATCCTGATGATTATATAAATAAATTTGGAAAAGAAGCCTTTTTAGATTTATTTAATAATCATCGTGTAAGTTCTATTGATTATTTATATGAAATTGCTAAGAAAAAATTAGATAGATCTAATCCCAATTCTTTAATTGCTTTTCAAAAAGAAGTTTATAATATCATAAAAGAAATAAATAACCCCTCACTAAATAGTTATTTATTAAATAAATTAAGTTCAGATTTAGCAATCGATAAATCCAAACTTGAGAACGATTTATCAAGTTATTCAAGTAGTAAAGCTTTAATTAATGATATTAGAAAATCAAATAAAAGCAAAGAACAAACCTATGAAAGGCGAAACTATGAAGAAGCCGAAAAAGGAATTGTTTATCTTTCCTTTTATAATCGCGATGTTTGCATGAAAGTAAGAAAAAAACTTGCTATTGATGAATTTATTAATTCAATAAATAGAAATATTTTATTTGCTTTGTATGAATACTATGATTTATCTAAAGAAATGGACAAAGATGAATTCTTAAAGACTTTAGATCCTTTAGAATTAGATACATTAAATACTATTATAAATACATGTCAATTTTATAATGTAAAGTGTTTAGATGATTTTATTACATATATGAAAAATGCTAATAATTATAAAACTGATTTATATTTACGAAAAAAAATAAATAATGAAACAGATACTGAAAAATACACCCAATTTTTGGATGAATTCATAAAAAACAAAAAAAGTTTAATCAAAATCAAAAAGAATAAGGAGTGATTGGATGATTAAAGAAAATAAAGAGTTAATGGCACTAGTTGAAGAAGCAAAAAAGGAAGGTTCAATACCTCAAAGTAAGATTTTAAAACTAGTTGATGAATCAAGTGATGAATATGATGAATTGTTACAACTCCTTGATGATGAGCAAATCAACGTTGAAAACGACGTTGATGACATCGATGATGATATGGATGATATTGATTCTGATTTTGAAGGCTTTATTGGAAAAATTGAAAACGATCCAGAATTTGCAGAATTTTCTAACGAAATTGAAAATGAGTTGAAAACTAAGGATATTGATGATTTAGTTTCTTCTACAACAATTGTTTCCGCTGATGATCCTGTAAAAATGTATTTAAAGGAAATTGGTCAAATCCCACTTTTGTCTACTGCAAGAGAATTAGAGTTATCACGTGCTATTCAAGAAGGATTATCAGCTGAAAATATGCTTAAGCAAATTCATGAGGGTAATAAAAAAGCAACTCCTGAAGAAATTGCTAAGTTAGAAGACATTGCTGCTGATGGTCAAGATGCTCATGATACCTTAACAAATTCTAATTTACGTTTAGTTGTAAGTATTGCGAAAAAATTCTTAGGACGTGGTATGCCTTTTGAAGATTTAATTCAAGAAGGAAATATGGGGTTAATGCGCGCAGTTAAGAAATTTGATCCTACAAAAGGATTTAAATTCTCTACATATGCTACATGGTGGATTAAGCAAGCTATAACAAGATCTATAGCTGACCAATCACGAACAATAAGAATACCTGTTCATATGGGTGAGCAAATTAATAGAATGATAAAGATTCAACGAAGATTGACACAAGATTTACAACGTGAACCTACTGTTCAAGAAATTGCAGATGCTATGAATGAAAAAGTTGAGAAAGTACGTCAAATGCAAAAAATAGCATTAGAACCTGTCTCAACAGATAAAGCAATTGGAGAGGAAGAAGACTCGACTTTACTTGACTTTGTTGCTGATACTGAAACATTAAATCCATTAGAATATACAATGAATGAAAAATTCAAAGAGGAAATTGATAAATTCCTAAAGGAGCTACAGCCACGTGAAGAAAAGGTAATCAGACTTCGTTATGGATTATATGATGGAAGACCTCATACACTAGAAGAAGTTGGCAAAGAATTCAACGTAACTCGTGAAAGAATTAGACAAATAGAAGCCAAGGCTATTAGAAGATTACGTCATCCTTCAAGACAAAGAAGATTAAAAAGTCTTAAAGGATACACTGAATAAATCAATTTTGTATATTTAAGGAGCAATAGATGATTAAAGAAAATAGGGAATTAATGATCATAGTTGATAAAGCAAGAGTCGAAAAGAAGATTAGCAAAAATGACATATTAAATGTCATCGATGAATTTTGCGATGAATATGATGAATTAATAAATCTTTTAAATGAAGAACACATAACTGTAACTGATGATGAAGATACTTTATCTCTTTTAAATGACCCTGAATTTACTAAGTTTTCTTCAGAAGTAGAAAATGAAATCAAAACAAAAGATATTGAAGATTTAGTTTCCACATCAACAGTACTTTCTGCTGACGAATCAATAAAAATGTATTTGAAAGAAATAGGACAAATCCCATTATTATCAACATCAAGGGAGATAGAATTAGCTAGAACTATCCAAGAAGGATTATCAGCCGAAAAGATGCTTAAACAGATAAAAGATGGGGTAAAAAAATCTATACCAGAAGAAATAGCTAAACTTGAAGATAAAGTTGAAGACGGAATGGATGCTAATGAAACCTTAACAATTTCTAATCTTCGTTTAGTTGTAAGTATTGCCAAGAAGTTTTATGGACGAGGTATGCCAATTGATGATTTAATCCAAGAAGGCAATATGGGACTTACTAAAGCGGTTAAAAAGTTTGATCCAACGATGGGATTTAAATTCTCTACGTATGCTACATGGTGGATTAAACAAGCAATATCTAGGTCAATAGCCGATCAAGCTCGTACAATTAGAATTCCAGTTCATACAGGTGAACAAATAAGTCGTATGAACAAAGTCCGAAGAAAACTCACCCAAGAACTACAACGCGAACCAACTGACTATGAAATAGCTAAGGCAATGAATGAAAAAGTTGAAAAAATAAGACAATTAAAGAAAGATGCTTTAGAACCTTTATCAATCGATAAGAATAGAGGAGAAGACGAGGACACAACGCTCTTAGATTATGTTCCGGATACACAATCTTTAAATCCATTAGAATATACAATGAATGAAAACTTCAAAGAAGAAATAAATGGCATATTAGAAGAACTTAATGAAAAAGAAGAAAAAGTTATTCGCCTTAGATATGGATTATATGATGGTAGATCTCACACTTTAGAAGAAGTTGGAAATGAATTTGGATTAACTAGAGAAAGAATTAGACAAATCGAATCTAAAGCCTTACGAAAATTGCGTCATCCATCAAGAATAAATAGAATAAAGAAACTTAAGTAAAGCAGTTATTTTGACTGCTTTTTTAATTGCTTTTTTGGAAAATCTTTGTTATAATAGATTAAGTGGAGGTATATAGATGAAAAATATTTCTGATGAATTTTATAAAAATAGTATGAAAGGGTATGAAAAATGCTGTAAAAATAAAGTATTAAGGCATGCACTTTCAAAATCTTCAATTGATTCTTTAGTTAAAAGTCAAGATAGTACTTTTAATACAAATTTTGCTTTTAGTATTGATATTAAAACTTTACCTTGTGCAAATCAAAAAAACTCAGGTCGTTGCTGGATTTTTGCTGGTTTAAATGTTTTAAGAGAAATAATTGCCCAAAAGTGTAATATGACTAATTTCGAATTATCACAAAGCTATATTGCCTTTTACGATAAATTAGAAAAAATCAATTATAAAATGGAATCATTTATAAAACTTATAGATTGCAATCCTGATGACAGAACATATTCATTTTTACTAAATTCTGGTATTGAAGATGGTGGTCAATGGGATATGTTTGTAAATGTTGTTAAGAAATATGGTTTAGTTCCTCAAAATGTTTTCAAAGAAACATTCCAAAGCAGTAATACAAGACAATTAAATAATTTAATTAACGTTGAACTAAGAAAATTTGCTGCTGTTTCACAAAAACTATATAAAAAATATGGAATTGAAAAAGTAAGACAATTAAAAGATGAAATGTTAGAAAAATTCTATTATTTTTTAATGAATTGTTATGGAAAACCTGTAGAAAAATTTGATTTTGAATATGTTGATAAAGATGGAAATTATCACTGTGAAGAAAATTATACACCTTTATCTTTCTTCAATAAATTTATTGGTGATGAAATAAATGATTATGTAAGTATTATAAATGCACAAACTAAAGATAAGCCTTTCTATGAAACATATACTATTGATTTTTTAGGTAATGTTATTGGCGGAAAAGATATTATTCATTTGAATTTACCTATGGAAAGATTCAAAGAACTTGTTTTAAAACAAATTGAGAACCATGAAGTTGTTTGGTTTGGCTGTGACTGCGGAAAATATGCTGAACGTGATGAATGTTTATGGGATGTAGATCTTTTCGATTACAAAACTCCTTTTGATCTTGATTATATGTCATCAAAAGAAGAAGCTTTAGATTATCATATAAGTACAATGGATCATGCAATGGTATTTACTGGAGTTTCTCTAATAAACGGAAAGCCAACAAAATGGAAAGTTGAAAATAGTTGGGGTCAAGAAAAAGTAAATAAGGGTTATTATGTAATGAATGATTCATGGTTTGATATTTATGTTTATCAAGCTGTTGTTAATCGTAAATATTTGGGCGAAAAAGAACTTAAAGCATACGAAAGTAAAGTTAATGTTTTAAAACCATGGGACCCAATGGGATCTTTGGCTAAATAATGAAAAGACTACAAACGATTGCTCAAAAGCTTAAGCCTTATCGAAAAATTGCTGACATAGGGTGCGATCATGGATATTTAATAATTGAAGCATTTAAAATTAGTAATGATTTTGAATTTATTGCGATTGATAACAAAATTGGTCCTTTAAACACTTGCCGTGAAAATATAAGTAAGTTATCTTATAGTGATAAAGTACGTTTTAGTTTATCTTCTGGTATAAAAGATATAAATGATGATACTGAGGTTTTAGTATTAGCAGGTATGGGAGGAATGCTTGTTTGTGACATTCTCAAAGATAATATAAAGAATACCCAAAGAATAATTACTTGTGCTAATCGAAACAATTATAATGTTAGAAAGTATATAACAAGTTTAGGATTTAAAATCACTGATGAGGATTTAGTAAATGAAAACAATAAGTATTATCAAATAATTGTTTTTGATAAATCTAAAGAAATATGTACTCTAACAGAAAAAGAATTAATGTTTGGACCAATTTTTATAAAAGAAAAAAAAGATATTTATATATCATATTTAAAAAACGAATTAGAAACTCTTTTAAAAATAGAAAATGTTCATAAATCTGATGAAATTGAAACAAAAATCGAAATGATTAGGAGTATTATAAAATGATTATTCAAAATGTAATTGATTATTTAAAAAATCGTTTTCCTGAAAGCGATGCTGAAGACTTCGATAGAGAAAGAATAGGATTTATTATCGGTTCAAAAACAAACGAGGTAACTAATATAATGTTATCATTAGATCTAAATATGGAAGTTGTTGATGAAGCAATTGAAAAAAACTGTAATTTAATTATTACACATCATCCTTTTATATGGGATCCTTTATATAAACTTGATTATGATAATCCTAAAATAAAAGTAATTTTAAAAATGATAAAGCATGATATAGCTCTTTATTCAATGCATACTAATCTTGACGTTGCTTTGGGAGGTGTTAACGATACCCTTTCTGAAGTATTAGGATTACAAAATATTAAAAGCCTTTATGATGAAAACAAAGGTAATTTCCTTCGTTATGGAGAGATTACCCCAACAACATTATTAGAATTTGCCAAAAATGTAAAGTTAGCTTTCGGTTTGACTGGTGTTAGAGTTATGGGGGATTTAAATAAAGAAATTGTTAATGTTGGTGTTTTAGGTGGCGCAGGAGGCGGTATATCAGAAATCAATGAAGCTTTAGAGTGTCATTTAGACTGCTATATAACTGGTGAAATTCGTTTAAGTAATAGCCAATATGCAGATATGTATGGACTATCTTTAATAGAAGTTAATCATGGTGTCGAAAAACTTGTTTTCACTTCATTAATAGAAGAACTTCGAAAAGAATTTACTGAATTATATAATTACCAAAATAAAATTTACATCACAAAATATGAGACAGATAAATTTATAACAATATCTTAAAAAAATGGCTACCTTTTTAGGTAACCATTTTTATTGTCTCTGAAATAATTAATTATTTCATATTGACGTTTTTGTTATTTTTCAACTATTGCTTCTGCAGGACATTGGCTTTCGCAAGCACCGCAATCGATACATTGATCAGCATCAATTACATATTGTCCATCGCCTTCAGTAATGCAAGATACTGGGCAAACTTCAGAACATGATCCGCATGAAACACATTGATCAGTAATAAATCTAGGCATAGTGTACCTCCTTAATAAGAATTGCTATTATATTGTATCATATTATTTATTTTTTTTAAAGTGTTTTTTCAAAAAATAACAAAATATTTATTTATAAACCAAAAAAGATGCTAACAAAATTTAATTGTTTGTTTATATCTATTGATTTATTTTAAAAAATATAGTAAAATAAATACATAAAATATTTATAAGGAGTGAATATTATGATTTTTCTAGCTGCTAGTTGGTCATTACCTTTTTGGGCATGGATTTTAATCTTTTTAGGAATTCTTATTGTTGGTGTCATTGGTGGACTTTTAATTTCACGTAAAATAATGACAAAATATTTACAAGATAATCCTCCAATCAATGAAAATATGATTAGAATTATGTACAGACAAATGGGTAAGACACCATCTGAGAAACAAGTAAGACAAGTAATGGCTGCTGTAAATTCACAAACAGGAGCAAAAAAATAAAGCCTTTTGCGAGGCTTTTTTATTTTATTCTAGCTACTGTATTCTCATTTTTATTAATCATTCTTTTTATATTAGGAATATGTTTTATCACAATAATTATATAAATTAAAGCATTCATAATACTCATATAAATATCAACATCAATTTTTAAAACAAAATCATAACCTATTAAAGATAATATAATTGAAATAATAGTTAATATAAATCCACTAATTAATGAACCTAAAGCAGCAATTTTTGTTATTCTCACAACAATAAAAAACACTCCTAAAGCAATTATTGAAAGAAGAGGGAAATATCCAAAAATACATCCAGCACCTGTTGCTACACCTTTACCACCTTTGAATTTTAAATATATTGGGAAACAATGACCTAAACAAGCAAAAAAGCCATATAAAGATGGGCTCAAAACCATGTATGTGGAAGGAATAATTTTATATCTAAAGAGAATTACAAATAATGCTCCCTTAAACATGTCTAATGCGAATGTTAAGGCAGCATAACTTTTGCCTAAAACTCTACCAGCATTAGCAGCTCCTATATTGCAACTTCCTTTTTCGCGTAAATCCTGATTTTTTAGTTTTGATATAATTAGTCCAAAAGGAACGGAACCAATTAGATAAGCTAAAATAAGAAATAATATTTTCAAGAAAATGACCATGATAGTATCCTTTCACAAATAAAAACTAGTATTATTATATTATATTTTTCTAAATAAAACAATATCAGTTTTATATTATTTGTAAATTATTTTTTGTCATTTTCCAACAAAATCTTTTATAAAAAAACAAAATAATACAATTATAAAATTAATTTATTTAATGGTTTTTTATAAAAATATGTTGCTAATTATCATCATATATTTGATTTGAATATATTTATTTTCAAAAATATTCCTTTACATTTATTTAAATATATGATATAATATAATTAATAAAGGGGCGAATATAATGGCTAAAGAAAAGAAAAACGTTTATGATGCTGATGAGATACAGGTCTTGAAAGGCTTAGAGGCTGTTCGAAAAAGACCAGGTATGTATATCGGTTCAACTGATTCTCGTGGACTCCATCATTTAGTATGGGAAATATTAGATAATGCAATGGACGAAGTATTATCAGATTATTGTAATAAAGTAATTTTAAGAATAAAGAAAGACAACATTGTGGAAGTTGAAGATAATGGTCGTGGTATTCCTATTTCGATGCACAAAGAAGGTGTTCCTACTCCTCAAGTAGTTTTTTGTATGTTGCATGCTGGTGGTAAGTTTGATGACTCATCTTATAAGGTCGCTGGTGGACTCCATGGTGTAGGCTCAAGTGTTGTTAATGCGTTGAGTGAGAGGTTAAAAGTTACTATATATCGTGATGGAAAATGCTACACACAAACATTTTCGAAAGGTGGAACAATTATTGGAAAGCCAAAAATTGTTAACGATAGTTCAAAGCGTCACGGAAGTATTGTTGAATTTAAGCCTGACCCTACAATTTTTTCAATTGTTAATATAGATTATAAACAATGCGTCCAAAGATTAAAAGAAGCAGCTTTTCTTATTAAAGGATTATGTGTGGAGACATATGATGAAAGACATGGACTTCACGATAAGTTTAAATTTGATGAAGGAATTGTTGAATATATTAAAGATATAAATACAGGAAAAGAACCTCTACATGAACCTATTTTTATAAGTGGTGTTTGTAATGATATAACTATTGAGGCAGCGATTCAATATACCAATAATCCTTATACCGAAAACATAATTTCTTTTGTTAATAATATTAGAACAAGAGATGGTGGTACGCACGAAATGGGATTCCGTTCGGCTATCACAAAATCGTTTAATGAATATGCCCGTATTAAAAAATTATTGAAAGAAAAAGATCCTAATTTAGACGGATGTGATGTTCGTGATGGAATAAATGCTATTTTATCAATTAGGGTTCCTGAGCGTATTTTACAGTTCGAAGGACAAACAAAGGGAAAACTAGGTTCAGCTGAAGCAAAAGTTGCTGTTGAACAATTAGTTATGGAAAAGCTTAAATTCTATTTGTTTGAAAATGCTAATATTGCAGATATACTTGTAAATAACGCTATAAGATCATTTAAAAATAGAGAAGCAGCAAAAAAAATAAAAGAAGAAACAAAAGATATTAAAAACAAAATTAACAAAAATGTTAATATGAATGGTAAATTATCACCTGTTCAAGTTAAAGACCCAACTACAAATGAATTATTTATAGTCGAAGGTGATTCTGCTGGTGGCTCTGCCAAACAAGGACGTGATCGTCGTTATCAAGCTATTTTACCATTAAGAGGTAAAGTTCTAAACTCTGAAAAAACAAAGATTGATGAACTTTTGAAAAACGAAGAAATACGTTCAATCATCTATACTATCGGTACAGGAGTTGGTGAAGATTTTAATATTAGCAAATGTAATTATAATAAGATAATTATCATGACCGATGCCGATGATGATGGAGCACATATCCAAATACTTTTACTAACATTCTTCTTTAGACATATGCGAGGCTTAATCGAAAATGGAAAAGTCTTTTTGGCTTTACCACCGCTATATAAGATTTCTTCAAAATCTTCCACTGGATATGCTTGGACAAATGAAGAATTAAAAGAAAAAACATCAACATTACGAAATTATGAAGTCCAAAGATTTAAAGGACTTGGTGAAATGAACTTCGAGCAATTATGGGAGACAACGATGAATCCACAAACTAGAACATTAATCCGTGTTGATATCGAAGATTTAAGTGATGCTGAGGCAAGAATTACAACTCTAATGGGTGATGATGTAATTCCAAGAAGAACTTGGATTGAACAAAATGTATCATTTGATAATACTGATGACTTTGATTTAGTATTAGGAGAAGGTGACGAAGATGAGTAGAAAATTATCAATAAATGAAAAAATAGCAAATTTTGCTGAAGAGAAAATATTACAAGATAACATTGAAAACTTATTTGGAGAACGATTTGGAAGATACTCAAAGTATATTATTCAAGATCGTGCTCTTCCTGATTGTCGTGATGGTTTAAAACCTGTACAAAGACGTATTCTTTATGCAATGTATAAATTAGGTATGTTTCCTAAAACACCTTATAAAAAATCAGCTCGTATTGTTGGTGAAGTAATTGGTAAATATCATCCTCATGGTGATACATCAGTTTATGAGGCTATGGTAAGAATGAGTCAATCATTTAAAATGCTTTTACCATTAGTTGATATGCATGGTAATAATGGTAGTATCGATGGTGATGGTGCCGCTGCAATGCGTTACACCGAAGCTAGATTATCAGTATATGCTGATTATTTATTAAAAGATTTAAATAAGCATACAGTAAACTTTGTTCCTAATTTTGATGATGAAGAACTAGAACCTGTCGTTTTACCTTCTCGTTTTCCTAATTTACTTGTAAATGGTGCTACAGGTATAGCAGCTGGTTATGCAACAGAAATGCCTCCTCACAATGTTGGTGAAATTATAAATGCTATTATTTATCGAATTAATAAACCTGATTGCTCATTATCAGAAATAATGAAAATTGTTCAAGGACCTGATTTTCCAACTGGAGGAATTGTTCAAGGCATTGATGAAATAAAGAAAGCTTTTAAAACTGGTAGAGGTAAAATTGTTGTTAAGTCACGTTCCGAAATTGTTGAAGCAAAAAATATAAATCAAATTATAGTTACAGAAATACCTTATGGTGTAAATAAAGCCCAACTAGTTAAGAAAATGACTGATGTTGTTTCTGAAAAAGCTGTTGATGGCGTTATCGATATTCGTGATGAGTCAGATAGAGAAGGATTAAGAATTGTTATTGATTTGAAAAAGGATGCTAATGCTGAGGATATTAGAAACTTTTTCTTACGAACAACAGATTTACAAATAAACTATTCATATAATAATGTTTGTATTTATAATAAACGTCCTGTGCTTATGGGATTGTTAGAGTTATTAGATTCATATATTGAACATCAAAAAGAAATAATTACTAATAGAAGTAATTATGATTTAAATATTGCGAAAAAAAGACTTCATATAGTTGAAGGATTAATAACAATGGTATCAATTCTTGATGCTGTAATTCAAACTATTAGATCTTCAGCAAACAAAAAAGATGCTAAAGAGAATATAATGGCTAATTATCATTTCACTGAAGAACAAGCCGAAGCAATTGTAATGCTTCAATTATATCGTCTTACAAATACTGATATTGTAGCTTTAACAAAGGAAAAAGATGATTTAAATAATAAAATTACTGAATTGAACGAAATTCTATCAAATGAAAAAGCACTTTTAAGAGTTATCAAATCTGAATTATTAGATACTTTAAAAGAAATTGATATTCCACGAAAAACAACAATCGAACATAAAATTGATGAAAGCATAAAGCAAGTTGACGTAAAAGTTTTAATAGCTAAAGAAGATGCTGTTATAATTATTACTAAAGATGGATACATAAAACGTATGAGTCCAAAAGTTTATGCATCTGATGAAGAAAACAAATTAAAAGAAGAAGACTTTGTCCTTGCTAAATACGATGTTACAACATTAGATACATTATTATTCTTTACTGATAAAGGAAGTTATGTATATTTACCTGTACAAAACATTCCTGAAACACGACCAAAAGAATTAGGACGAAATATTGCGGTTATGGCAACTATTCCATCAGATGAAAAAATCATCTTTTCGGTTCCTATAAGTGATTTTGAAGCTGATAGATATGTCCTCTTTACAACAAAACATGGCCTAACTAAACGTACACATATACGTGAATTAGTTGCGACACGTTATTCAAAAGCTCTAAAAGCTACAAAACTACGTGATGTCGATGAAGTTGTTAGTGTTGACATTTGTAATGGTGAAGATCATGAGGTTATGGTTGTTACTAAAGAAGGCTATATGTTAAGATATAATGCTAGTGAAATAAGTTTATTTGCACCACCATCATTCGGTGTAAAAGCCATTGAACTTAAAAACAGACCTGATGATTTAGTATTAGGAGCATTCTATGTAAATCCTAAAGACGTTTTACTAGTCTTAAGTGAAAAAGGTGGAATTCGTAAGTTCAAATGCACAGATGTTCCAAAAGGAAAGAAAATTCATGTTGGAAAATTATGTGTAAATGTTGGTAAACCAAATGGATATTTAATCGATTTTGAAATAATTCATGAAAAGAGTGAAACCTCAAAATGTTATTTAGTTGGTGATGTTGCTACAAAAGAAATTAATTTAGAAGAAGATGTTAAAGGACTTAATGTAAAGAAATTACCTTTACTAACAACAAAGGTTGGAAATCCAATATGTCTAATTGCTACACGTAGCTCAATTGATTTTGAATAAGGAGACTAATTTATGTTTTGTTTACTTAATATAGATCATTATGTAATACCAAATGATATTGTAGTCAAACTATCTAAAATTTATAGATATATAGGAAATAATGACTTTTATTTAAATTCCTTAGGAAGTGATTTAAATAAAGTTATTGATTTGACAGTAGAAAAAGATGCTTATTTCCTTGCTAAAATCCTTAAACTTGATATCTCAGAAGCTCGTGCTAAACTAATAATAACAAAGGATTCTTCACCAAGAAATAAAGAAGAAATGACTCTTTCTAATTTAAAAGAATTATTATCAGGCATTCAACAAAAATATCATACTTTACGCTTACAAAGTAATGATATATATAATATGATAAATTATGTATATTCTCAATATAGTGCAATTAAGTTTTCAATGTACGAAGGTGAAAGAAGTGTATTACAATCTCAAAATCTAAAAAGCAAACGACTAATCCTTGATGAAATGTATGCTATAATTGAAAAATACACATCTAGACAACTTTATGAGAGAATTATTTTATATATTCACTACTTTATAGATTTATTCAATTTAAATCCGTTTGAAAGCCGCAATACAACAATCTCTTGGTTAATTCTATATCAATTAGTGTTAACAGCAGATATAAATGCTTTCAAATATGTAAGTTTCTTTGAAATAATTTACTATAATTACAAAGATTTTACAAGTGAACTATGTAAAGCAAGTGTCAATTGGAATGAAGGATATTCACAAACAACTGAATTTGTTAGATACTTTCTAAATTTAATTGAAAATGCCTACAAAAACACTGATCAAATTATTAAAAACTATCAATATGATAAAACTAATAAAAAATACGAGAATATTGAAAGTTCAATAATGAGCATGAAAACTATCTTCACTAAAGATGAAATACGCCAAATGTACCCATATGTTAGTGAATCAACAATAAATCGTGTTTTAGTAAGTCTTCGTGATGCTGGATTAATTGAGCCTCTAGGCAAAGGACGTTCAGCAAAATGGACAAGAAAATAAATTATAACTCCTTAAAGCTTGATTTTAGTTTTAAGGAGTATTTTAATATACATGAAAGAAGTCTATTACAGGCTTTTTTCTTTTTATATAAAAATATCTTACTTAAAAAAAGGAAGAGGACTTCCGGTTTATTTATTTGCACTTTTTCATAAATAGCTACACTCTTTTCCGATAAATAAAATACAGGTAAATGTCTTTATTTATACAATCTAACAGTTTATTGTTTTTCGTCATAGTACCTTGATTATAAAGTCAATTTGTAGTATAATTTACACAAATTAGGTGATATGATATGAAAAAAATACGATTATTCGTTTGGATAATATCTTTAATATTAGCATGTTTATGCCTTTCTGCATCTATATGCTTTCCAACTTATTATATGTCGTGTATGATTGCGATAATCATTCTCTTATTTCTTAACTTTAGCCTTAAAAGAAAAGAAATTAATGAAATAAGAAATATAATAATTGAGTATTTTAATGATTGCGATGTAAATAAATACATAAATAAATTAGATAATTTTAAAAGAAGATGTTTCTTTACAAAAAATCAGAAGAAGTTTTTTAACTTGTACAATGTTACAGCATATATTGATAAAGGTGAATTTGAAAAAGCCAAGGAAATATTATTAGACATTGATACAACAGTGAAAAACATTAATTCACTTTCTCAATTTATTTATTTAAAGAACTGGTGCGATTATTTTTTTCATAAACGCTTAGATGAAAAAATGAAATATACACTTGTTAAGATGTCAAATATAATAAATGCTAATAAAAATAAAAGAATTAAAATGCAATTAATTCAAATGTTTCAAAATACAAGTGCAAAATATGAAATATTGATTAATGGAAGTATTCCAGAAGTAAAGAATTATATTTATGCAAGAAAGCAATTTGAAACAACTTTATACCAAAAATTAAATACTAATTATTTATTAGCCTTGATTGATTTACGAACAAATAATGTTCCAGAAGCTATAATAAAACTTAGAGAATTATCAGAATACAATAAAGATTTATATATTTGTAGAGAAGCTAAATCAATTTTAACAAAAATAGAGTCAGTTTCAATATAACCGAGATATACTTAAAATGTATATCTTTTTTTAATTTTTTTGATAAAAAAATGGTTAAAAAACCGTTTTCTGAGAAGATTATTTTTAATTAACTGATTAGTTATCGATAAAATTCTACAAAATCAGTTATATACAAACAAATTATTTTATATATTTACTTTATTTACTAAATCTTATATAATAATGGTAGTTTATTTTTAATGAAATAATATACTAAATAATAAATAAATACTATCTTAACATCCTTAAATTTTATATATAATCGATTTTATTTGAATTAATAATTTAATTATAAAGATTTTAATAAAAACGATAATAGACGAAATTTAAAGGTAATAAGTAAAAGAAGCTTTAAAAAACTAAATTTTGAGAGAATTATCTTTAATTAAATGATCAATTATCAATAAAACTATATAGAATATAGAATAGCCATTATTATGATGAGATTAAAAATAAAAAAATTAATCTTTTAATATTATATACTTAAAGATAAATTTAAGTATATAAAATAAAACAATATAAAGATGTTAATACAATCACTATATGAAAAGATTAATTTAGATTTACTAGATAATTATAAATATTAATCTATAATTATTATCGTTATATGAGAAGATTAGTTTTAATTAACTAATATTCATATATATAAAATTCTGAAAGATTATTAATAATAAAGTCAATTTTTAAATGTTAAATAATTATAAAATCATTGGAAATAAAAAGATTTAAAATCAATATAAGAGAGAATTAATTTTTATTAATTGATTAATTATCAATAAGCCTCCAATAGAAGACTTTATAAATTAAAAATATGTTAATAAGTTAATAAATAGAAGTCTTTCAAATAGTTATTTTACTTCCTATAATATATATTATGTTAAATGAATTATATAAAGGGTAACCCTACATATAATAATTTTATGTTGAAAGGTTGAAAACTAATTAATAAATGTTTAAAACTATAAAAACTAAAAAATGTGGATAACTCGTTCTTAAAACTGATATTTTAATTTATTTGTTTTTGAACTATTCAATGATAATTTATATATAGTAATTATAAAAATCGATTATAAATTAAATTTAAGGTTTTAGATAATAAAATTATTGTGAGATTGTTATAATCATAATAAATAGTTTTTAATTATAAAATTACTGTATAAGTGTTTATTAACTACTTTATCCAAATTAAATCAATCTTCTTTTTGAAAACATTACTACGTAAGATTAATTTATTTGTCAACGTTTATAGTAGTTAATAATTTATAAAATCCTTTTATAAAGAATAATCATTTAATATAGTTCTAATAGTTCATATATCATGAGCTTATTTATTGTTTATAATAATTTTATAAATAGATAAATAATACAAAGAATAAACACTTTAGTTTTGGATTATATTATTAAATAAATATCATTATATAAAAAGATTATTTTTTAAATGTTAAATGATTATAAATAAACATTTTTGCTAGAAGAGAAATTATAGTTTTTATTATTATTCTTCAAGCCTAATATTTC
>ERZ779673.459-NODE-459-length-18694-cov-2.638500_pt1 | contig 18694 bp, 15 predicted proteins | sample MGYA00511956_ERZ779673 | MGnify/ENA primary metagenome ERZ779673 (study PRJEB29588, sample SAMEA2152065) | human gut metagenome | biome: human gut; feature: human-associated habitat; material: faeces | place: Denmark | collected 2008/2010 ... | reverse complement strand
TTGCATGTCTTAGGCATGCCGCCAGCGTTCATCCTGAGCCAGGATCAAACTCTCATAAAAAAATTGAATTCTTAAATAAAAATTTGTCCTAACTAAATTTGAATTGACATTTTGCTCAGTTTTCAAAGATCATTTCGCTTTTCAATCAAGCTGCAACTATAATAACAAATGCAGTTTAATTTGTCAAGCTCAAATTGAACTTTTTTTCAATTTTGTTTTTTTCCCTTAAAAAAAGACATTTCTTCGTTCAAGGTACTCATAATATACCACCTTGCCGGAAACAAGTCAATACTTTTTTAAGTATTTTTTTCAAAATTTTCAAAAGAACGATTTTCTTTACGTTTTGTAGAAGGTTTCTTCGCACAAAACATCTCAATCTTACCATTTCTAAAAAGGTAAGTCAAGTCTTTTTCACAATTTTTTTCATTTTTTTTAAAAATTATATTTTTTGTAGTATTTTTGCGCTTGAAAATACCTTTTTACTCTATATTATATGAATTATTATCCAAAATATTCCATTGATTCTTCTTTAAGTTTTTCATATTGTTCATAATACTTAATTATTCTTTCTTTATTGAAGACTATATTTTTGTTTTTATACATTTTTATTAATTCGTCTAAAGATAATCTTATTACTTTATCTAAGTCATCTGAATAATTCATTACTTTTTTGTGATAATTATATTCTAGACAGTCTAATACTTTAAAATCTCCACTTGGGAATATACGCAAATCCAAATCATAATCAATATATTTTATCATTTCATCTTCTACGATATATGGTGTTGCAATGTTGCAATAAAAGTATAATCCGTCTTTTTTTAGTTGAGCAATTACATTAAACCATTTATCTTTAAAGAAAAACATAATTGCTGGTTCTTTTGTTTTCCACGTATTTCCGCTTGCTTCAACAACAGTAGTTTTATCATTTCCACAGATTAGGTAGTCTTTTCCTTCTTCTAGGACTACCGCTTCCATCCACATTCGGTGCAATTCTTTATTATGTTTATAACACTGAATTTGTAATTTATCTCCTATACATAATCTATTCATAATTTCCACTTCCTGAAAACATTATACCCAATTTTTAGAAAAAAGAAAAGGTAAACTTAATATTTACCTTATTTACTTTGTAATTTCTTCTAACGCTTTTTGTAATTGTACATCTTTTTCATGTGTATAATTATACCAATCTTTAGCACCTTCTATATATATGTCTGGTGTTACACCAACTTCATTTATCCAATTTCCGTTTGGCGATAGCCATTTTTTTGTTGTTACTTTATAACTTGCTCCGGTTGATAGTTCTATTTTTTGTTGAACTGTTCCTTTACCAAAGCTATTAACACCTACTATTTTCGATCCATACTTTTCTTGCATTGCGATTGCGAACATTTCAGCTGCAGATGCGCTTTCACCATTTATTAGTATATATATAGGGTATGTTTTAGTCTTACTTCCTTTACTATAGTATGATGTTACTTTTCCGTTTACGTCCATCTTATATATAATGTTTGATGAATCTAGGAATAGTGAAAGGATTTCTTCGGCACTTGTTAGGTGACCACCGCTATTGTCTCTTACATCTATTATTATAGAGTCTACTTTTCCTTCTAGATTATCTAATGCTTCTTTTACTTGAACTGATGTATTTAAAGAGAATATACTTATATATATATATCCTACTTTTTTATTATTTTTTTCGATTATTTCATAATTAACTGATTTTAGGGTTACTTTTTTGCGTACTACTTCAAGTCTTTTTTCTTCTTTTCCACGCAAAATGTCTATATATATTTTTTCATCTTTAGAGTCTTTAATTAGGTTTGATGCATCTTTAGTTGTCATTCCGGTCACATCTTTATCGCCGATTTTTTTAATTATATCGCCTACTTTCATTCCTGCTTCATAGGCACTTGTTCCTTCATATACGGCAACAATAACTAAATCACCATTTGCGTATTGTCCTACTTGAACTCCTATTCCTTGATAAGATCCCGTTAATAATTTATCAAAGTTTTCTGCTTGTGATTCCGAGAAATAAGTACTATAGGTATCGCCTAATTCATTTACTATTCCGTTTATGGCAGCATCAACTAGTTTATTTTCATTTACCTCACCATAATAGGATCCTACAATATATTGGTAATTTTCGATTAATTCTTTTAATTGGTTACTATATTTATTTTCACTTCTAAAGAGGTTTTTATCGAGTAATATTCCAACTAATATACTTATTATTGTTGTACATAATATAATTATGCTTACTTCACCAAAAGAAAATGTATTATCGTCATTTTTATTTGTTTTAAAAAACTTTTTGATTTTTTCTAAAAGTTTTGATTTCTTTTTTTCTTCCATTTTTATCACCTATATAAATTATACATTTGATTACAAAAAAAGTAAAGACTAATCAGCCTTTACTATTTTACCTAATTGCTCTAATATTTTTTCATCGCCTACAAATACATCAATTATCTTATTTTCTCTATTTCCTTTTTTATTTTTTACTTTTTTAACGTGTACTAGGCAATCATCGCTGAATGTAATACCTTTAATTGATGTTTTATTAACGTATTTTGATGCATTAGTTGTATCACTTATATAAGAGTGATTAAATATATTTTTACTGTCAGATGTATATATTCTTAATTTTGTATTGTTTTCAAAATCACTTACATATGTTTTATACTTTGAATAGTCATCCGCATTTAAATCTGTAACTAATACATAATATTCGTTTGCTGTTTGATTCATTATTGTTCCTATCAATATTTCATCGTATTGTATTTCTGTTTCTTTTTCTTTATCATCATTTTTAGTTTTATCCATAGTTCTCCATACTGTTAAACCATAGAATAATCCGAAGATGATAACTAATACTCCTATTATTTTAAATAATGATATTAATTGATTATCATTATCATAATTTATTTTTTTTGGTACGTTGCGACGATTCTTGTTTCCTTTTTTCATTTTTGTTCACCCAAGAACAATTATATAATAAATTATAAGAAGAAACAAGTTTTTTTTAAAATATTATTTAGAAACAGCTAGTAAACCTACTGATTTTGCAATTTCAATCATTTCATTTTGTGATAAAACGTCACTTGTTATATAGTATTCAACACCATTACTTATCCAAGATACTTCATTTGCTGTTACATTTCCTAGTACATCATTTAATAATACAAATTCACCATCTATTAATAGTGTAACGTCTGTTAGAGTGACATTTTCTTGAACAAAGGTAAATGGTTTACTTCCTGTAAATGTTAGAATTATTCTTTTTCCATTATTTGTATCGATTGTTTCTTTGTTTGTTAGATATGTATCACTTGGTACATACATTGGATAGACTACATCTTTTAAACTTGCTACTTCATTATCTTTTTTAGCGTCTTTCATATTTTCTTCTAATGTGAAATAGTTTGTATCATAATTTTTATTCATATCAACATTGTTAAAAACCATTTTCATTTTAATCGATTCATTTTTATCATATACATAAACTGATTTAATTAAATAATTTTTCCCAAAGTTGATATCTTGTTTTACAAGATTTTTATCATTTGAATATGTTACATTTGTTGTAAATGTATATCCTTCGTTTGTTTCTTTATATGTATATTCGCCATTATTTATATCTTTTAGTAGTGTTTGCAGTAAATAAACCTGGGAATTATTATATGGCCAATCACTTTGAAATTTAAAACTTTTTCCAATTGATGGTGTTAATACATAAACGCCATCATTATTTCTTAGAATAATTTGTTCGTGATTATTTACTTGATTTGTTAAACTAACTTTAAATAGATTATCTTTTTTAAATGATACTTTAACATTATAGAACGAAGAATCATCTCCATTCATTACTTCTAATGTGCCGTCTAAATAATATCCGTTTGAATTATTAATATTTTTAGATATATCTTTTAATGCATTTGAAGATTTAGAACAGGCAACTAAAAACACACAGCATAATAAAATTAATATTTTTTTCATCTTTCACCTCAAGTATTCATTAAATTATATGAGTTATTTATATCCTTATGAATAATAATAGAATATTTTGCCAAAATATAACTGAAAGGAGATTTATGAAAACATTTCAAAAGATAGTATTAGCTTTTACAATTATAGGAGCTTTAAACTGGGGTTTGATTGGTTTATTCAATTTTAATCTTGTTGAGGCTTTATTTGGAGTTAATACAACATTAACCAAAATAGTCTACTCTGTTGTTGGTATTTGTGGGCTAATTAATATAGGAATTTATTTTTATAAATTCGAAGTATAAAAAAAAATTCTACATTTGTAGAATTTTATTTTTTAGCACTAATGGTAACTTTTACTTTTAGTGTTTTTGGTGTATAACTTGCTTTTAAGTCGCCACCTTCAACTTTAACATCAAGATCATATTCGCCTTCTTTTAATCCGTTACAATCAACGTATGCCGTTATATCTGATGCTTCAAGTTTATTAATTACATCTTCAACACCTGATACAGCAACGGTAATGAATGCACTTGGTGTTATATTTACTGCAAGGCCATCTCCGACATTACGTGCGTTTACTGGAACTTTTTCAACATCACGGTTTGAAGAATTAGCGATTGTTATTTTGATTGTTATGTTATTAACACTTAACGAGTTAACACCGGCTGGTTTTACGATTTCCCTTTTTTTATCAATACTAGCACTTAAGTTAGAAACATCGATTTCAACAGGTATATATTCTAGATCTGCAAGAGCTTCAGCACTTCCATATACTACAACTTTAGTAATACTTGTTTCAATTGCGCTTATTGCTTTTCCGAATGTTGGATTACCGATTGGTACAATCTTAATTGGTAATTCTTTACTTGGTGATGATATTTCAATGTTAGCATTTACTTTTCCTGGAACGATTTCAACGTCAACAACGTTTCCGTTTGCGTCATATGCTTTAAGTGGTACGTTATTTATTACAACTTCACCGATTGTTTGTGAGTCAAAATTATTAACATCTATTAATGCTTTTACGTTTGCTACTTTATTTATTTGTTCTTCTGATCCTTTTACAACAACTTGATCAGCATCTAAAGTAACGCTATCGATATTTAATCTCTTATCTAGTGTATCTATATGTAATAGATCATATGTTAATGATTTTGTTGCAGAAACTTTAGGGTAGATCCATACTGTAACTGTTGATGGGTTAACACTATAATCGATATTTTTTAAAACATTTTCATATATAACGTCTACTTTATGTTGTCCTGGTTTTAAATCGTTTAAATTAATTGTTATTTTATGGGTATTTGATTGTTTAGCCCAATATAAATTAGAACTATTTCCTATTAGTGTTACTTCAACTGTTGATGGTAACCCTTCTACTACATAGGCTTCTTCGTTGTATTTTACTTCAACCGGTTGATCGTGCAATACGATTGCGTTGTTTTCTGAGTATACGAGTAATTTTTGATTAACAGCAACTGACAAAATTATGGCCACTACTAAAGATATATACAAAAGTGTATTACTTTTTGATAGCCATGCTTCAAAGCGCCAATTAGAGCTACTGAATAGGTTTCTTAGTCTATAAACTAATTTAGTCATTGGTACAACTAAAATCTTATCAAAAAAGTTAAGAATGGAACTAATTATTTTCTTCATCAGTATCATCCTCCTCAACAAATAATGATTTTTTAGGTCTTAATTCTTCTAGTAACATCATTTTAACTTCATCTAGGGTTAAATTATAGTGCAATTCACCGCCATAGGCAAGTGATAGTCTTCCTGTTTCTTCAGATACTACTAATGATATACAGTCTGTTTCTTCAGCTATTCCTAGGGCTGCTCTATGTCTTGTTCCAAGTCTTTTACTTACTTTTATGTTATCACTTGTTGGGAATACGGCTCCGGCACAAGATATTTTATCGCCTTGTATGATTACTCCGCCATCGTGAAGTGGATTATTTGGAAAAAACAATGTAACTAATAATTCACTAGATATGTCAGCATATATTTTATGTGATTTTTCAATGTATTCACTTAAACTATTATCTCTTTCAAAGACCATTAAGGCTCCGATTCGATTTTTTCTTAATGTTTCAGCTGCGCTTACGACTTCATAAACTAGTTTTTCTCTTTCATCAACTGTAAGGATTTTATGGCGGCCTAGTAATTGCCTTCTTCCTAATTGTTCAAGAACGTTTCTTATTTCCGGTTGGAAGATAATAATTAGAGCTAGAGGACCCCACATTATTACATAGTTTAATAAATATCCAATTGTTGGTAAGCCTAAAAAGTCACTTAATAGTTTTAAAAGTACTACAATAAGTATTCCTTTAAATAAAAGTATCATTTTTACATTTTTTCTTAAGCTTTTTAAAACAAAATATATAGATAACCAAACAACTAATGTGTCTAGCAAGTTTCTTAAAAACGAAAATATTTGATCAATAGTCATATATTCAATCCCTTCCTACTTTAAAAGTATATCACAAAAATAGTTCAAAAGGAATATATTTTTAAAAAAATTATTTTATTGTGTGCTATAATAAGACAAAGGAGGAAGAAAGTAAATGATTTTTTTAGCTATTATTTTAGTATTTATACTGGCATCTTTGAGACAAATTAACGAGTATGAACGTGGTATAAAATTCACTTTAGGGAAGTATTCAAAAATTATGAAACCTGGTCTTAATCTTGTTTTTCCGATAATTAATTCTTATAAGAAAATAGATATAAGAACTAAAGTTGTTGATGTTCCTAATCAAGAGGCTATTACAAAGGATAATGTTTCAATTGGTATAAATGCAGTTGTTTATTATAAGATATTTGATGCTGCTAAGGCTGTATTAGAGGTTGAAAACTTTAATTATGCAGTTGGTCAACTTGCTCAAACAACAATGAGAAATACTGTTGGTACTGTTACTTTAGATGTGCTTTTAACTGAGAGAGACAAAATATCTGATACTATTCAAAAGATAGTTGATGAAGCAACTGATCCTTGGGGAATAAAGGTTGAAAATGTTGAGCTTAAAGATGTGTCTCTTCCAGAAGAGATGAAGAGAGTTATTGCAAGAGCTGCGGAAGCTGAAAGAGAGAAACAAGCAGTTATTACAAAGGCTGAGGGTGAGGCCGAGGCTGCCGAGAATCTTGCAAAAGCGGCTAAGGTTCATAGTTCAACACCTGGTGCATTACATTTGAGAACTTTAGAAACTATAAATGATGTTTCTAGTGATCAATCAAATACTATAATGTTTGCTTTACCAATTGAGGTTTTAGAAGCTTTTAAAGGTATAAGTAATATCAAAAAAAACGATGAATAATCGTTTTTTATTTATAGGATGCTACTAAATGTTTATATGCATCGCTTAATCTTGTGTCATAAATCTTTAGGTTAGCTTCATTTCTCAAGTTAACAAGTACCTTATAGAATAGTTTAGGGTCTTTTGCTTCCATATCTTTTTTTACAAGTTCAATAACATCACTTCTAATTTCTTCTAATGGTTTTTTATCTTCTTGCGCAACTTTATAGATTATATGATAACCATATGTCCCTAAAACTGGTTTTTTAGAATATGTATTTACTTTTAATGCTAATGCTTCTTTAACATATGCTGAATCAATGCTATCTTTGAATGTTTTAACACCTAAATCTTCAACTGTTATTTTATCTTTATATTCAGTTGCTACTTCATCCCAAGATTTACCGCTTTTTAGTTTTTTTATAATTTCTTCTGCTAATTTTTTAGCGGTTTTTTTCTCTTTACTTGTTGCATCACTTGCAACTTTTACTAGCATATGTTTTGTATTATAGTCACCATATACATTATTTTTATAGTATTTCTTTATTGTGTCTTCAGTGATTTGTTTTTCTAGATATTCATCATAATATTTATGTCTTAAATAGTCTAGTTCAAAGTATTCATATACTTCATCTCTTGTTTCAAATCCTAAGGCTTTTATAGCGTCTTCTTCGTTGTAACCATAATAGTCTTTATACATATCGATATAGTATTTTGTATAATATTCTGCTGATTCAGCTCTTTCATCAGTTTTTCCGTATTTAGCATCTAATATTCCCATATCTACATCATTTAGTAATACGTTTACTGAGAAGAATTCTTTCATATCTTCATATAGAGTATCTGCTGTTATTTGTTTATCATCATATGATACTACAACTTCTGTTCCATCTGCTAGCTTAGCGATTCTTTGTGGGAAACATAGTCTCATTATCACAAGTCCAAATACTAAGCCTACTAGAAATGTTCCTACGACTTTTGGTTCGCAAATAAATGATAGGAAATTACTCATACCACTTTTTTTGTTTTCATTTTTTTTAACTATTAAATTGTCATTTTTCATAATTACCCTCCTAAGATGTAATAACATCTAGTTAAATTATAACATATTAATTGTTAATAAACAATATTTTTGATGTGCAAAATTCAACAAAAAACTCAAGATTTCTCTTGAGTAATTAACTAAATGGTCGGAAAAACAGGATTTGAACCTGCAACCCCTACGTCCCAAGCGTAGTGCACTACCAAATTGTGCTATTTTCCGATTATATATGGTGCGCCCGAAGGGATTCGAACCCCTGACCTTTTGGTTCGTAGCCAAACACTCTATCCAGCTGAGCTAGCAGCGCATATTTTTTTGTGCCCGATTATATTATCACTATTTTAACAAAAAGTCAACCGAATTTCGAAAATATTATGTAATAAAAATAATTTATTTTTTTGTTTTTTTATGTTATATTATATACGGTTAAAATTATAGCTAAAATTGATAAGTGTAAAAGAGATGTTTTTACTTATGGAAAAAAGATATGATGTTCTTATCGTGGGCAGCGGAGTCGGCGGACTTTATACCGCACTTTCTCTCCCCGAGGATACTTCGGTGCTTGTCCTTTCAAAAAAATCGGACACGCTCTCAAACAGTAATTTGGCGCAGGGCGGTGTTGCTGCCGTTTTGAGCTTTGAAAATGACAGCTTTGACCTTCACTACGAGGACACTATGATTGCAGGCAGCCGTGAAAACGACCCCGCCGCAGTCAATGTGCTTGTTCACGAGGGTCCTGATGATGTTCGCAAAATTATGCAATACGGCGTTGATTTCGACAAAAATCCCGACGGCACGGTGCAGAAAACTCTTGAGGGAGGTCATTGCCGCAGGAGAATTGTGCATCACAAGGACACAACGGGTGCTGAAATTGTCAAGAAGCTGCTTGAAGAGGTACACAGAAGAAAAAATATTACGCAGGTTCCGAACTCGCTTGTTTATAAGCTTGAAAAGGTTAAAAGTGGTTTTTGTGCGGATATTCTCGATGAAAACGGAAAGCCTTTCAGCGTATTTGCGGATTACTGCGTGCTTGCGACGGGCGGTATAGGCAGAGTTTACAAGTACACCACAAATCCTGCCGTTGCAACGGGTGACGGAATACGCCTTGCGTATGAATTGGGTGCTGCGATAAAGCATTTGAGCTATGTTCAGTTCCACCCGACAGCCTTCAACGGACCCGACAGGGAACAATTCCTTATAAGTGAGGCTGTCAGAGGCGAGGGCGCATATCTTCTCAACTGCAATAAGGAGAGATTTATGCACCGCTATGACGACCGTCTTGAATTAGCGCCGAGAGATGTCGTTTCAAGGGCGATTATCCTTGAAAGCAGAAAGACGGGAAGCAATAACTTCTATCTTGATATAACATATAAGGACAGCGATTTTGTCAGAAACCGTTTCCCCGGAATTTACGCAGGCTGTCTTGAGCACGGCGTTGATATTACAAAGGATTTAATTCCGATATTCCCCTGTCAGCACTATCTTATGGGCGGTATCGACGTTTCACTTGAGGCGAGAACAACCGTTTCAAGGCTCTATGCCGTCGGCGAATGCTCACACACGGGAGTTCACGGCAAAAACAGGCTTGCAAGCAACTCCTTGCTTGAGGCTTTGGTTTTCGGCAGACGTGCCGCAGAGGATATTACAAAATGCATCAACGGCGGTTATTCTCACGTTGTGGTTGAGGACAAGCAGCTTGATGTTTCCGGTGCACCGATGCCAAAAGGACTTCGTACCGAGATACGCTCGATTATGCAGAGGGCATATTTCGTTATTCCCGATATGGACGCTGTTCACACGGGGCTTAAAAAGGTTGACAAAATTCTTGCCCGCCTTAAAAACGGCAAGTTTGCGATTACCCCCGACTATTGTGAGGCATTGAGCCTTGCAAGCGTAGCTCACATAATATTGAAGGAGGTTGACGAGGGATGAACGTTCCGCAGTTTTACATTGATGAAATAATCCTTTCGGCTCTTAAAGAGGATATTAACTATATTGACGTTGCGACGGATTACCTTATTGACGAAAATCAGCGCAACGACGCATATTTTGTTTCAAAGGCAGACGGCGTGCTTTGCGGAATTGAGGTTGCAATGAGAGTTTTTGAGCTTCTTGACGACACGTTTGAATGCAAGACTTATTTCAAGGACGGCGACAAAATCAAAAAGGGCGACCTTATCGCAGAATTTTCGGGCAAAACCGTTCTTTTGTTAAAGGGCGAGCGCACGGCATTAAATCTTCTTCAGCATATGTCGGGAATTGCAACTGCCACAAACAGACTTGTTAAGCTCTGCGAGGGCACAAACGCTCAAATCACGGATACAAGAAAAACTTTGCCGTCCATCAGAGCTCTTCAGAAATATGCGGTTACCTGCGGCGGAGGCAAAAATCATCGCTTCAATCTTTCCGACTGCGCTATGCTCAAGGACAATCACATTGACGCAGGCGGCGGAATTATAAACGCTGTCAACACGCTCAAGAGTAAAATCGGTCACACCACAAAGATTGAGGTCGAAACGAGAAATCTTGATGAGGTTCGTCAAGCGGTTGAGGTCGGTGCGGATATTATTATGCTCGACAATATGACAAACGATATGATGCGTGAGGCTGTCAAGATTATTGACGGCAGAGCGAAAACCGAGGCTTCGGGCGGAATTACCGACGAGACAATCAGAGGCGTTGCCCAAACGGGCGTTGATATAATTTCTGTCGGTGCAATCACTCACTCGGTCAAGGCGTTTGATATTTCAATGAAAATGAAATAATTAAAAAGCAAAAAATTTGAGCCTTTCGGAAATTCCGAAAGGCTCTTTTAGTTTGTTAAACTATATTATTTTTTCGTTTCTTTCTTAGCTTCTTTTTTTGCCTTCTTTTCAGCCTTGAGCTTAGCGGTCAAAGCATCCTCTTCGGCTTTAAGACGTTCAAGCTCTGCCTTGTCATTAGCAAGCTTTGCCTCATGACGAGCCTTAGCCTCATCATAGATGGACTCAATTTCCTCAAGATGAGTGTAATTTTCCTGCTGGCTTACAAGCTTTTCAGCATAGATATAGGGCTTCGCAGCTCTGCCGTAGCGAGCGTGCATATCCATCTCGATTTTTTCTTTCTTGAGGATAATCTTTTTCTCAGCCAAAACAGCCTTGATTTCGCCCTTAATTCTCTTAACCTCGTCGCTGTCATTGTTCTTCTTAGCCTCTGTGAGCATTTCGTTGAGCTCACGAAGCTTCATCTCACAATCATCCTCTCTCTCGAACAATTCGTCAAGAGTTGTGAAATCGGGAGCCTCAAGAACCTCGCCGTTTGAGTAATATTCCTTGATAGCTCTGCAAGAGTCAATTCTCTTCTTGGCAATTTCAATAGCGAACTTGCGGTATTCTCTCTCCTCGTGAGTGCTCTTGGGCATTGCCTTAGCCTGACGGAGTTCCTTCTTTACGCTGCCGAAATCCTGCTCAAGCAAAGCGGAAAGTCCGCCGTCAAGAACAGCTCTGTTAGCCTCAAGCTGCATTTTGTAAAACGGAGTTTCAAACTTGTCAAGCTCTGCGCAAACAAGCTTTGAAATTTCAATTTCCTCATTGCGTTTAAGAACAGCCTTATACGCCTTTTTAGCGGCTTTTTTCTGTTCCTTGTCCTTAATCGACTTGTAATCACGCTTAGCCTCCTGCGGCTTCTCGTTGACAAGTGTCTTAGCGTCTCTGATTATATCAACCGCTTCAACAAGGTTGCCGTCGTCAAGTACGCCGTTTGCATAGTCCTCAAACAAGGCTCTGATTTTAAGAATACGAACGATAGCCTTCTGATGTCTCTCGTCGAGGTCATAGAAGAAATAGGGAACAACGTTCATAAATGCGCCGACAGCAGCCATGATAATCATAACGGTCATCATATCATAGAGAAGTCCGGGTTTTCCCGTATTAACGTCAAGAATATCAAACGGCTTTGCGTAACCGTTGTTGTCATGAACGCCGTAAGCCTTCTGAATGAACGGAACAACAGAAGATGTGAGAAGCGTTACGATATTACCGATTGTGGTAACCGCAGCGAACATACCGTCAATCCTCTCTCCCGAACGGTACTGCTGATAGTCACGAATATCCGCCTGAATAGCCGGAGTTGTAATCTGCTCAAACGCACCGACAAGCCAGTTGAGGTAAACACAGGCGAACAGCCACCAAATGTTATGCATACCCATAAGCATTGCCGCAATGAACAATACGTTAAACATATTTACGCCGATAAGTACCTTTTTCTTACCCCATTTTCTGATACAAATCGGAGCAAGCAGCATTCCCCAAAGGGAAGCGTTACCGGTAAGCGTACTGATAAGAGCGTACGTTGTACCGTTACAGGTATGACCGTATGTATATGACCACTGGAGGATTGCGCCGTAAGCACTCTCCAAGAAGCCGAGCCAGCCTGCGCAAGCGATGATCCAGAAATATTTGTTCTTTGCAACCTCACGGAGTGAGTCCATAAAGCTGATTTGAATTGTATGTGTTTTAGCCTGTACGATTTTTTCCTCGGTATTTGCATAAACGATAATTGTAAGAGCGATACCGATGAGTGCGAATACGGGATAAGAATATCTGTAAACTCTGATGTCATAAAGGTCGTCGTTTGAAACAACCTGTGCAATAATCGGAAGCACGATATTAACAATTGACGGAGCAAGTGAATAAACAACCGATTTGATTGCAAGCACGTCCGTTCTCTCCTGAGTGTTCGGAGAAAGAACGTGAATAAGGTTTGTATATGCGTCGTTGAAGAAGTTGAAGAAGAACTGTAACAGCAAGCTGAACAGCAATACCATTGCGCACTTGATTACATAGCCTGCTTCTTTTCCGAAAAGCATATTCGGGAAAAGGTTGTACATAGCTTCGTACGGGAACCAGACGTATGCTATTGCAATCAATGCCGTGGGAATACCCATTGAAAGAATGTACGGTCTGTACTTACCGCCCTTACCTCTTGTGTTGTCGATAATATTCGCTCTGATACCTGTCAAAGGAATATTTGCAAGAGTTGAAATCAAGTAGAGTATGTACATATCCGTAGGAGATACGCCGATAGCTCCGCCGACAACCATGTTCTGAGTTGTGACAAGAAGTGTTGAACCGAGCGTGATAATGAAATACGCACCGATACCGCCGCCTGCGTAAGCGGCAATTTCCTTGAAGGTCATATAGCGACCTAATTTCGGGACTTTCCAGTAGGTCTTAACGTCACTTACTGCTCCCTTTACTTTCTGAGACAAATCCATTTTTTAATATTGGCCCCCTATACTATAATAATGTCTTACGTTTTGCCTTGCTTTTCCAACAAGACGGTAACGTTAATATTATATCATAAACGAACAAGCTTTACAATCAAACATATTTTACATATTTTTCATTAAATATATGTTTGATTTGCACAGTAGAATCGGTTATACTGTTGTTTAATGAACAAACAAATTTTTCAATGAGTGGAAACGGAGAACAAAATATGATTTTTTACGCAAAGGATTTCGGAATTCTTCCCGACTCGGAAATAGCGAAAAAGCTCGACACGGTATTTTCCGAAATGGCAAAAACGGACGATGAAAAAACACTTGTATTTGAAAAGGGCGTTTACCGCATCGACCTCGATAACTGCAAAACGAGAACACTTTACATAACCAACACCGTCGGCGACAAGGAGTTTTCCGAAGAAGAGAAAGAAAAGCCGCACAAATCCAAGGTGGGAATGTACCTTAACGGCATAAAAAATCTCACAATACAGGGTAACGGCTCAATGTTTACCGTTGACGGACATTGCACTAACATTGCACTCGAAAACTGCGAAAACATCACTATTGACGGCATTGAGCTTGACACGGTTAACCCTCCGCTTCACGAAATGACGGTTGCGGAGAAAAAGGGCGGCAGCGTTGTTTTCGAACTTGATAAGAATTGCAAATATGTAAACGAAAACGGCACATTTTACTTTGTCGGCAAGAATTACAAGCACAAGTTTTACAATAAATTTGTCTATTCAAGTCCTGCGCTTGTCAGGGCGGACGACCCCGACCATATGGAAAGAGTGCTTCCTCCGTTTGCGGGCGCTCGCTCCTTCAAGGAAATCGAGCCTTATAAATTCAAGGCAAAATATTTTTCCGCAAAGAGATTCAAGTTGGGCGACAAGTATTATCTCTTTGATTTAAGGCGTGAAAACGTCGGAATTTTCGTAAATTCCTGTAAGAATTTCACATTGAAAAATTCGGCGCAGAGATACAACTGCTCACTCGCTCTCGTCTGCCAAAAGACCGAAAACATAACGGTTGACAATGTCGATTTTTCTCCTAAGCCCGAGTCGGGAAAGCTTCTTTGCTCGATTGCCGATTTTATGCAAATTTGTATGTGCAAGGGTCAGGTCAGCGTTACAAACAGCAATTTCTGCGGTGCGAGCGACGACGCAATAAACGTGCACGGTATTCATATGTATATCAAGAAGATAGACGGCAACACCCTCACGCTCAAATTCAAGCATCCGCAAACTCACGCATTTAATCCGTTCTTTGACGGCGACGATATTGAATATGTTGACCGCTTTACTCTTGAATGTATGGGCAAGGCGAAAATTCTTACCTCAAAGCTCATAAGCGAGCACACGGTTGAAATTACCGTTGACTCAACTATCGGCGCAAAAGAGGGAATGGTTATTGAGGACGTTACGCTCTGTCCCGATTTTTACTACGCCGGAAACACTATAAACAGAATTACGACAAGGGGCATACTTGTAACCACAAGGGGCAAGGTCGTAATAGAAAACAACAAATTTATCAATACAAATATGGCGGCTATTCTCATCTCCGACGACGCAAAGAGCTGGTACGAAAGCGGTCCATGCAAAGACGTTACTATCAGGAACAATTACTTCGGAGAATGTTATGCACATTTCCTGTCTGTTTTACCAGAAAACGGAAAAAATAAAAATCAGGTTCACAAGAACATAACCGTTGAGGGCAACACGTTCGACGCAAAGCACGACAAGGGAATTTCTCTTAAAGGTGCGGAAAATATCACGATAAAGAACAATAAAATCATCTCTTCAAAAAAGAAAAATCACTTTGTAAAGGCAGTAAATTGCAAAAATCTTGTTATTGAGCAATAAAATTTACAAAAAAACTGTTTATTTCTTCATTTCAAAGTATTATAATAAGCTGATTTTTTGGGAGAGGAGCTTTTATATGCCTAAAAAACAGCAGATGAAAAAGACAAGCACGACCCATTTCGGAATTCAGCGTAAAATCGTAGCGAATATGACTGCGGAGAGCTGGGAGACAATACCGCACGTAACCTATAACTATGAGCCCGACGTGACGGAGTTTATGATTGAGTATCAAAGGCTCAACGAGAACTGCGCTCCCGAGGACAAGATAACACTTAATACTCTTATGCTCAAAATCATAGTAGAGGGCTTGAAAGCAGACCCTGCCATGAATGCGCATATTGACTTTGACCGCAAGCTTGTCAGGGGCGAAATACACACCTTTGAGGATATAAATATTTCAATGCCTATGGTGCTTCCGAACGGCGAAATGATGACAATAAATCTCCACAACTTTGAAAATAAGAATTTGAATCAGATGGCGGACTACATTAAGGACGTCAACCGACGTGTCGCAAACACAAATCTTAACGAGGTTATGTTCGACGTTTCGCTCGACAACACCCTCACGGCATTAAGACACGGAAAAATCAAGCAGACTATCTACCGTCTTATCGGCTCAAAAACGGGTAAGCACAAGGTCAAAACACTTTCGGGCAAGGCTAAAAAGGAATACGAGGCTATCCCCGAAAAGGACAGGCTTACAAAGAGAGACATTGAGCAGGGCACAATTACCGTTTCAAATATCGGCTCGACCTACCGTCAGCAGAGAGGAGAAACGTGTTTGCTTGAAATCGTACCGCCGCAGGTCTGTGCCATTGCACTCGGTGCTGTTCAGGATAAGCCCGTTGTTATCGTAAACGAAAACGGCGAAAAGGAAATCGCTATACGTCAGGTTATGCCGCTTTGCATTGCCTTTGACCACAGGGCGCTTGACTTCGGAGAGATCGTTCCGTTCATAAAGCGGCTTGATGAAATCTTTGAAGCACCCGAAATCATCCACACTTGGAGAGACGGCGGAACAGACGATATAGATATGGAAGAAATCAAGGTTGAGCGTGAAGAGCGTGAGGCTAAATACGAGCAGTCCAAGGAGCGTGAAAAGGCTCGCAAGGAAGCAGAGGACAAGGCGAGAAAGGCTCAGCGTGAGGCTGAAAAGGCTGAACGTGATGCCGAAAAAGCACAAAAAGAGGCTGCCGAAAAGGCACTTAAGGCTCAAAAGGATGCCGAAGAAAAGGCACGCAAGGAAGCCGAACGTCTTGAAAAAGAAAAGAAGGACGCCGAGGAAAGGGCAAAGAGAGAAGCCGAGAAAGCCGAAAAGGACAAGAAGGATGCCGAGGAGAAGGCTCTCAAGGAGCAGCTAAAGGCAGAAAAGGCTCAAAAAGACGCTGAGGAAAAGGCAAAGAGAGAAGCCGAAAAAGCAGCGCAAAAAGAGTTGGAAAAGGCTCGCAAGGAAGCCGAAAAGGCACAGAAAGAAGCTGAAAAAGCCGAGGAAAGAGCAAGAAAAGAAGCCGAAAAGGCTCAAAAGGACGCTGAAAAGGAAGCTAAAATACAGCTCGAAATCGAAAAGGCTAAAAAGGATGCCGAGGAAGCCGTTAAAAGAGCAGAGGAAGCTAAAAAGAAGGCTCTTGAAGCGAAAAAGGACGCCGAAAATATCAACTGATAAAACGCACATAAAAAGCAGCCACTCATTTTATACAATGTGAGTGGCTGCTTTCATTTGATTTAACAATATTTTTTATTCCGCTGTTCTTTCGTGACGGTTGTTATATACAAACATTAACACGGCTGCAAGGATTATCACGGCATAACCGACGAAGCTTAACAAATCGGGCACCTGATTAAACACGAAATAGCCGATAGCCGAGGTAAAAAGTATCTGCGAATAATCGTAAACCGATATTTCCCTTGCAGGCGCATAGGAGTATGCCGCAGTTATTGTAAACTGACCGCCTGCCGCACCGGCACCGGCAAGAATGAGATAAATCCATTGCTTAACGCTCATAGGCTCATAATCAGCAATGAAAAACGGCAGCAGAACGACCACCGAAAACGCCGAAAAGAAGAAAACAATGAACGGCCCTTTCGCCCCTGTTTCGCTTGCTTTTCTGACAAAGGCATAGGCAGCGCCCGCACCTATTCCGCCCAACAGACCCATAAGCGACGGGAAAAGCTCTGAATTACCCATTGAGGGCTTGACTATCAGCATACTTCCCAAAAACGCTGTGGTTATTGCTCCCAGCTGAAACGGAGTTGCCTTTTCCTTTAGCACAAAAATACTGAATATAATCGCAAAAAACGGCGACATTTTATTGAGTATCGAAGCGTCGGCAAGCACAAGGCGGTCTATCGCATAGAAGTTGCAAACAAGTCCGATTGTTCCTGCCACAGAGCGAAGCAACAAATATTTATATGACCGCTTCGGTGCTTTGAACATACTCGGGTCTTTCAATAAGACGGCGAGTGCAAACAGCATTGCGACGGCGTTTCTGAAAAATGCTTTTTGAAATGTTGGCAAATCCCCTGCAAGACGCACAAAGGTCATCATAAGTGCAAACGAGAATGCCGACATTATCATAAGTAAAATACCCTTATACTTATTTTTCAAAATATCACCGCCTTTATCGAAATTTTTAATATAGCTGTCCCCTGCTGTTTTATATATCTAAAAGAAGCTCAACGGGACAATGGTCGCTTCCGAAAATTTCCTGATGAATAGAAGCGCCGACAAGATTTTTTTCAAGCTTTTTCGAAGCTATGAAATAGTCGATACGCCACCCTACGTTCTTATCTCTTGCGTGAAAACGGTATGACCACCAAGAGTATTCGTTCTCCGCATCGGGATAAAAATATCTGAACGTGTCGATAAATCCGCAGTCGAGCATCGTTGTCATTTTTTCTCTTTCCTCGGGGGTAAAGCCGGGATTTTTCGTGTTTGTTTTCGGATTTTTAAGGTCTATTTCCTTATGTGCCACATTCAAGTCGCCGCAGAAAACAACAGGCTTTTTCTTTTCAAGCTCCAACACATATTCTCTGAATTTATCCTCCCACGACATACGGTATTCAAGCCTTTTAAGCCCGTCCTGCGAGTTCGGAGTGTAGCAGGTTATAAAATAAAATTTTTCAAATTCAAGCGTTATGACTCTGCCCTCGTTATCGTAAAAAGGCTGTTTAATTCCGTATTCTACGCCGATAGGCTCGTCCTTTGAAAATATCGCCCTACCCCAATAGCCCT
>ERZ779673.455-NODE-455-length-18766-cov-3.161723_pt1 | contig 18766 bp, 17 predicted proteins | sample MGYA00511956_ERZ779673 | MGnify/ENA primary metagenome ERZ779673 (study PRJEB29588, sample SAMEA2152065) | human gut metagenome | biome: human gut; feature: human-associated habitat; material: faeces | place: Denmark | collected 2008/2010 ... | reverse complement strand
CAAATTATGCTTTTGATAATAAAATTCTTCCTAAAGATTAAAAATTAATAAAAAAACCACACTTTTAAAAATGTGGTTTTGTAAGTTTTTATAAAATTATTGAACTAATAAGATCTATCAGTTCATCCTGCAAAATATTGTTAGTTTCTATATCAAAATAATAATTGTTATAATGAAATTCTACGAAGAAAATATCTTCATAAGAATATATTTTTAGTTTTTTATCTTTGATTATGGATGTAACTGCATTTTCATTACTAAAATAATAATCCCTTATTGGTCTATTTTTATCAAAAAATGTTACTTTGATATTTTTTGTTTCATTATCATTATAATAATTAAGAATATATGAATTTAAATTTGTATAATCATTTTGTTTTTCATTTTTGGTGTAGGTTATACTTTTTTTTACTTTGGTTAAATCATTTGGCAACTTTAGTTTATTATAATCAAACGCATTGGGAAAAGCCATATTATTACTTTCAACATCTTTAATATCTGCATCAAGTTTTGTTATTGAATGATTATTAAGTTTATTAAGTTTAATGTTTATTTCATAATCATTTAATTTTGCATAGTAGTTATAATTTTCATCACTTGTTATTACAATATATTTCTCATAAAGAGTTTCATCATTTTTTTTAGCCTTTATTTTTATGGAGGTATTTTCATTTACATTAAAGTACAATGTATCATTTTTATATATTTTATAATTATTATCAAGTTTATTTACTAAACCAGTTTCTTTATCCCAACTATATACATTTCCATTTGTTACTGATATTTCTATATAATCGATGTTATTTCAAATGAAATAGGAAATCCTGGCACATTTGACATTGCTTTATTATAACTTGCAAGAGGTAATTTTGTATTTGCATTTAACTGTTTTTTTTCTAATGAATTATCGTAGGCTAATGTGTAAGCATACATTTTAATACTTTCTTTTTGTGATTCATAAATAGTTTTATTACTATTACTTTTTATGTATAGACCAAATATTAGTATAACAATTATAAGTATTGATGCATAACTTATTTTTTTAATTTGTTTATTTTTTTTTTTTTTTTTTAATTATTTATTATTTGTTTTTTTAATATATTCATATTAAATTTTTCATCAAAAACTGTTTTAAAAACATTTTTATTTTTCATTAATATCATTCCTTTCTTTCATTACTTCTTTTAGTTCATTTATTGTTCTATATAGGTAATGTTTTACATTAGATTGACTTATATTTAATGTTTTTGAGATATCTTTTATACTTAACTCTTCATAATAATAAAGATAAAAAACTTTAAAAATAATAGTTTTTTTCTTTTTAAGAAACTCCCATATAAAGTTAATATCTTCATTTTTTATGTAGTTTAATTCTACATCAAAGTTATCTGGGATATCAATATTAAACTGTTCATTACCATTTTTAGTAAACAAAGATACAATTTTTACTTTGTATTTATGACGGTAATATTCATTAACCTTGTTTTTTGCTATACCCATAACATATGCATATTCATTATTAAACTTTATTCCAATTTGAAGCTTATTTAATATTTCAATATAAATATTTTGTATTATATCTTTGATATCTTCGGCATTAGAGCAATTACAAACAACATATTTTAAAACATTTCTATAAGTTTTATCATATAAGTCATCAAATATTTTTAAGGTATTTTGATTAATCATTTTTCCACCTCACTATTATAGTTGTAAAAAATTTAAAAAAAGTTCCAAAAATATATAAACTTTAATATTACTTTAACAAATTTATTCAGAAATGTCTTTATTTTTATCCTTTTAAAATATATAATGTCGAATTTTGTCATGCGATTTATTTAGTAAAAATACCTTAAATACTTGTTTTGAAATTAATAGTAGTATAAACTTAGAAATAAGAGAGGTAAAAATGACAGAATTAACAGTTTTAGATCAAAAGATTTCTTATTTTAAAATAGAGGATGAAGATTATATTTCAATTACAGATATGCTTAAATCTAAAGATGGAAATTTCTTTGTATCTGATTGGTTAAGAAATAGAAATACTATTGAATTTTTGGGGATTTGGGAAGAAATCCATAATCCTAATTTTAATTATGGCGAATTTGCCATAATTAAAGGTTAAGCTGGTTTAAATAGTTATAAAATTAGCGTTAAAGAATGGGTTGAAAAAACAAATGCAATTGGAATAATGTCGAAAGCAGGAAGATATGGTGGAACTTATGCACATAAAGATATTGCTTTTGAATTTGGTATGTGGATTAGTCCAAAGTTTAAATTATTGCTTATTAAAGAGTTTGAAAGATTAAAATTAGAAGAACAAAGACAAATTGGATGGAATGCAAAAAGAGAACTATCAAAAATAAATTATAGAATACATACAGATGCAATTAAGCAAAATTTAATTCCCGCTAAATTAACGAAAGAACAAATTAATTATATTTATGCCGAAGAAGCTGATGTTTTAAATATGGCATTATTTGGTATGACAGCAAAACAATGGAGAAATAAGAATTCAAATTTAGTCGGAAATATTAGAGATTATGCTACTATAAACGAGTTAATATGTTTAGCAAATTTGGAAAATCTTAATTCAGTTTTTATTAGCGATGGATTAAAACAATCTGAAAGACTAATTAGATTAAATCAAATTGCTATTTCACAAATGCAAATTCTTAATGATAGTGATATAAAATATTTAAATGGAGTATGACTTTGTAACACAAAGAATAAAACAAATTATACAACCAAGTGGTGGCTATTTAAAATCAAGAGAGTTTTGAAAAAAATTTATATATACTGGAATTGAAAAGTTCCAAAATATATAAACTTTAATATTACTTTAACAAATCTAGTAGGAAATGTCTTTATTTTATTGCTTATAAAATATATTGTCGAATTTTGTCATGCGATTTATTTATTAAAAATATCTTAAATACTTGTTTTGAAATTAATAGTAGTATAAACTTAGAAATATCTAAAGGAGAAATAAAAATATGGACAACACAGAAATTAATGGTTATCAAAATGAGATAATGTTTGCAAAAAATTTAAATGGAAAAAAGATTAAACATCTTTATCCAAATCTACAAGATTTGGTAATTGAATTATTTGGTTTTGTGAATTTTAATTCAATTATTTATAGTTGGGTTGATTTTTCAAAGAAGAAATATGATATTATAATAAAACTTGATGAAAATATTAAAAGAATAAGTATAAAGAAGGGAATCAATAATTCTGTTCATACCGAAGGTATATCTTCATTTATACATTTCTTAATTGAAAATAAAGTCCCAAAAGATATTATTTATAAATACTTAAGATATCATTATTCTGATGGTACAACAAATGGTAAAGGAAAATTTAGAATGAGTTCTATGGAATATAAGGAAACTCATTTACAAGACATTGAAGATATAAATAAATGTTTTAGTAATAGAAAACTTCTTAAAAAATGTATATATAGGTTTATACTTCAGGGTAATAATTCGGATGGGGCTATCGATGGTATTATCTATGGGGTAGTTGATGATTTTTTATTTATTTCAAGCGGAGATGTTTTAAAAATACTTTTAAAACATTCTGAGGATTATCATAATGGTGTACATTTTAGTGATTTATTTTGCCAAGCAAAAGCAAAAAACTTAAATAATAATCCTAAACACGAAAAAGATAGATATTGTGTTCAAGTAAAATGGTTTAATTTATTTGATTGTATACTAGAAAGTAATTATGATAAAAATATTGAAAAGCAAGATATAAAATAAAGTAGATGCAGATTTATTATTCAAAATATTTATGTATTATAAAAAAGCAAGATTTCTTTGATATTTTCAAGCTAATGATGGGAGTGTTCCAATAAAAAAACTATGTCTTTAAAAACATAGTATTCTTTTTAAATTGGAGCGATAGTTGAGTGGTTACACAACTTTTTCCCGTATGAGGATGATATATAAATCATCCATCTATAAATATTATAACACATTTTATTTTTTTTGAAATACTATTTGTTAGTTAAGAAAGTCATCAACATATTCTTCAATTTGTGTTCTTTTAATTTCTTGTTTATAACTATCAATTCTTTCATTTAAATAATTAATATGCTCTATATATAATAATTTGTCTTTTCCTTTAATTTTTGTTAGTAAAGATTGAATAAATTCTATCTTTTGTTCAATAATTGGAATTCTACTTCCACTCCATGATTCGGAATGGGAGAATAAACATACATTTTTGAATATTTCAATATTATTTGTATTATCTAACAAAAATAATATCAATTCTTCTTTTAAACTATTGTCTTTTTCTCCAATTACATAAAATAAATAGTAAATTTTCTCTTTGTCATTCTTAGATTCTAATATCTTATTTTTGAACCAGCCTATTTGATTATTTTTTATATTTTCATCTGTAGCTGATTCAAATAATGAGTGTAATCGCAAATATCCTAAGTTAGAATCAATTATTTTATTGTAATTATAAGAAATTATTTCATTATGTTTAGGATGAGTCCATATTTTTTTTATAATATTTTTGATTTTACCTGTATGATTATATCTATCTTTTTCGAGGATTTTGTTTAATAAATCATAATTATTTATGCACAACAAATATCCTAAATTACCTTCATAATCTCCATGACATTCTACTGATTTCAAATATAATTCTTCAAGTAGCTTTTTATTAGCGAATGCATTATATACAATTTCAGCATGTTCTTCATCAGCAAATGAAATTGTATAACATGAATACAAGCCAAATTCATCTTGCTCTAATATTTCCTTCGTATAATTTTCTAATAATCCTTTATTGTACTTAGAATATTCAATAACACTTTCGATTGATAAAGTATATTTATTAGTAGTATTTTGATTTTTTATAAAATCTTTTACTATGAATATATATTTTTTATTATGATAGTTATTAAGTATACATGTTAATAAGTAATATTTCTTTGTTGTATTACTTTTTATTATATTATCTATTATTGCATCTAATAAATCTTTATCTAATATATCTCTGATAAAGAACAGTCCGTTTACAAATGGACAGTCTTCATATAAATACGATTTAAAAATATCTTTGAATAAAGAAGCGTCTTTGTCTATTAAATATTTAAATAAAATATCCAATGAACTTTGTATTTTCCAGTTGTCAACTTTTATGTTTTGTTTTTCAACTTTATTTAAAGTTTGAAATATTTTTGTGTAAGATTCTTTATTTTTGTTTTCTAAAAATTGTATTAACTCTTTATTTGATTTTCCATAATCATATTTTTCAAATATATTTATTATTAGAAATTCTGGACATTCTTTATACTTTTCTAATGAAATTGGAATATCTACTTTTAATTTTTCACATTTTAGTTTTAGTAAGTATAATATTTTGCCCTGTGTTATAGAAATATTTTTCCAGTTAATAAAGTAGTTTTCATCTAAATATTGTACATCATTTTTTAATATTTCTATTTGATCATTGTCATAGAACCAGATTGACTCATTTAATAGTATTTTATAATTACATTTATTTTCATCGCATAGCTGAAACACAATATCAAATAGTTTTTTTCTGAATAAGAAAACATTTTCACTTTCTTGCAATTTTAGTGTAATAAGATTAATTATTCTTGCATTTTTTCCCTGTTCACTAATATGAAATTCTAATTCTAGGCAATATAGTAAAGACTGTTCTAATAATATATGATATATATCTTTCATTTTAGAATTTTCTTCTTCTTTATACTTTGAATATAATATACCAGTAATTTCAATTTCTAATGCAAAGCTAGGATATAATTCTTTTACTAGCCAATAATCTTTAAGGCTTTTACATATTTCATTATATAATCCTGGCTTTTTTTCAAGATACGACAATAGTAATTCAAAAGACATTTTTAAATATTCTGTATTTTTAAAATCAGATATTAGATTTAATAAACCATCATTTAAATAAACATTACTATTATATTTAATTTCTTCAGGAAGTTCCTCTTTGGTATAACTGTCAATTTTATTTTTAATTTTAAGTAATGCCTTTGAAGGGTTGACATTATGAAAATATTCTACAAATTTCCAATCATTGTTATAGGTTTCTTCATTCCATACTTCATTTATTTCTGCTGTTATGTAATTAAGTGTTTCTTCATTATAAAATTGTTCATTAATCATATTTATTGCATTAATAAATTTATTAATAAAATTAGGGTATAGTTTCTTTAACAAATCTGAAATTGTAATTGTTTTATCAACAATTAGATATTTGCATAATAGATAATTAGCAAAATTTTGATCACAAATTTTTAATGCATCTTCATTAAAATAGTCAATTAGTTCCATATCCCTTAATTTTTTAAATTCATTTACATCGAAAATTTGCAAATCACTTAATATTTTTTTTACAATTTCATTAGAAGTACTTATTGGAGATAGTAATGAGATGTAGAATAATATATCTATTTCATGAGATGATATATTTTTTTCTTTAAAAATACTATCGTAATAATTTTTAAAAACATCATACACACTATTTAAAGATTCTATCTTTCCGTCTCTAACGGCAATAAAACTCATTATTGCTAGTCGCGGATTGCCATTTGCTATTTTTAGTATTTTTTCTTGCCAATTTTTATTTTTAACATTATAATTTTTTTCTAAAATATCTATAAGTTCTGAATCTTCCATTTTATTTAATAGATAAATATTCGGTTCAATACATGCATTTAATTTATTTAGAATATCATCTAGTAAATAATCTCTAACAGTTGCAACTATTTTTATTTCTTCATTTTTATTAGTTATTATTAAATCAATAATTGAGTTTAATCCATTAAGATTATTAATATCATCGATAAATATAATATACTTTTTATCATTTTTTATAGACGTTTTTATATCATCATATAAATTTAAACCATTTATTCTAATACATAATGGAGTATAATTATCTTTTTGTTCTAGTTCCTTTAATATTTCTAATGAGATTTTGGTTTTACCATTACCTGGCTTTCCAGATATTATTGTCATTTTTGAATCCATAATCTTTTTGTAAATTAAATCTTTATCTTTTCTATATATAAAGTCTAGCTCTAAAGGGGAATTAATTGAAAATTTATCATAACGTTCTATAAATGTTTTTATATCACTAATTTGATTTGTATCTATTGGTATGTTTAAAAAATCATTTGCAATGCCTTGATAATTTTCACAAATGTCATGTGCCATAGAGTCTATATCCATTAAAGTTATTTTAATACCTGGCACCAAATTAATTAATTTATTATAATCTCCTGGTTTTATATTTGTATTTGTATGAAAACAAATAATTTCTTTAATTTGTTCCTTCGTTATTCCTGTTTTCCTTTCATCACATGCTTCTTTAATATCTTTGGTTAGTTTAGCAATTGACTCTTTTTCTACTGTACCATACATTAGTAAAGTGTATTTTTGATTTTCATCAATTGAATAAGAATCTGGAATTCCTTTGGTTGTTTTATTTGTCCCTTCTTTGCTTCCTAAGTCATGCATATTACTAAATTCAAATTTTCTAGTACTATATTCTGAACAAAAACGTTGATATTCTCCTGGACCTAAACTTTTTATTGCATTTTGTATTTCTAAAAATTTAGACATATTTACCATCTCCTAATAAAAAAGTATCATTCTATTGAATGATACGAAATCTATTTTAATTATAGCAGATTATTGCAATTATTCAAATAACTTATCCATAGTTATTCCTAAAACTACTGAAATTCTATACAAGGTATCAACAGAGCAACCAATCTTACCATTCTTATACTCTAATCGTCTGATAAAGTCATATGATTTTTCAACATCAACTGCCAATTGTTCTTGAGTAATATTAGCTATTTTCCTATATTTTCTAATATTTTTAGATACTCTAACCATTATATTTTCTTCAAATTTAAAGTTTCTCTTAAATGTAGTCATAAATATTCACCTCTAATTATATTGTCCTATTTATGGCTTTTTATGTCCGGGAACAGAAATGTCCTGTTTAGGCATTCACAAGTCCTGTTTTATAGTGTATAATTATAGTTGAAAGGAGTACGAGCTAAATGGCTAAAATGAAAAATTGTAAATCTTGTGGAAAAGAAATTGCTAGCAATGCAAAAATTTGTCCTAACTGCGGTGTGAAAAATAAAAAGCCTTTTTATAAGGCAGTTTGGTTTTGGATTATTGTAGTTATAATTGTTGTTGTAATTGCTGGAGGAGGAAATGGTGAATCTTCTAATGAAGAAACAAAATTTGAGAAAAACAAAGGTACAAAAGTTACAGTTGTTGACATGAGTGGAATGACTGAGGCTGAAAGAGATACATGGTGTAATGATAAAAAAGTAAATTGTATTACTAAAACAGAATATTCAGATTCAGTAGCTAAAGATGGTTTTGTAAGCCAAAGTATTGCTGCCGATAAAGAGATATATGAAGGCGATAAAATTACTATAGTTATTTCTTTAGGAAAAGAACCAACTACAGGGCAAAAAAACGCACTAAAAAAAGCTGAATCATATTCTTCTACAATGCATATGTCTAAAAAAGGTATATATAAACAACTTACTTCTGAATATGGTGAAGGTTTTACTGCCGAAGAAGCACAATATGCCATAGATAATATGAAAGCCGATTGGAATGCTAATGCTTTAGCAAAAGCAAAGAGTTATCAAAGCTCAATGAGTATGTCAAAATCAGCTATTTATAAACAACTAACATCAGATTATGGTGAAGGCTTTACTGCTGAAGAAGCACAATATGCTATTGATCATTTAGATGATTAAAAATAAAAAATGGTATTTAGAGTACCATTTTTATTTTTGCACAATTAATTGGTTATTTATATTATTTTCCATATATTCTAAATTGCTAAATGATTTATTATTTTTTAATAAATCCATTTGCTTTCGTGCAATATTATTTAGCTTAACAAGTCTTTCACTTTGAGATATATTCATTTCTATCAATTCGGCATTTATATTTTCTAGATTATTTAAAATTACAAGATGTAGTAAATCTGTATAATCTCTAATATTACCATTTTTTGCAAGTTCAGAATTATTTTTTCTCCATTCTTTAGCTGTCATTCCAAATATGGCAACATTTAATACATCAGCTTCTTCAGCATATACAAATTTCTTTTGTTTTTCCGTTAAAGTTGGAATTATAACACTTTTAATGGCATCAGTATGAACAATATAATTAACTTTTGCCAAAACCCTATTAGCATGCCAATCAATTTTATTTTGATAAGCCTCATTTTTCTTTAATCGCTGAAATTCTTGAATAACATATAACTTAAATTCTGGGGATAGCCAGCTTGCAAATTCAAACGCAATATCGCTTCTTGCAAATGTTCCACCTCCATATTTACCTGATTTTGAAATAATTCCGATTGCATTTGTTTCCTTTATCCATTTTTGTGGGGATATTTTAAACTTGTTGCTACCAGCTTCATTTTTAAACGAGTCGAATTCGACACCTTTAAAATTTTCATTATTAATACTTTCCCATAAACCTAAATATGATATAACATCTTTGTTTCTCATCCAGTTTTGTATTGGAAATCTTGGATCATCTTCATCTGCATATCGTGCCAAATCAGTTAATGAAATATATTCATGTCCGTCTATTCTTAATACACTAATTTTTTGCTCATTCACTCTAATTTCTGCTTTTATATTATCTTTATTCATAACTCACATCCTTTCTATAATTGAATAAAGTTCGCTTAATTTAATATTATAGCACTTTATAGTTCTAATGAATCATTATCTTTTTCTTTGTCTTGTTCTCCATAGCCTAAAACATTATCATAAGTTTCTGTACTAATAATTCTATGGTCATGCATATCTTCTAAAACTTCAACATAAGAATCTTCTTTATCTTTTCTATTTATCATTCTTTTAAATAAATTAACCAAATTTTTAAAGAATTGTTCTAGTTGTTGAAGTCTATATTTCAAATTAAAATTGTCTCGTCTTAACTCATCAATTTTGGCTTGTTGTTCATTTACTTTTGAAGTTAAATTATCAACTCTTAATTTTAGAGCTTCATTATTTTCTCTTAAATTTTTAATCTTTTTTGAACCTTGTTTAGCTTGTTTAGTAATAATATTTAAATTTGCCGATAATTCTTTTACATCTCTATATTCATCCGTTGTTTTGTCAACTTTATCAAAATAATTTTCTAACTTATCTTTTTGTTCCTTAGAAATGAAAAATAAATCATCTCTTAAAGGAACTTTTTTTAACTTGTCTATTTCACTTTTAATGTCAGTAGAAATAGATTTTAATTCTAAAGAATTATTACTTATTGTATCTATTTCTTTCTGATGTTTTTCAATTAAATCTTTAGTTTCTTGATAATTAGTCATATCAGATACATGAATATCTCTATTTCTACCTTTAAGTTTTTGTTTTAAAGTTGCTTCCATATTGTATTCTTTGTTGTATTCTTCAATACATAAAGTTCGCATTTTATCTTGCAATTCTTTTAAAGAAGTTCTAGTAAATACATCAGTTTTTCCTACTTGCATAGACATACCAGTTTTACAATTATATTTAATTGGTACTCCAACAATATGCATATGTGGACTAGTTTCATCATAATGAATGATAGCACTACATACTTTAAAGTTTGGAATTAATAGTTCTAAATCATCAACTTGTTTTGAATATACACTAGTCATTTTATGTTTGTAATCTAAGTCATTAGTATCCCAAAACTTTTTATCTCCAAGTTCAATTATTATTTCACAAGCTAAATCGCTTTTAGAGTTATCACTAACTTTTTTAAAGTAATTATCTATTTTTCTATCATCTCTAGTTTGTCTATTATTGTATTCGAGCCTTGCTTCTTCAAATTCATTTTTATAAAAATTTTCTATATCTTCATAAAGGGAAGAAGTACCTTTAACAATAACTATTTCATCTTGTTTATTATCATATTTTCTATAATTATGCTTATCAACTTTTGCTAATTGCTTTGTATTTTGAATAGCATTATTACTCATTGAAGTAGTACCACTAATATTATTTTTACCAGAATTTCTAACACTATTTTTTCTATTTTTATCACTACCTAAATGTAGTGAATATGCAAGTTCACTTATTATAATCACCATCCTTTTTTATAGCAGTATTTGGTTATGACAAAATACATAACCCCCTAGGTATCTTGTCATACTAACAAGATTCCAGTGGGCTAAGGTTTAGCACCTTAGAATCCGTTTTCTTTATTTCGTAACATTTCAAAACTTCGTAATGAAATAAAACTACATAAAGAATTGATATAAAATACTATCGCCATTTTTATTGAACAAGTTCAACAAAACGTGCCACGTATTTTATTTCTTTATTAATTCCATTCTGATTGGCTTACTAGGTACATCTTTTAATTCTTTAAAAGGCATAAAAGATGTATCATCAGGAATGTAATTAAATAATTTGTCTAACTCATCTTTATCTTTCGTTACGACAATATTTTCTTCTGTGATATAGATAATTCCAAATCTATATTCTTCCATTTTTACATCTGGGTCTTTCTTATAATAATCTTCTAACGGGAATACTCTTACGATTGCAGAATTATCTTCTACAAAGTTGAAGAAGAAAACTTGATTTTTAACATAGTAAATTGCTTCAGTATAAGATACGTTGTAGAAATTTTTAAGCCTCATAACAATTTCTCCAACTTCTTCTTCAGGTAAGTAATTACTAAACCTTAATTCTCCAACAACGTTTCCAAATACAGCGGGAGTTGGTCTATCAATATAACCTTTATCATATAGTTCGTTACATGGTTTGGCAATTGATTCTCTAAAGTTTATTTTTTTAACAAAACATTCTTTTCCGACTAATTCAAGTTCAATAGTATCTACATAATTCATAACTAAAGTTGCTTTTTCTTCACGAGTTCTTTTATTCCAAGTTTTAATTCTTTCTTGATATTCATCAGGATGAAGCTTACTATTTATAAATGCGATATCACGAGATATCAATATGTCTTTTGCTGAATAATTAAATACTTCAAATTTATCAGCAGTATTTATTTTTTCTTCCAGTGATTTAATTGTATCTTCAATTATTTTTGCATTTTCTTTATAATCATCAAGAGTAAATGCACCATCTACGTAAGCAAGCTTAGCTCTTTCTAATCTTTGTTTTTGTGTATTAATTTCCTTATATATTTTGTCTCTTGGTTCGTCGAAATTTTTAATTACCATTGGAACAAAGAACTGATTAACAATCGAATCATATTCGGTTAGTTGATCAACAACTTCTTTAAAACCTCTTTCAATTTCTGATTCTTTTATATTTAATTTACAATCCCTGCAATAATAATAGAAATATTCATTACCTTTTTTCTTACATGCTTTTCCACCTAAAATTCTTCCACATTTAGGGCATAGACATTTTTGTAAAAATATATAAGTCAAAGTTCTAGAATATGCTCTTGAGTTATTTCTTTTTTGATGTTGACATTCTTCCCATAATTCTTTACTAATAATTGGTTCAACAACGTTTTCATAATATGTAGGATTTTTAGTTCTTTTACCATGAATGAAATCTCCTTTATATATTTCATTTTCAATAATATGCAAAATTGTATTATCTCTCCAATTTTCTTTACCTAGAACTTTTTCTTCTTTAAATAAATTAGCAATTTTTTGATATGATAATCCATTATGATACAAATTAAAAATTCTAATAACAATATCTTTAGTTGATTCATCAGGAACAAGCATTTTATCTACATGTTTATAACCAATTGGTGCTTGATGTGGAATGTGTCCTTGTTTTATTGCACCAGCAAGTCCAACTTTAGTTCTTTCAGAAGTTCTTTCTATTTCATTTTGAGATACACTCATCATAATACGTGAAATCATTCTTCCATTTGAAGTAGTGGTATTAATATCATCATATACAAAATCTAAATAAGCTTCATTTTCTTCCAAAAAACTTAATATATTTTCCCAATCATAAATACTTCTAGTGATTCTATCTTGTTTTAAAGCAATCATTGTATTAATTTTTTTGCTTTTAATATCTTCTTTTAATCTTTCCCATTCAGGCCTATAGTTTCCTTTTTTAGCACTAATACCAGCATCTTCATAATAATCTACTATTTCAAAATTATTTAACTTGCAGTAAGCTTCTAATCGTTCTTTTTGCTCTGGTAAACTAAATCCTTCACGAGCTTGGTCTTCAGTTGATACCCTCATATAAAGACCAGCACGAACTTTAATGTCGTTATTTAATATTCCCATAAACTCAACTCCTTTACAAAAAAAGAGGAGAAAGTAGTATTAGTAAAGTCTAAATACTACTGACTCCTCAAAACGTTAATTATTATAAAATTTTGTTTACATATATATTTTATCATAGATGTACCTCTCTTTCTAGAGAATACTCTTTCATTGGTTATTTATAATATCATTTTTGAAAACAATGTCAATAGCTTACAAACTTTTAATATATTCTTGTAAGTCACTAATATTAATGCGTTTTTGTAAGTTTTCTACATATACATCTTTGTTATGATTAAATGCAAGAAAAGTAGTACTTTTAATTATTATTTTATTTGGCTCAATATAATTAATATTTGTTTTTTCAATTTTACGAATAGAACCGTTAATAAAAATTGGTTTAACATTACAAAAATCACAAATAAATTGAATCTTTGATTGAAGTTCTTCGTCAATTGGAACTTCTTTTGTAATAATATTTAACATAAATAAAATCCTTTCTTATCTTAAATCTTCATCCCATTCAGTATATGGAACAGGAGCAACTATTAATTTTTTAGATTCTGAATCGTACTTAATATATTTGTTGATTCTTAGTTCCAGTAAAGCATCTTTTATTGTTTCTTTATTATCAGTACAATATTTTTGAATGTCTAATCCAATAATTCCATCATTAAATAAAATAATAGTTAAGAAACCTTTAGCATTTAAAGATAAGTTTTTATCTGTTAAATATTTCATTGTTGACTTGTAAACATTAAATTGTTTCATTATTTTCACCATCCTTTCTTTTTTGGATGGATGATTTATAAACACAAAAAAATCATTCTTTCGAATGATTCATATATGTAAGTTCGGATTTTCCGAACAGATTCCTCAATGGAGCAGATTAGGAGAATCGAACTCCCATCATTAGCTTGGAAGGCTAAGGTTCTACCATTAAACTAAATCTGCATCAACCGAATCTTTCATTAAAATTTTTCTTTATCAATCGCCTGACAAGAAATATTATATCATATTTTTGTAGTATTGCAAGTAAATATTGTTAAAAAATTTCAAATGTGATAATATTATTGTTATAGGAAAGTAGTTGGTTATATGCAAAAAAGAAAATTATTTATAGATAGAAAAGATGGTAAAAGAGTAGAAAATGTAAGTGGACTTTCACAAATAAGTATTGACCTTAAGCCAAGAAGATGTGATAGTGATGTATATATTAACCAAAAAGTTGATGTTACTAATTTAGTGGAATATATAAATAAAAGAAAATCTGATGGAATTGAACTTTCATATTTTCATGCGTTTGTAACTGCATTAGCAAAAGTTGTATATAATAGAGAAAAATTAAATTATTTCGTTGCTAATAGACATATATATAAGCATAACGATCTAACAATTTCCTTTGTTGCAAAATTAGAATTTACAGATAAAAGTGAAGAAATAATGGTCATTTTACCAATTAAAGAAAACGACAATATTATTTCTTTGTCAAACAAAATTAGGGAGAAAGTAAGTGTTATTCGACATGGTAATGAAGAAAAAGCTGGTGCAAATAAAGCTATTGATATACTTGGAAACTTACCAAATATTTTAAGAGTCCCTATAGTGGGAATATTTAAGTGGTGTGACAGGCATGGTGTGCTTCCTTCATCACTTACAAAAGACAATATTTACTATAGCAGTATGATTGTATCAAATCTTGGTTCAATTAAATGTGGGGCAATATATCATAATATTAATGATTTTGGTACATGTTCTACACTTGCCACAATGGGAGAAATTAAGGATGAAGTAGTTGTGATTAATGGGAAAGAAAAAATTCGTAAAATAGTTGAATTTGGTGTTAATATAGATGAAAGAATTGCCGATGGGTATTATTTTGCAAAATCAATTAAATTACTAGAATATATTTTAAATAACCCTAAACTATTGGAGGATAATATAAATGAGAAAATCGAAAATGTTGAAATTAGATAAAAAATTAAGACCTTGGCTTAAATATTATGGCGATGTTCCAGCAAATATGGAGTACCCTAACTTTTCTATGGTAGATTTAATTATAGAGGCAGCAGAAAAATATCCTAATAATATGGCATATTCATACTATGGTAGCAAGGTATCTTATAAGGAATTTATTGTAAGAATTAAAAGATGTGCAAAAGCCTTAAAAAACTATGGTGTAAAAGAGGGAGACAATGTTACTATTTGTATGCCAAATACCCCAGAGGGTATAACGATGGTTTATGCTGTTAATATGATTGGAGCCATTTGTAATATGGTTCATCCACTTTCAAGTGAAAAAGAACTTGAATTTTATATAAATGCAGCAAATAGTAAATATATTCTAGTTATAGATGCCGTATTTGAGAAAATACTTAAGTTAAAAGATAAAACTAATTTAAAAAGAATTATTATTGCAAGAGCATCTGAAGATATGAGTTTACCTCTTGCGGGAATATATTGGGTATTAAATGGAAGAAAGTATAAGATTCCCAAAGATGATAAAGTTATTGTTATGTGGGAAGATTTTATAAATGGTTCAAAAAATTATCAAGGAGATTATTATATTACAAGAAAAGCTTATGATCCTGCAGTTATTCTTTATAGTGGTGGAACTACAGGTAGTCCTAAAGGAATTTTGCTATCAAATTTAAATTTTAATGCACTTGCAATTGATTGTACAGCCGTAATTAGACAAGCACAGCCAGGAGCAACAATATTATCTGTTCTTCCAATATTTCATGGTTTTGGTTTGGGAGTATGTATTCATACGCCACTTTCAAAAGGCATGGGAGTTATTTTGGTTCCCACATTTAGTGCTAAAAAGTTTGGCGATATAATCCGTAAAAATCAACCAAATTTTATAGTGGGAGTTCCAACTCTTTATGAGGCATTAATTGAAAGTAATGTTGGACCCAATGAACTTAAGTGTGTAAGATCAGTTATATGTGGAGGTGACGCTCTTAATAGTACACTTCGTGACAAAGTAAATGACTTTTTATATGAGCATGGTTCAGATGCAAAAATTAGAGTAGGTTATGGCCTTACTGAGGGAACAGGAGCTTGTTGTCTTTCCCCAGAAAATGTATTTAATGATGGAATAGTTGGTATGCCACTTCCTGATATGTATTTTAAAATAGTGATCCCAGATACACATGAAACTGCTCCAGTTAATGAGGATGGTGAAATCTGTATTTCAGGTCCACTTGTAATGATGGGCTATTTAAATGATGATGCTGAAACGATGCAAGCATTAAGATATCATGAAGATGGAAGATTATGGCTTCATACTGGTGATGTAGGTTATCTTGGCGAAGATGGGTTAATTTATTTTTCTCAAAGAATTAAAAGAATTATTGTATCTAGTGGTTATAATGTTTACCCAACTTATCTTGAGTCTATTATCAATACCCATGAAGCAGTGTTAACTTCAACTGTTATTGGAATTCCACATCCATATAAAGGACAAGTTGCAAAAGCATTTGTTGTTTTAAAAGATGGTTATAAAGATAAAGGAAAGATAGAAAAAGAAATAAGAGAAATAATGCAAAAAAATGTTGCTAAGTATTCACTTCCATATGAGTATGAATTTAGGGATAAACTACCTAAAACACTTGTAGGAAAAGTTGCATTTAAGGAACTTGAAAATGAAGAAAGAAAAAAAAGACAATAACACTTTATATTACATAATTAGACCGTTTTTAAAAGTCATTTTTGTTCTTATTATGAAGCCAACTGTTGTTCATAAAGATAGAATTCCTGATGGTGGCTATTTATATGCGGGAACTCATACAAGTTATTTTGATGCGTTTGAACTAGGATATACTACAAAAAAATGTGTTCATTATTTAGCAAAAATTGAATTATTTAAATCAAAATTAGGAAATTTTTTCTTTCGTAGTACCGGAGCTATTCCAGTAGATAGGAAAAATAAAAATCCTGAAGCAAAAAATGAGGCAATTCAAAAATTAAAAGAAAATAAAATAGTGTGTGTATTTCCCGAAGGAACAATAAATAAGACCAAAGAGTATATTATGCCATTTAAATATGGTGCTGTATCAATAGCTAGAAAATCTGGTAAACCAATAGTTCCATTTGCGATTGTAGGAAAACCTAAACCATTTAATTATAAAACAAAAATAATTATAGGAAAGCCTTATTATGTTACAACAGATGATTTTGTAAAAGAAACTGAAAAGTTAGAAAAAAAAGTAATAGAATTAATTAAGGAGGGAAAAAGTTATGAAAGAAAAGCATAAAATTTTATACACAATAAATAAATATTTACTCGGAGGATTTTTCTTAGCATATTATAGGCCAAAATTTGAAAATAAACATTTGGTGCCAAAAGATGGTCCAATAATATTATGTGGAAATCATGTTCATTTATTTGATCAATGTTTACCTATTTTATCTACAAAAAGGATGCTTCATTATATGGCAAAAAAGGAATACTTTGATAGCCCATTTGCTTTCTTTTTTAAAGCTAGTGGTTGTATTCCAGTTGATAGAAGTATTCATGATGATAATGCCAAGTCATCAGCACTTGAGGTTTTAAATGAAGGCTATGCTTTAGGTATTTATCCTGAAGGAACTAGAAATAGTCTTGCATGTAAAAAAGATAAATTAAAAGAAATGTATGAATTTGTAAACGGAGAAATTCCTTTTAAAAAGTTTAAAAAAATTATGAAAAAGGATATGGTAAAAGTATCACAAACTGATTTACTTTTAAAACTTCTTACAGATAATAAAATAACTAAGGAGGATATAAAAAATAATATTTATAGAGTTAATGAATATCTTTTAGAACTTGAAAGTGCAAATGTTATTACAAGTAATGAATATTATGATAGTTTGCTTCTTCCTTTAAAGTATGGTGCTGTATCAATGGCACAAAAAACTGGTGCTATTGTTGTTCCTTATGCAATAACTGGAAAATATAGATTTTCTAAAAATAATTTAAAAGTAACATTTTTAAAACCATTTACAGTTTCCTCAACTGATGATTTAACTGAAAAGAATAATGAGTTAGCTAAGGAAATAAAAGATGAATTATTAAAATATAGCAAGTAATTGTTATATTTTTTATATTAAGTATGAAATATCAAATCCAATATAAACTAAAATCGCAATTGCAATAGTTTTAGAGTACATTAAATTTGTTTCATTTGTATTAAGATGATATAAATTATATTCATATTCAAAAGTTTTATTAAATCTATCTATTTCATATGTACCTTTATTTCCAATAGTAATTACATTTTTATATTTTTTTCTAAATATTTTGCTATATTTTTCATCATTATTTAATACTAAAACCTCTTTAACTTTTTTTATTTCCTTTGAAACATATTTAGTGTCATCTCCAATAAATGAACAAATGCTCATTATATTATAGCCAATTCCCTTTAATAAATTATTTTTAATATGACTATTATTTATACATATTATTACATATTTAACATCTTTTTCTTTTGCATTTTTTAAAATATTATTTAAAATT
>ERZ779673.454-NODE-454-length-18778-cov-2.021685_pt1 | contig 18778 bp, 15 predicted proteins | sample MGYA00511956_ERZ779673 | MGnify/ENA primary metagenome ERZ779673 (study PRJEB29588, sample SAMEA2152065) | human gut metagenome | biome: human gut; feature: human-associated habitat; material: faeces | place: Denmark | collected 2008/2010 ... | reverse complement strand
CTTTTTCTCATCATAGTCCTTATAAAAGTTTTCTGATATATGAGATATATTCCAGTTAGTATTAATTGATCCAACAATCTCTAAAGAAACAACAATTAGAAATAAAGCAGGAACAAACCTTTTCATATTCGAATAATACTTACTTAAAATAATTAACAAGAAATAAATAATACCAACAACAACATTAAGTAAAACCATCTTCCCAGTTATATTCTCAAACTTCAAACTATATAAATATAAAAGTAGCAAAGATAACCCCATCATAACTGCAGTAGCAATCAAATATCTAGGTTTAATATCCTTTATACTGCGAAGTCCATAAGCCGCAATAATTATAAACAGAAAACTATATACAAAAGAATATCTAAATGGCAAATCATTTGGTACATGAAAAGCATGCCAAATAAAATCAATCTGTCCTATATAAAAACTAATAAACAAAACTACAAGACCACCCAAATAAGCAAATTTAGTTTTAAGACTCAATTTCTCATCAAATATAAATAACCAAAAAGCCAAAATAGAAAGAACACCACAAGCAATATTAGGTGCATTACTAACATCAGAACTCAACACCGTTGGCACTACACCACTAAAATGTCCAACCCAAAATTCTGCAAAATTAAATGCATAATACTGACTACTTGGAAATATATCACTTGTCGCACTTATACTAGAAAGTCCATTAAACATTGGAACCAAAAACCATGCACAAATCCCAGCAGCAATCAAACTATTAATTCCAAACATCGCACACTTAAATAAACTTTTCTTTAAATCAAACTTATCAGTATATTGCACCATGAATATAATAAAATATATAACTAGAAAAATGCAAATCATGTAAGCAATAAAATAATTAGCAAACATCATAACACTTAAGCTAAGAACATAAACAAGTGGTTTTCTCTGTATCAGCATTCTCTCTAACCCATAAACAATAAGAGGCAAAAATACCATCCCATCAAGCCACATAATATTCCAGTAATATGCTATAAAATAAGCGCTAAAACTATAAAGAAGTGAAAGACACACAGTAAGTACATTTGAAAGCCCAACCTTCTTCTTCAAAAACATATACATAAAAAGTGTACTAAAACATAACTTAACAAGAACAATAACACTAAAAGAAGTAAGTAGTTCTCCATGACTAAAAAGAATCATCAAAATATTAAAAGGGCTAGACAAATAATTAAAGAAATTTCTATAAAAAGGAAGCCCCATACTCATATTAAATGAATAAAGCAAACTAGAATGACTTTTAATCCTATCAAATAACTCACCAAGCATCGGCCCATATTGATGAAAAAAGTCTATCGTAAGTAAACTTTTCCCGCCAAAAGGAGCTACACCTTGCAAGTAAAATAAAATAGATATAACAACAAAAGCCGAAGCAAATGTCAACATATACCCCCAATATTTCTTAAATAAAGCCCTGATTTTCATAAAATCACCTAAAAAAAGTATACCATAATAAACTCACATTTACTATTTTTCTTGCAAAATACCTTGATTTGTAGTATGATTTATGCGTTTGTTGAAAGAAGTGAATTATATGGAAAAAATTATTAATGTTGCAGTAGTAGCTCACGTTGATGCCGGGAAAAGCACCTTAGTAGACGCTTTATTAAACCAAAGTGGTGCTTTTAGATCAAACGAAGAAGTAAAAGACTGCGTAATGGATAGTAACGATCTAGAAAGAGAAAGAGGTATAACTATCTATTCTAAAAACTGTGCAATTAGATATAAAGACTACAAAATTAATATCGTAGATACTCCAGGCCATGCTGACTTCTCATCAGAAGTAGAACGTGTTATCAAAACAGTTGATACAGTAATCTTACTTGTTGACTCTGCAGAAGGTCCAATGCCTCAAACAAGATTTGTTTTAAAAGAAGCCTTAAAATATAACTTAAAACCAATCCTATTTATAAACAAAATTGATAAAAAAGACGCTAGACCAGAAGAAGTAGTTAATATGACATTCGATTTATTCTGTGAACTTAACGCGAGTGATGAACAATTAGACTTCCCAATCATATATGGTACTGCAAGAGATGGTATTGCTAAATATTCACTGGATGATGACAGCACTACTATTGATCCACTTCTAGAAACTATCGTAAAACAATGCAAACCATTTGAAGGAAACGAAAATGACGACTTACAACTTCAAATTTCAAACTTAGGATATGACGACTATATTGGTCGTTTAGGAATTGGTCGTATTAATAAAGGAAAAATCAAAAATGGTGAACAAGTTACCCTTGTAAAAAATGATGGTAGTGTAGAAAATTTTAGAATTTCAAAATTATATGTTACCGAAGGAATTAAAAAGATCGAAAAAGACGTTGCTTACTATGGCGATATCGTAACTATTGCTGGATGCGCAGACATATCAATCGGAGATACAATATGCAAACTAGGAACAGTTAATCCTCTAGAACCAATTGAAATCGAAAAACCAACCCTAAGCATGAACTTCGTTGTAAACAACGGACCGTTTGCTGGACAAAGCGGAAAATTCTTGACATCTAGACACTTAAAAGAAAGACTAGAAAGAGAACTTGAAACTAATGTTGGTTTAGAAGTAGAAGAACTAGAAGGCTCTGATGGCTTTAAAGTAAGCGGTAGAGGAGAACTACACCTATCAATCCTTCTTGAAAACATGAGACGTGAAGGATACGAATTATGCGTAAGTAAACCAGAAGTACTATTTAAAGAAATAGATGGTCAAAAATGTGAGCCATATGAATTAGTTATCGTAAATACTCCAAATGACTACTCAAGCACAATAATTAACAGCTTACAAGAAAGAAAAGGTCTTTTACAAAAACTAGAGCAAGAAGAAAATTACACTCACTTAGAATTTGAAGTACCAACAAGAGGCCTTATAGGATACCGCAGTAATTTCATCACTGAAACAAAAGGCGAAGGAATTATGGTACGTAGTTTCTCATCATACAAACCATACGCTGGAAACATTCAAAACAGAAAAAATGGTGTACTAGTTAGTATGGAAACAGGTAAGAGTTTAGGATACTCACTATTTAACTTACAAGATAGAGGACAATTAATTATTGGCCCAGCAACAGACGTTTACATTGGTATGATTGTTGGTATTAACAACAGAGATAACGACCTTAACGTAAACCCATGCAAGAATAAAGAAATGTCAAATACAAGAAGTAAGAGTAGTGATGAAGCAATCGCTTTAGTACCACCAAAAACATTCTCTTTAGAAGAAGCACTTGAATTCATTAATGATGATGAATACGTTGAAATTACACCAGCTGTTATTAGATTAAGAAAGAAAATATTAGATCCAAAAGATCGTTTTAGAACAAATAGATAATCTGCCTAGTGCGGATTTTCTTTTGCAAGTTTTTCATACTCTCTTTGCAAGATATCAACCATTTTCTTTAACTTTTCCATCTCAAAAGCATCATTATCACTTTTAATTTTTGACTGATGTACCTGCCTTTGCTGATTAAACTGTTGTAAAAAAGCCGCATTCGTCTCCAGAATCTGACCTACTAACATAAACCAGTTGCCAATCGAGTTCTGCTCCAAAGCCGTAAACCCATCAATTAAAGCAAACCCAACTAAAGTGGCAAATAAAGTTCCAATTTTTGACTCGGTTTCTGAAGGCAATCTTTCCATAGTATAAGTATATGCGTCTTGAATAAACTTTATATAAATGATATAATTAATGTGGAAAAGAGGTAATAAAATGAATTTAAAAGGAACAAAGACAGAAGCCAATCTTCAAGCAGCATTTGCTGGTGAAAGTCAAGCAAGAAACAAGTACACATATTATGCATCAAAAGCAAGAAAAGACGGATATGAACAAATAGCCGCTATCTTTGAAGAAACAGCAAATAATGAAAAAGAACATGCTAAAATGTGGTTCAAAGAATTAAATGGTGGAAACATTCCCGATACATTAACAAACTTAAATGATGCGGCAAATGGTGAAAACTACGAATGGACAGACATGTATGAAGAATTTGCTAAAACAGCAAGAGAAGAAGGCTTTGAAGATATTGCCAAAAAATTTGAATTAGTTGGTCAAATAGAAAAACATCATGAAGAAAGATACCGTAAACTAATAAATAATATAGAAAATAAAGTTGTATTTTCAAAAGACGAAGATGCAATATGGATTTGCCGTAATTGTGGACATGTTGTAATCGGAAAATATGCTCCAGAAGTATGCCCAGTATGTAATCACCCACAAAGTTTCTTCGAATTAAAAAGTGAAAACTACTAAAACTCGTTAAGAGTTTTTTTCTTTGCCTAAAAAAAGCAAGCTATTGCTCACTTTCTAACCTATAAGATGGTTTAAATTCTTCAGATAACAAACCTGCAGCCTGAATTCTTCTAAATTTACCTTCATTAATTATATAATCAAATTCACCAATAAATTCATAAACATCGGGATTCATTCCAATTTTGCTTTCATTATATTTATAATAAGGACTGTTTTGACTAAATGAATTAGCAAGCCCATTTAAATCAAGGAAATCATAATCATTTTTGTATCTATCTATTATTGCTTCATACATATAAAACATAGGATTAAACGAAATAAATTTACTATCATATCCACTCGCAATTATACTAATTCTATTCTCAAATTTCATAAGCAGTGCCGCAGCAATATACTCATATTTTTGCTTCTTTAAATTATTTGTTGCTTGAACTACTTGTTGTTTAATCAAAATCAAATCTCTATCAGATGCCATCTTCTCTTCTAAAACTGCCGGACTATTATCTGTTTGTATCTTCTCATTACACTCATTATTATGCTCAAGTTCTTTTTCATAGGCTCTTTGAGTTTGAATTAAACAAGCCTCATAATCAATTTTAAGAAGTACTAGTTCAGCATTAGCACCTGTATTTCCTGTAAATATATTCAGCATATTCCTATAAAAATTAATACTATCAGTAGCATTTTCTTTTATATAATCATATAAAAGTGAAACATCCTTGTTACTTGCATCCTCTAAAATAAGACCACTGCTAGTAGAAGTACTAAGTATATTCTTCACCTCATCAGATAAATTGTCTCGATTATACGTTTTTAAGTTAATATATGGACTGATTCTTGGAAAAATAAAATCCAAAGGTTTAATCTCTCGTCTCCTCTTAAATCCTAAACTTTTTAAATCGTCAATAATCTTAACATTTTGGTTATAATTAGCCGCAAAACTTCTTTTAGGATTTAACTCACCAATAATAATTTCTGGATTAATTTTAATAAAGGCACATCCTTTTTTATTATAATAACTAACTACCTCATTAAAAAAATCTTTAAACAAACTAGCATTATAATAATCAACTAAAAAGCCCTTAGGTGCATAAGCATACTTACCATACTTAATCTTTTTTGTTAATACAAGTGATCCTGCAACTATATTATCCATATCATCTTTATATCCAATATAGTCATAAGAAAATCCCATTTCACCCATCAACTTAGCATAGTTAACCGTTTGCGCATAACTTCTAAGTGGATGATTATAAGCAAAATTTTCAAATTCACGAATTGATAACTCAACTAATTTCATAAAAATCTCCTATAATCAATTATATCATTAAAGTGTCAAATATAAAATATTAACTTGCTTGCAATTAACATTTATTTTATAATTTTCTTATAAAGAAGGTATGAAAAATGAAAATTACAAATTTATACGCTAGAGAAATTCTAGATTCAAGAGGAAACCCAACTGTAGAGTGTGAACTTACTACAGAAAACTTTACTGTAAGAGCAAGTGTACCATCTGGTGCTTCAACTGGAACAAACGAGGCCCTAGAACTTAGAGATGGTGACTCAAGATATCATGGCAAAGGTGTAACTAAAGCCGTAAACAATGTAAACACAATCATTAAAAATGCCCTAATAGGTAAAGAATTAAATCAAAAAGTTCTAGATAATTTACTTCTAGAACTAGATGGAACAAAGAACAAAACAAACCTAGGAGCAAATGCCATTTTAAGCGTATCCCTTTGCATTATGAAAGCAATTGCTAAATCCCAAAACAAAGACATCTACGAACTATTTGACGGCCCTTATACAATGCCATACCCAATGATGAATATCATTAATGGTGGAGTTCATGCTACAAGCTCTTTAGAAATTCAAGAATTTATGATTGTCCCAAATCAAAGTACTTTTAAAGAAAGACTAAGATGTGGTGCTGAAGTATTCCAAACTTTAAAAAGTATTCTAAAACAAAATGGCTTTTCAACATCAGTAGGTGACGAAGGTGGATTTGCCCCAACATTTAAAACAATTGAAGAAGCCTTAGATTATATAATCCTTGCTATCAAAGAAAGTGGCTACATTCCAGGTAAAGATGTAAATCTAGCACTAGATGCAGCTGCAAGTGAATTTTATAAAGACGGCAAATACACAATAAACAAAAAAGAACTTACTAAAGAAGAACTAATAAACTACTACATAAAATTAACTGAAACCTATCCGATAATTAGCATTGAAGACGCCTTTAGTGAAGAGGACATAGATTCAATAAAGAAACTAACTGAACTAATTGGTAACAAAATAATGCTAGTTGGTGATGACTACTTTGTTACAAATATTGAATATCTTCAAAAAGGAATAACTGAAAAATACAATAACGCCATTTTACTAAAAGCAAATCAAATAGGTACAATAACTGAAATGTTAGAAACCATAAAACTAGCTAAAAACTCTGGCTTTAAAACAATTATTTCCCACAGAAGTGGTGAAACAGAAGACACATTTATCTCTCAAATGGCAGTTGGCCTAAACCTAGGCTACATCAAAACAGGCTCACTATGTAGAGGAGAACGTATTGCAAAATACAACGAACTTCTAAGAATTGAAGAAAAAGTAGGCCACTAAACTTGAAATAACCCATAAAATATGGTAACATCTTTATTAGTCAGGTGATTTTATGGAAACTATTTTATTAATTGTATCAGTATTACTAATCGCAATTGTCCTACTTCAAAGTGGCAAAGCAAGTGATGCTAGTCAAATAATATCAGGAGGAAATACAGAACTATTTGCTAATCAAAAAGAAAGAGGCTCAGAACTAGTAATCAGCCGCCTTACATTAATCCTTGGTTTAGCATTCTTTGTATTATCATTCCTAATTTATATTAGTTAAGAAAGTGCCTAATTGGTGCTTTTTTTAATTTAATATATAAAAATATGATAAAATATAATTGGAGGACTATATGAAAGAAGAAATTATTAACTATTTAAGCAAAATGCATGATGCTCAGACACTTATCCAAATAAATGATGCCCTAAATTTACACAGTGCAATTGAACTAAAAGATTTACAAAAAACTTTAGATGCCCTTATCGAAGAAAACAAAGTTTACAAAACTAAAAAAGAAAAATACTTACTTTTAGAAAATTGTGAATATTTAAAATGCGGAAAACTAAGCATCAACAAAGCAGGAAATGGCTTTCTTCTTTTAGATGGTGACGATCTTTATATTGATTACAAAAACCTTAATGATGCTGTAAATGGAGATGAAGTCCTAACTGAACTTATCAAATACAAAGGAAAAACCGAAGGCCGTGTAATCAAAATCTTAAAAAGAAACACCAAAAACATCATTGGCGAGTATAGTATAATAAAAAACAAACCAATATTAATCCTAGATGATGAAAAGTGCAAACTTCTAATAGACCTAGATCCAAACACTACCAAAGATTGCGTTTTAGGCACAAAAGTCCTAGTAAACCTAGAAAAAGAACTAGCACCTAACCACTATATAGGTAAAGTTGTAAAAATAATAGGTCATAAAGACGACCCAGGTGTTGACATCAAAACTATCGCTTACAAATATGGAATCTTTGAAGAATTTTCTAAAGAATCTGACAAGCAAACAGAAGAACTACCTATTATGGTCGAAGAAAAAGAACTAGCTGGGAGAAAAGACCTAACAAATGAAGTGATCTTTACAATTGATGGAGATGACACCAAAGATATTGATGATGCCGTAAGCATTAGTGCGGAAAACAACCTTTACACACTAGGTGTTCACATAGCAGACGTAAGCCATTACGTTACAAAAGATAGCCCACTAGATAAAGATGCCTTCACAAGAGGAACAAGTTCATACTTAGCCTACAGTGTTATCCCAATGCTACCTCATAAACTATCAAACGGAATTTGCTCATTAAACGAAGGCGTAGTAAGACTAACAATCTCATGCGTCATGCAAATAAATGCTAAAGGAGACGTTGTAAACTATGATATCTTCCCAAGCTACATTAAATCATGCAAAAAAATGACCTATAAAAAAGTTAACGATATTCTTATGAGAGACACCTATGACGAAGAATATGCACCATATGTTTCAAGACTAAAACTAATGAATGAACTAGCACACATCTTAAGAAAAAATAAAGAACGCAGAGGCTACATCGATTTCTCAATTGAAGAGCCAAAGATAATCTGTGACAAAAATGGCAAATGTATTGACGTAGTAACATATGATAGAGAAGACGGAGAAAAATTAATCGAAGACTTCATGATTGCAGCCAACGAAACAGTTGCATCACACCTTTACAACATGGACTTACCATCAATATACCGTGTTCACGGCACTCCTAAAGCCGAAAAAATCGATTCGTTTATTAATCTCGTATCATTAAGCGGCTATAAACTAACTGGCAACTTCAAAAACTTTACACCCACATCAATGCAAAAAATACAAGCCCAGTTAGAAAATGTACCAAACCATCAAATATTTGCTTCGCTACTACTTAGATGTATGCAAAAAGCAGTATATTCATCAGAAAACATCGGCCACTTTGGCCTAGGAAGCAAATGCTACACTCACTTTACAAGTCCAATAAGAAGATACCCAGATCTTTTACTTCATAGATTACTTCACACTTACCTATTTGAAAACAAAATGGACATTTCAACAATAAATTATTACGAAAACTGCTTGCCAGGCATGGCTGAAAACTGTAGTCAAAGAGAGCAGGCAGCAGTAGACGCAGAACGTGAAGTAGATGACATGAAAATGGCTGAATACATGGAAGAACACATTGGTGAAATCTATGAAGGATACATTAGTGGAGTAACTAACTTTGGTTTCTTTGTCGAACTCCCAAACATGATTGAAGGTCTTGTTCACATTAACACCCTTGAAGGAGACTATTACAACTACTTACCAGAATTAATGGCTTTAATAGGTGAACGACACAAAAAAATATATAGACTTGGAAACAAAGTAAGAGTTAAAGTAGTAGGTGCAAGCAAAGAAAGCAAAACCATTGACTTTATATTACTGGAGGATGATCAAAATGGAAATCAAAAACCGCAAAGCGAGATTTAACTACTTTATACTAAAAGAAATTGAATGCGGAATAGTTTTAACTGGCACCGAAATCAAATCCCTAAGAAAAGGCAGTGCTGACATAAAAGACTGCTACGCAAAAATCAAAAACGATGAAGCATTCTTAATAAATATGTATATTGCTAAATATGATGAAGGAAACAGATTTAATCATGATGAAAGAAGAACAAGGAAACTTTTACTTCATAAAACTGAAATCAAAAGACTTAAAGAAGAAACTCAAAAACAAGGTTATACCTTAATACCTCTAGAAGTCTATATTAAAAACAATCATGCCAAAGTATTGCTGGGTATCTGCCAAGGAAAACATAACTATGACAAAAGACAAACAATTAAAGAACGAGATTTACAAAGAGAGGTTAGAAATGCGTAAAAAGATTTTTATCCTTTTTTTAATATTAATACCGTTTAATGTTTTTGCCCTAACAAAAGCCCCAATCGATATCACAAAGGAAACAGTTGCATCCTTAAGCAAATCCTTAGATGAAGAAATTATCACCAGCGAAGAACTTATAAACATTTACTTAGAAAGAATAAACGAGTATAATGCTCAATATGACGCTTTAATAACAATAAACGAAAACGCCATAAACGAAGCCAAAGAATTAGATAAAGAAAGACAAAATGGTAATATTAAGTCATCCATTCATGGTATTCCAATCATTGTAAAAGATAATATTGATGTCCTAGGAACAGCAACAACAGCCGGATCAAAAGCATTAAGCGACAACTACCCAAATGAAGACGCACTTATTATCCAGAAATTAAAAGATGCTGGTGCTATAATAATCGCTAAGGCAAACATGAGCAAATTCGCCTTCTATGCAAGTTCATCATCAAGTGATTATGGTACAGTAAAAAATGCCTACAATCTTGCTTACTCATCATATGGTTCAAGCGGTGGCTCAGCAGTAAGCGTTGCTCTTAACTTCGCTCCAATTGCAATCGGTACTGACACAAACGCATCAGTAAGACTCCCAGCTCAAGCGGCAAGCCTTATCGGTTATCGTCCCACACTAGGCTTAATCAGTAGAACAGGCATCATTCCATACGACCCAGAAAGAGATACCCCAGGCATTATTGGAAAAACTATTGAAGACATCATAACCATAACCAACATCATAAAAGGCAAAGACGAAAATGATAACAAAACGTATGATTCTGAAACTTTGAAAATCAGTAAAATAAATCTGCAAAACATAACACTCGGCATATCTGAAACCTTTCTAAATGGTAGTAATGAAAACATTCTTTCAGAAAATAAAGAAACAAACGAAGAAGTAAAAAATCTTTTAACAAGTGCTTTAGACAAAATAAAAGATTCCGGTATCACTATTAAAGTAATTGAGAATTACTATACTACTACAGTAGATAGTGATGTCGCAAAATCTTATAGTGGCTATCAATTCTGCGATAAATTTAATGAGTACATATTAAATCATCAAGGAAGTATAAAAACATTTGAAGAACTAGCGGCACTTACTCCTGGACTAGAAGGTTATGTAGAAGACTGTAATTCTAAAATGAACCAATCATACAAAGATGAATTAAAAGAAAACTATAAAGATTATATAGAAGACATCATGAAGGAAAACAATTTAGATGCCATTATTTATCCATCAAGTAAGAACAAAATACTAGAACTAGGTACAACTGGTATTATCAATCTATCAGCCCACGCTTCATCAACAATAAATTATCCATCTATAACAATACCAATCGGTTACGATAGTGATAATCTTCCGTATTCTCTTGAAATTATGACAAAAACTCAAAATGACGAATTTTTATTATCACTTGCAAACAAAATAAATTCCCTTAGACTATATGAATCAAAAAATCCTTTATCATCATTATATGAAGTTGATGAGGAAGTCACAAAACTAATTCAAAAGTATGATAAAAGATATAACAAAAAGAATACTCTATTTAATAAAAAATGGTTAAAAAAAGTAAAAAATTATTTTAAAGACTATCAGAATATCGAAAAACCTGAAACCGAAGCAAAAAAACTAAACCAAAACTATTATGTTTCTTTAATCATAACATTTATTATTCAGTGTATAGTTGCAATAACTATTTTAGCCATCTTACTACTAGTAAGAAAACACTTGAAAATTCAAAAAAAACGAAGAAAACGCCGGAAATAGGGACCCCGTTTTCTTTTTTTGTAGTATAATAAAATTGTCGGGCAAATAGCACGGAGGAAATGTATGATAAAATTTATTATAGTTGAGGATGAAAAGGAATATCAAGATATTTACAAAAATATTATTGATAAAATTATGTTTAAAAATGATAACAACTATGAAATACAAACCTATGAAAGATATACGCCAAAGCTTAAATCTGTTATAAAAGATCAAACTGATACTAAAATTTACATCATGGATATCGAAATTCAAGGAGAAAAATCTGGACTAGATATTGGTAGAGAGATAAGAAAAGACGATTGGGATAGCGAAATATTATTCATTACTAACCATGATAAAATGTATGATACCGTATATGAAAGCTTATTTAAAGTATTTTGCTTTATAAGAAAATTTCACAATTTAGAAAACACTCTAACAAAAAAATTATCTTTAATCGTAAATCGCAAATTTGATAACCGCAAATTTTTCTATACAAGCGGTCAATCAGACTTACAAATATTTGCAAAAGATATCATTTATATTTATAGAGAAACAACATCAAGAAAACTCATTATAAAAACTACTAGAGGCGAATATGCCATAAACATGACATTACAAGATGCCTTAACCAAACTAGATGATAGATTTAGACAAGTCCATAGAGCTTGTATTGTAAACAATGACTATGTTCAAGAATACAACTGGAGTCAAGGATATTTTACTCTATCAACTGGTGAAAAAGTAGATATGTGTTCTAAAAACTTTAGAAAAAGCAAAGGCAAAATAAATGAATAATATATTAAGCTATCATTTTTTTACGTTATATTTATCTGCAGTCTTACTAACGGGTGTCTATATCATCGCTTATAAAAGTTTCTCAAATAACAAAATAAAAATCACCCTTAATAAAGCAATCTTAATTTTAATAACCGCATTTTTAATATCAATTAATAATCTGTACAATCCAATTCTTGCTATAAACGCATTAATAAGTGCAATTACTTATATGATAATGTATAAATCAATATTCAAGGAATCTTGGAAACAAACATTTTGCAAAACTTGCTTAATGACTTTAGTATCATTTATTTTAGATCCGGTTCTATCAATAACAATCTCATTTGTTTGTAATAATATCCAAGAACTTAACGTAAATACAATACCTAAATTAGTTATGACATTTACATTCTCATATGCGTATTACAAAATTTTTAAATCTGAAAAAAATAGAATTAGATTTAAATCAATACTTGACCTAATGGAAAACAATAAAAAAATATTAATATATTTTACAATATTAGTACTAGTCGCTCATGCATATAACATAATGATGGTATATAACTACGTCGACTATAAATATTACACAGCATTACTTATTCTTATTATATTTATTTCATATTTTTCATATATCTTTATTCACGAAATATTCGATAATACATCTTTAACATTAAAGAATAAATATTTAAATGATAATCTGATAAACTATCAAAAAACAGCAGATAACTACAGAACTTTAAAACACAATCTAAAAAATGACTTGTTTATTATTGCTCGTTCAAAAGATAAAGAAAAAGCAATTAGAAGAACGTATGAAAAATATAATCAAGATGAAGAGTGGGTAAATAACATCAGTTCCATTCCATCTGGACTTCAAGGTATTATCTTCTTAAAAATGCAATTTGCAGAAAACAATAAAGTCAAATTCTATATGGATAACCAAATAGATTTTAAAAAATTAGATGAAAGTACAACTCTTTACCTAGATACTTGCGAAGTAATAGCTATATGTTTAGATAATGCCATTGAGGCAAGCATAGATACCAAAGAAAAATTAATATGTATGGGACTATACAATGATGATGACTGTTATACAATTAACATCACCAATTCATTTAACAACTTTGTAGACGTTGATAAACTAGGTGAGAAGAATTATAGCACGAAAAATAGAAATAGTGGCATAGGTCTAAATTATATTGCAAATCTAAACAAAGATATAAAAATAAAAAGAATTATATCTGACACAAATTTTAAAACTATTATAACGATTAAAAAAGCCATCAATTAAGATGGCTTTTTCGTGTGTGTGTTAAGTACCCTTTCTATCTATATTTTTTTTGGTACATCTAAATTATTATAAATTACTTAATTAATGATTTTGGGCATTCTGGTTCATCACTAATAACAGCAATACAGAATATTGAACTAATATGACTAGCAATGAATTTTAAAAAACTTCCTAACATAACTGCCTCCTTTCTTCCTACATAAAATCTATTCATTAAGATTATAGGTTTTATAATTATTAAACTCTTGATGCGTAATCTTATATATTAAAGGATTAATTAATAAACTTTGATAAAGTAAAGACGCTATCATTAAATTACTAATAAGATTAGAATGTTTGAAAGAGTAACAGCAATACACAAGCGTAATAATTAAACTAGCAACCTTAAACATTAATCTTCTTTTTTTATTTACAATTGGTCTTTTTTTAGTATCTGCAGGAGAATACAATGCAAATATAAATATTGAAAATGTAAGTAAAATAATTTTAGTAATTCTATTTATTGTAATAATACTAAATGTGTATGGTATTAGTATAAAAGCAAGAATAGAAACTACCCAACACTGTTTAGTTGTATTAGCATGCCAACCAAAGCTTACGCTTCTTATAGGTGTATAAAGTAACACAAACCATATATATTCTTTAAATAAACCAAGCAAAGCTGCAATTAAAGTAATAACCAAAATCTTAGTAAAAGTTAAGTATATACCTTCTAAAGCATATCTCATAATAGCAACTTCTTCTTCAGTATATTCCTTCTTTCTTTTAGCTAAATTAACAACACTTGCAATAAATTTCTCTTTCACTTCTTCACTTCCGCTATCATCATAACAGAATAAAATAACAAATATTAACAGTTGGACTCAAAAGGCTAAAAAAATGTTCAAAATATAAAAATTATAATTTAAAAAATGCCAAAATATTTAATTAATACCCAAAAAACAACATTTTAAACAATTTATAAAAGTCTGGAATTATAATTTGTTAAAATATACATGTCATGCAAAAGAGGCCGGAAAAAGCTTCCTAGCAATCTTTAAATGATAATATTGTGCACAAAGAAGGGAAGTAAAAATATGTTCAGAAGGAAGGTGTTTAGCGTGAGAGGTACCGTAAAATGGTTTAACAACGAAAAGGGATATGGCTTTATCGAATGCGGAGACTTAGAAGATATATTTGTTCATTATTCTGCGATACTTAAAGATGGCTATAAAACATTAAATGAGGGCGACATTGTTGATTTTAAACTTATTGAAACAGCAAAAGGACTACAAGCAAACGAAGTGTCTACTGTCACTTTAACTACTACAATCTTGTAGTTTTTTCTTTTTTTTTATGCTATAATCACTATAGGAGGATGAATATGGAATTTTTAATTCGTGGAGAAAAAATTAAAGTAACTGATTCAATCAAAAATTATATTGAGGAAAAGCTAGGAAGACTAAACAAATATTTTGACGCACCAGATAGCATTAAAGCAACTGCTTTAATAAAAGTGAAGGATAACGAAGAAATTATCGAAGTCACCATTCCTACAACAAAATTTACACTTCGTGCAGAAGAAAAAAACAAAGACTTATATGCAGCAATTGACCTAGTAACTGATAAACTAGAAAGACAAATAAGAAAAAATAAAACTAGATTAAAAGCAAAATATAAAAAAGAAGTAGTCCCTGACTTCATCTTTGATTTTGAGGTAACAGAAGAGGAAAATGAAGATAAAATAGTAAAAAGAAAAAAAATTGATGTAAAACCAATGGATGAAGAAGAAGCAATCCTTCAAATGGAACTTCTAGGACACGACTTTTACGTATTTAAAAATATAGATGAAGAGTGCATTTCTGTTCTTTATAGAAGAAAAGATGGCAACTACGGTATAATTAATACAAAATAGGATGTAAAAGTCCTTTTTTTTTGATATAATAATCACTTGAGAGGGTGATATTATGAGTTTACTAAAAAAACTTGTAGATACTGAATATAAAGAATTAAGAAGATTTAATAAAATCGCTGACAAAATTGAAAGTTTAGATGAAACCTATTCAAAAATGTCAGACGAAGAATTAAAAGGAAAAACTGCCGAATTTAAAGAAGCATTAAAAAATGGCAAAACATTAGATGACATTCTTGTTGATGCTTTTGCTACTGCAAGAGAAGCCGCATATCGTAAAATAGGTGAAAAACCATACAGAGTCCAATTACTAGGTGGCCTTGCTATTCATTATGGTAACATTGCTGAAATGAAAACTGGTGAAGGTAAAACCTTAACTACAATTTTACCTGCATACCTAAATGCCTTGACTGGCGAAGGAGTTCACGTTGTAACAGTAAATGAATACTTAAGTGCTCGTAATGCCGAGTGGATGGGACCAATCTTTGAATTTCTAGGACTAACTGTCGGAGTAAACCTAAGAGAACTTAGTCCAGAGCAAAAAAGAGAAATCTATAACTGCGACATAACATACTCAACAAACAATGAAATCGGTTTTGATTATTTAAGAGATAATATGGTACAGCGTAAAGAAGACAGAACGCAAAGAGGTCTTAATTATTGTATCATCGATGAAATCGACTCAATCCTAATCGATGAAGCAAGAACTCCACTTATCATTTCTGGTGGTAAGTTCAATGCTGCAAACCTATATACAGAAGCTGATAGTGCAGTTAAAAAACTAAATGAAGAAGAAGACTTCACTGTTGACGAAAAAACAAAAACAGTAATGCTTACTGAATCCGGAAGTAAAAAAATTGAAAAATACTTCAAACTAGATAATCTATATGACGCAGAAAATACTGCTTTAGTACATCACGTAAACCAAGCACTAAAAGCAAACTATGGAATGAAAATTGATGTAGACTATGTAGTTCATGATGGTGCAATCTTGATTGTCGATCAGTTTACTGGCCGTTTAATGCAAGGAAGACAATTTAGTGAAGGCTTACATCAAGCAATCGAAGCCAAAGAAGGCGTAAAAATCAACGAAGAAACAAAAACTTTAGCAACAATCACATTCCAAAACTTATTTAGAATGTACAATAAAATTTCAGGTATGACTGGTACTGCAAAAACTGAAGAAGAAGAATTCCGTGACATCTACAATATGTACGTTATTGAAATACCAACAAATAAACCATGTATAAGAGAAGATATGGCTGACTTAATGTTTGCAACTGAAAAAGGTAAATATAATGCAATCGTAAACTTTATTAAAGAAGTTCACGCTAAAGGACAACCAATCTTAGTTGGTACTATCTCAGTAGAATCAAACGAACACCTAAGTAAACTACTTCAAAAAGAACATCTACCCCATGAAGTATTAAACGCTAAAAACCATGCTAGAGAAGCAGAAATCATCGCAAACGCCGGTCAAAAAGGAGCAATCACAATCGCTACAAACATGGCAGGTCGTGGAACCGATATTAAGCTAGGTGAAGGTGTCAAAGAATTAGGTGGATTATTTGTTTTAGGAACTGAAAGACATGAATCAAGAAGAATTGATAATCAGTTAAGAGGACGTTCTGGAAGACAAGGTGACCCAGGAGAATCTCAATTTTGTGTATCATTTGAAGATGATTTAATGGTAAGATTTGGAACTGATAGAGCGAAAACAATGTTACAAAGTATGGGCTTTGATGACGATATGTCAATAAGAAATAGAATGTTATCAGGAACTATTGAATCAGCTCAAAAAAGAGTTGAAGGAAATAACTTCGATATAAGAAAAAATCTACTTCAATATGATGATGTAATAAGTGGTCAAAGAAAAATAATCTATGAAAAAAGAAATGAAATTTTAGATAGTGATTCAATTCATGATATTGTATTAGATACATTCCACGAATATGCAAGAGAAATAGTTGAAAATCATACATCAATAGATGGCCATATTACTGCTGAAGCTAAAAGTGAATTAATTGAATCAGTAAATGAATTATTAAGAAGAAAAATAGTAGAATTACCAAATACAAAAGAGGAAATGATTGAATATATTACTGATTGCTTTAAAAACGAATACAATGAAAAAATAAAAGATATTCCAAAAGAAATAACAAATGAATTTGAAAAAGCTATAACTTTAAGAGTAATAGATACGCATTGGATGGATCATATTAATACAATGGCACATTTAGAAGAAGGTATTGGCTTAAGAGGTTATGCCCAAGAAAATCCAATAAGAGCATATACACAAGAAGGCTTTGAATTGTTTGACAATATGTTAGATACAATTGATAAAGAAGTAACAACATATTTATTAAAAGCAGAAATAAGACAAAATACCGAAAGAAAAGAAGTTGTAAAAGGTCATGCTGTGGATGGAAAAGAAAGCGCATCTAAACCTAAAAAAGTTGAAAAAGTAGGTAGAAATGATCCTTGTCCATGTGGCTCAGGACGCAAATATAAGCAATGTTGTGGTAAATAACTCGCAAACCCCGATAAAATAAGGGAAAACGCGAGTTTTTCTTTTTATCAAAAAATAGCCTAAAATTGGCTTTAGAATTATTTTGTAGTATAATATTTAACAAATTTAAGGAGTTGAGAAAATGAAAGCAGTAAATGGAGAAGAATTAGATTTAGAGAATGATTATAATTTTTTAATGTTATGTAATGATTTTATAGTAGATATTTTAAAATGTACTGATAAATATCAATGGAGTTCCGAAAAAATAGATATTAAAGAAAAGGATATTAAAAAATTTAATTCATCAAAATATGATATATTTTATTTTAGAGAACATGGCTATGCAACAGTAATAAATAGAAGCTTATATAAACATATAGTGTTTTCTCTTGTTGCTGATTATAATACCTATGTATTTGATGCCATTAATTGTGCTTTAAGATATCACTTTGGAACAGCATTTACCTTATTAAGGAAACCATTTAAGGACGATCTTCTTTTATTAGAAATGATTTATGTTAAAGGTTATAGATTTGTACCTGAATTTTTAAATAAACCAATTAAAAATTTTTCTATAGATAAAATAACGAAAGAAGAAAAAAAGAAAATATTAAGAAAATGTTGTAAAAAGATTAATTTCTTCACGGGTAAAAGGATGTATGATTTAAGATATGAAAAAAGTTCAAAGGAGAGTCTAGAAAAAATATGGAATAAAACTTCACATATAATAACAAATGCTAAGGATTATGCAACAGAAGATGGTAACTTAAATATTATATTTGCAACAGAAGATA
>ERZ779673.441-NODE-441-length-19122-cov-3.005822_pt1 | contig 19122 bp, 10 predicted proteins | sample MGYA00511956_ERZ779673 | MGnify/ENA primary metagenome ERZ779673 (study PRJEB29588, sample SAMEA2152065) | human gut metagenome | biome: human gut; feature: human-associated habitat; material: faeces | place: Denmark | collected 2008/2010 ... | reverse complement strand
AAGCGCCGCCGGTTTGCCTCCACTCGCCCGTGGGGAGCAGGACGAGGTTTTCTTCCCTTGCGGTGTTTCCTTCAGCGGTGATGTAGCTGACGCGGCGGGTTGACTGGCCGGGAACGGGTTCTCCGTTGATGCGCGTTTCCGCCGTGACGCTGTAGAGGGCCCCATGATCTGTGGTTGGGGCGTAGGTATAATGAGTCTGTACGCCGTTGACGGCCTGTTCCATCTTGAGGCGTCCCGCCGCGAAGGCATTCGGCGCGCCGGCCAGCCAGGTTTCCGTAACGCTGAGCTGCGTGACGGAAGAGCCTGCCGCCGTTTCACGCTTTTCCACGCGTTTGACATGGTTTTCTTCCGTATAGGTATATACCTCAAGGCTTAATGTGTTGACTGCGGAAACGGTAGAGAGCTGGATTTTTATTTCAGCCGGTTCACTGGTGTAGCCTGCGGCGCTGTCACGGTACTTTGTGCTTACTGTCCGCAATCCGTTGGCTCCCCATGGGCTGTTTTCCAGCACCGGGCGTCCTGCGGCGTCGTAGACGGTTTTGTGTTCCCCCGCGTTGGGAGAAGCAGAGGAGATAAGCCGGCCGGAGTCATCATAGGAGTAAACAGTAGTCAACGCCCCTTCGGCTCCGTACCCTTCCGTGCGGCTCAGCAGGTGTTCTCCGGTGATGGTCGTTTCATATTCCTCAAGCGTGCAGGAGGCCACCACATTGTTTTTCATCAGACGGGTGAGGACGCGGTAGCGGTTTTCCTGCGAATCTTCCTCCGGTTGAAGGCGTTCCCTCCGCGTTTCAACGGCATCTTCTCCTGTTCCTTCCGCCATGCTCCAGGCTTCTTGCGACCATGTCCATTTGGTCACGAAGTCGGGTACAGTGGCCGGCAACGTGTTGTCGCGTTCAGAGATGACGAGGGTTTGCAAAGCTTCGTCTCCCGTCACGGTGAAGATTTTCGCCGGAGTCCCTTCAACGGTGAATAGGGCTCCTTCTTCCTCCGGTTCCATGACCTGCGCGGGCGGATAAATGCTGATGGCATACCCTCCTCCTTCCAGGGGGAGCACATCCGCCAGCCCATCCCAGGTGTTCCATATTTGACGGATAACGCCGTGTTCGCCACGAACAATCGCTAGGTAATTTTCGGCTTCCGATGCGGTCATCAAATACCCGCCCGCGGAGATATAGCCTTCGCATTGCCCTGTGGAAAGAGAGTAAAAGACGGAGCCTCCTCCCGCATAAGAAGCGCGGATGAAGGCGGCCTGCTCAAGGTTGCATGCCTCCGCTTCCCTGCTCATGGCCGGGACGGGGGCTAGGATGGTCGTTGTGATGCCCGATGCGCCTACCGGGAAAAACGCGCTTCCCGTGCCGTCAAGCATGTAGTTGGTGTAACTGGCCCCATCCAGCAAAGCAACCAGCGTGTTGGGCGCCATGCCCCCTTCCGGCAGCGCGAGGAAGGTGGCTAGCGGATGCCGCAGGGCCAAACCTGCCGGGGAGAATAAATCCGGGGAGAAAGAGCGGTGGGCTGAAATTTCCAGACGTCCCGCCGGCATGTGGGATATGCCGCGGAACGCGCCGAACTGCGCTGACCAGGCCATGCCATTAACGGAGGATTGCCGCATCACCCCGCTTCCTCCGGAGGTTGTGGTCAGATTGGAAAAGAAGTGGCGCAAGGAGGAGCGGCCGCTGACTGGGGCGCTGCTGCTGGAGGGGACGCCTCCGGGAGTAGTTTCACCGTCCGAATTGCAGGAGCACGGCGGGCAATCACAATCGCATTCCTGCGGCGGGTCGTTCTCATCAGGCGTGATGGAGATGGCGCTGGCCGGGCCTACGGTGCAATTGAGGAAGGATACATTCCCCCTGGGAGGATAGTCAATGTTGATGTGGGAGACGGATACTGTATAAAATCCGGCCTTGAGGTCGGAGAAGCTGCCGTTAATTCTTACTCCGGCGCCTGAGGGTGACGTATAGCTTTGCCCCGCTACTGAAATCGTGGCCTGGTCATCCACCGTGCCGGTGGCCGTCAGTACGTACAGACGGGTATCCCCTCCGCCTTCCCCTACTTGAATTTGTTTGGAGGTTTCCGGCATCACGTCTCCGGGATAGGACGGAGCTGCATGATTATAGGAAAAGGAGACGGACGATTCGCCCTCCCTCTTCTGTAAAACCGGCGTAACGGTAAAACCAAGATGATGATTGCCCCGGACGCTGTTGCAGATGGAAAAGTTAGATTTCATTCTAATTGGCTATCTTTAAATAATTTCTGTTTATCAACAATAATTTTGTGATAAGGTGCGCCATTTAGCAATTAAACCTATGGATACACCTATAAAAATAGAAGTCAACAAGATATGATGATTTTCTCCTGTTTTTTCCATCCTTTTGCATGCAGAAAATATATTCTGGCGCAGGATGTTTTCCGGGCGCGGGGCACAGGAAAGTTCCCAACGCAGGAAAAGATGGGATGTCCCTTTTCTGCCTGATTGCGCGGCAGAAGAAAGGCCGCCCGTTTTCCGGAACATGTTTTAGGCTTGGAAAGGGGAGCGCAATCAGGCAAGGTGTGCCGCGTTATTCATGAAGAACCTATTGAGCCGGTACATCAGCCTGAGCCTGGCGCTGCGGTATTTGAACCCGTTGCGGACTTTCTTTTCCATTATTACCCTGATTTGCCTGCTGGGCGTTTCTCTGGGGGTAATGGTGCTCATCGTCGTGCTGTCCGTCATGGGAGGCCTCCAGAAGGAAATTCAGGGGAATCTGTTTGCGCACTCCCCGCACGTCCAGGTATGTTACCGGAACGACTTCGGCGTGAGGGAAGTGATTCCGGACTGGCTGGATTTGGGGGAGAAACTCAGGCACGTTCCCGGCGTCCAGTCCGCCTACGCCCTGATAGAAGACTATGCGCTGGCGGATGTGCAGGGGCGGCAGAGGCCCTGCTTTTTCCGGGCCATTGATACGGAAAACGCCGCCCAGTTGGAGGATTTGAAGCGTTTGGTGGTCGCCGGCGATGCGGAACTGGACATGGGGGAAAAAGCTGTGGTTTCCTCCATTGTGGCGGAGAACATGGGATTGAAGGTGGGGGATGTTATCCGGGTTTATACGACCCGCAATTTCCAGGAAATTTCCCACGCCTACCAGCAGACGGAGCTACCGATGCTGGCGGAGAAAAACGCGCGGGAACTCAAGGATTTGAAGGAGTGGGGTAAATCCCTGAAGACGGAGGGAGAGCGTGAAACGGCCGACAGAGCCTCCGTGGACAGGGCCTTTTCCCTGCTTAACGGGCTGTTGTCCGTCCCGCGCAGGGATGCGGAACGTTCCTGCCTGATGGATCTGCTTGCCGTGCTGAACGACGGAGAGCTTGCGGACAACGGCAGGGTGGCCTTTCCGCAGGGCACGCGGAAGGAATGGGAAACCGTTTTGAGCGGTTTCAAGGCCGGGGCAAGGAATGAGGCGGATATGGAATGTTTCCGCAAGATCAAGGAGCTGGTGATGCCGAAGGACCTGGAGGTGATTGGAATTTACCGGGCTTCCCAGCATACGCCCAGCCCTGACTTGTTCATTCCGCTGGTCATCGGCCAGGAATTGCTGGGGTATGAGGATGACGTGGTGCAGGCCGTGGCCCTGCGCGTGGAAGATCCTTACCATGTGGAAACGATGCTGGCTCCCGTGATGCAGGCGCTGGAAAAGGAGAAGCCTTCTTCCGCATGGACGCTGGAAACCTGGCATGACCGTTTTAACGCGTGGTTTGAACTGATGCAGAAGGAGCGCATGATGATGAGCTTTGTCCTGTCCTTCATCTCCCTGATTTCCGCTTTTTGCATCATGGCGGTGATGTTTACCGTTTCCATCCAGAGGAAAAAGGAAATCGCCGTGATGAAGGCGTTGGGAGCCACTCCGTTCCAGGTGGTGCGCGTCTTCCTGTGGCAGGGCGTCATCATCGGTTTTGTGGGAGCCCTCCTGGGGGTAGGGCTGGGGCTGCTGGTGCTGGAATACCGCATGCAGATTCAGGGTTTTCTTGCGGGAATAGGCTTTGACCCGTTCCCCGTGGCCTTCCACGGCACGGCGAATATCCCGGTGGTGATTGACTGGGCGGAGCTGGCATGGCAGGCGGTGAAAGCTTTTGTCATGGTCGTGGTGGCATCCATCATTCCTGCCCTGATCACGGCGCGCCAGGATCCGGCCCGCTCCCTGCGCAGTATGTAACAGGAATCTCCTATGGATATTTACTGGATTCAGGGTCATGAACAGAAGGGGCCTCTGCCGGAAGTGGAGGTCATTTCCATGCTGGAGGCGGGCCTCATTCCGGAAAACGCCCGGGCGTGGCATGCCGGGTGCCCGGAATGGGTATGTATCCGTGACCTTCCGGCATTGAAGGGGGCAGGCGCCGTCAGCAGGGGAGAAGGAGAACGGCGGAACCGGGAGGAAGAGGGACTGGAAAACGCAGGGGAAGAGCAGGCTCCGGCGCTTGCCGCGGATGCGGATTGCCCGCAGGAAGAAGGGGGGACGGCCTCGGAGGAGGGAGCGCCGCTGGTGGTTCCGTATGCGTACGTCCGTTTTCTCGGCAGAATGGCGGATATCATGATGCACATGACGCTGTATTTGTCCGTGCTCAGAGTTTCCGGCCTGGCTTTCAATCCCGGTTTCCTTCCTGGTTCCTATGAAGCTCTGCTTTACCTCTGCCTCCCGATGGTTCTCGTTGAAACTGCATTTCTTGGAACATTGGGCACAACCCCGGGAAAAGCCATGCTGGGCGTTTCCGTCAGGGACTACCGGGGAAGACGCCTTTCTTTCCCCATGGCATTCCGGCGCTCCCTGTTCGTCATGGTGCTTGGCCTGGGGTGTTTTGCTCCTTCCCTGATGCTGCTGGCCCTGTTTTTTTCCTGGTGGTGGGTGCGCCGTTTCGGTTTTACTCCCTGGGACAGGAAGCTGGGGACTACGGATGTGCTGAACGGCTCCCTCACGCTCCGCAAAGTGGTGATGACGTTGGCGCTGGTTATTCTGTGCCTTCAACTCATCTACGTTCTGCTGATTCCCTGGCTGCCTGAGATGGAGGCTTATGCGGCCGCTTCCGGCCAAATGTGATAAAAAGACGGCCCTGCGGGGTTTAGGCTTTTAATCACCTGAATTTGTTTCATACTTGTTTCAGCCATGCCAGAAATACACCCAACGGCAGTAGTGCATCCTGCTGCAGAGATCGCGGATGATGTTAAAATCGGTCCCTTTTGCGTTGTCGGGGAACATGTCAAACTGGGACCCGGCTGCGTGCTGCACAGCCATGTGGTTATAGACGGTCCTTCTTCCTTCGGCAGCGGCAACGAATTTTTCCCGTTTTCCGTCATCGGTCTGAAAAGCCAGGATTTGAAATACAAGGGAGAGCCGACTTATCTGGAAGTGGGGGATAACAACGTCTTCCGTGAAAACGCCACCATCAACCGGGCTACGGACATTGGCGGCGCGACGCGGATAGGGAATAACAACCTTTTCCTGGTTTCCTGCCATGCCGGGCACGATTGCCAGATCGGCAATCATGTGATTTTCTCCGGGTTCGCTACCGCCGCCGGCCATGTTACGGTGGGGGATTACGCCATCCTGGCGGGATGTTGCGCCGTACACCAGTTTGTGAGCATCGGGGAACATGCCATGGTGGGAGCAATGGCCCGCGTGAGCCAGGATGTCCTGCCGTACACGATCGTGGAGGGCCACCCGGCCGTAACGCGTTCCGTTAACTCCATCGGCATGCAGAGGCGCGGCTTTTCCGAAGAAGACCTGAAAGCCGTGCGCATGTGCTATAAAAAGCTTTTCGTCAATAAAAAGCTGACCGTTCATGAAGCTCTGGAGGAACTGCGGCATTCGGGGTATGCGGAAAATGCCTGCCTGAGGAGAATCATCCAATTCGTGGAAACTTCCGAACGGGGGTTCTGCCATTGAATCCATGAAAACGGGTTTTGTCTTTGACCTGGACGGGACGCTGGTGGACTCCATTCCCGGTATCGCCCGCGGCCTGAACCTGGCCTTGAAAGCGCTGGGGTATCCGGAGCATTCCGTGGACGCCATCCGGGAAATGGTGGGCAAGGGGGCCCGGGAGCTTTGCCTGGCTTCCCTGAAAGGCTATTTCAACGGAAACGTGCCGGAGGAAGCTTTTGAAGCGGTGCACCGGGGATTCATGCGTGAATACCCGCACACCTGGCAGGAGGGCACGGTTCCGTACCCCGGCATCCGGGAAATGCTGTTGTCCCTGGCCGGAGAAGGCCATCCTCTGGGCGTTTTATCCAACAAGCCCCATGCGGTTACGGTGCCGCTGGTGCGCCATATCCTGCCTGAAATTCCCTTCCGGGAGGTGATGGGTTTTTCCGAACGCTTTCCGCGCAAGCCGGAACCTGACTCCCTGCTGTCCATCGTCCGTTCCTGGGGCAGGGAGCCGGCGCAGGTGTGCATGGTGGGGGACTCCGCCCATGACGGCAACACGGCCGTGAACGCCGGAACACGGCTTATTCTGGTGGGGTGGGGCTACAGTTCCCGTTCCGCTCTGGATGCCTTCCGGGTGCCGGTGTGCGCCGCCGCGGGGGAATTATCTGCCCGGCTGCATGATGAAAGCAGCCTGCCGTTTCCCGTTGCCGCGCATAGGAATTGTTGAAAATTCCGGGAGGGGCAGGGCCGCCGGAGGCTGAATTCCTCTACATCTCCAAGATGCTTCCAGGCGCAGGAAAGCGTTTGCGGGGGATGCCTTAGAGCTGTATTTTCCCGGCTCGGAAATGGTCAGGAAGGGAAAAAGACGTATTGTTGCCGCTCTTTCAGGGCGTAATATCCGGAACATCCGCAGATTTGGCCCGTTCGGTAATGTCTTCCAGGGAGCGGGGAAGCTCCTTTGTGGAGGTGACGCCCAGGTTTTTCAACTTCTGGGCCCGGGGGATGAACCGGTGTTCAAAAGAGGAAACGGTTTTATTGTACTGGGCTACCGCCTGGTTCAGGCTCTTGCCCAGAGAGGAAAAATGACCGGAAAGGATAGAGCAGGTATTGTACAGGTCCGCTCCCGCTTCCGAAATTTTCTTGGCATTATCCGCCAGCTGCTCCTGCTTCCATCCGTAAGCGACGGCTTTCAGCAGGGCAATCAGGGTGGATGGGGTGGAAAGAATGACTTTATTCTCCGCGCCGAATTCAATCAGGGAGGGGTCTGCTTCCAGAGCCGCCTGGAAAAAGGATTCCCCGGGCAGGAACATAATGACGAATTCGGGGCATGGGGAAAACTGGGCAAAGTAATTCTTGGCGCTTAATTGCTGCAAATGCCTCCTGACGTCCGCGGCATGGCGGGCCATCCACTGGCTGCGCTCTTCCGGATTCTCCGTCTGCCCGGCATTCAGGTAGGATGCCATGGGCGCTTTCGCGTCAATGATGATGGAACGGCCTCCAGGAAGGTGAATGACCATGTCCGGCCGCACCCGTTCCTCCTCCCTGGAACGGGTTTCCTGAGTCGTGAAATCGCAGTACTCCACCATTCCCGCCAGTTCCACCACGCGGCGCAGTTGGAGTTCTCCCCATTGGCCGCGAACGCTGTTGTGGTGCAGAGCCTGGGAAAGCCTGGCGGTTTCATTTTTCAGGGCTTCATTGCCGGAAAGGATATAACGGATTTGCGTTTTCAGGTCCGTATAGGCGCCCACGCGTTCCTTTTCCATCTCTCCCAGCCGGGACTGGACCAGTTTCAGGGATTCGCTCACCGGCTTCAGCATGGACTCAATGGCCTGTTTGCGGGAATCCAGGTCATGGTTGGCCTGCTGGCGCTGGCTTTGCAGCCGCGTTTCCGCCAGGTTCAGAAACTGTTTCTCCGAGTTACGGAGGACTTCCGCGCTGATGCCGGCGAAGGAATCTTTCAGCACCTCTTCCGCCCGGCGGAGCATCTGGGTTCTGTCCTCCGCCCGTTCCTGCCAGGAGCGGGATTCCGCTTCGAGGCGGACGGAGCGGTCCCGGTACCGCAGCAGCAGAACCAGCAGCGCCACGCAGGCGATCAGCAGCAAAAAGGCCAGGAACCAGGGAAAAAATGGGGAAATCATAAGGAAAAAATAAGCAATCAGATGGGGGTGGCGTAGGGGATGCCGTCCGTTTCTTCCACGGGTTCGGCCAGGGGGATGTTATCGTCGCTGCCGTTCAGCGGTTCCGCATAGGGAATGCTCTCTTCCGAATCCGGTTCCGCCATGGGAATGTGCCGTTCACACATGTTGGCGGGAGCCTGGTAACCTGCGGAGGTTTCAAAATACGCAGTCTTGGCGTACTGGCAGCCGGAATGGGCCAGTTGATTGGATTCCCGGCAGACGAGTACGGCCTGCCCTTCCGAACCGGGACGCGTACGGATGGCGTTGGCGGGATAGCCTTCCTTCTGGGCGGCAAGCATAATATCCACCCAGACGGGCAGGGCCAGGGTGCCTCCGTAGCCTTTTTCCAGAATTTTGGTGGAGGAATCAAACCCCACCCAGACACTGCAGGTGAGGTTGGACGTATATCCGGCGAACCATGCGTTCGTATAATTATTCGTGGTTCCGGTTTTGCCGCCGCAGGGGGATTTAAAGCCCAGCGCGGTAATTTTTCCTGCCGTGCCTCCGGGCTTGCAGACCTGCTGGAGGATGGAAGAGGTTATGTTCGCCGCCCGCTGGGAATAGACGGTGCGCTTGCTTTTGGTGATGGCGAAGCGCGGCTGGCCCTGCGAATCCGTAATATGGTCAATGATGTATGGCGTGGGGCGTACGCCCCCGTTGGCAAAAACGCTGTAGGCGCTGGCGATGTCCAGAGGGGACGCTTCCCACGTGCCCAGATAAAGGGCCGGGGTGCGGGAAATATTTCCGTGAAAGCCCGCCAGTTGTGCGGATTGAATGACATTGGACAAGCCGGCGCGGTTGCCGATGCGCACGGACATGGTGTTGCGGGAAAGGATGAGACCGAAGGAGGCCGGCTTCATGCCCCGGTACGTTCCGTCCGAATTGCGGGGGGACCAGTTGGCGGCTCCGCGTATTTCCCCGTACGCAATCCTGTCATCCGAAATGCGGGTATCCGCAGAATTGCCCTGCTGGAAAAACGTGGCGTAAATGAAAGGTTTGAACAGGGAGCCGGTCTGCCGCCTGGACTGAATGGCGCGGTTCAGCTTGGATTCTTCCGCGTCCCGGCCGCCGACGACGGCCAGAAGAGCCCCCGTGGCATTGTCCATGACTACGGCGGCGGATTGGATGTAATTGGGCATCGGCGGCTGCGTCTTTTCCTTCTGTTCCGCAGGGAGCGCCTTCCAGGCGGCCAGGGATGCCTCATATTCCGCCTTGGTGGTCAGCTTGTTTTTCAGGATGCCCCTCTTTTCCCGCCTGGCCTGCAGGGAGGCCAGGTGCTTCTTGAAATCCTTGCGGGCTTCCAGCGCGTCCATGTGCTTGTTGATGGCGTCCAGCGTGGCGTTCTGCAGATCAAGGTCCAATGTGGTATGCACCACCAGCCCTCCCAGGCGGATGTCTTCTTCCTCCAGAATGGCGTCCAGCTCCCGGCGCACGAGACCCATGGCGTAATTTTCCTCAGACCGGGACTGGGGCGTCCGGGTGGCGATAGGCTCCGCCAGGGCCGCCTGATACTGCACTTCCGTAATCTTGCCTTCGTTTTTCAGCAGGCCAAGGACGATATCGCGCACTTTTTTGGCTTCTTCCGGGTGTTTGATGGGGGAAAAGTCATTTGGGCCGTAAATAATGCCGGCCAGGGTGGCGCATTCCGCCAGGGATAAATCCCGGGGTTCCTTGTCGTAATATCCCCGCGCCGCCGCCGCTATTCCCAGGAAGGTGTGCCCCCAGAAAATACGGTTGATGTAAGTCTCCAGAATTTCATCCTTCGTGTAAGTGGCTTCAATGCGTTTAGCCAGAGCTACTTCTGTCAGTTTGGAATGCAGGTTGCGCTCCCGGTGGTTGTACGTAATTTTAGCGAGTTGCATCGTCAGGGTGGAAGCACCCTGCGTGGCTCTCTTGTGCTTGAGCACCTGCGCAAAGGCGCGGCCCACGCCTATCCAGTCCACGCCGCCATGGTCGTAAAAGCGGTTGTCTTCGCGCAGGAGCAGGGCATCAATAAAAACGGGAGGAACTTCCTGAAGGGATACCCGCTTGCGGTTTTCCCCGTGCAGGGTTCCGATGGTGCGGTTTTTACGGTCCAGAATCACCGTGCGTTCCGGGATGTTGCTCTTTACCTCGGAAATGTCATAGCGGTTGGAAATGGCGCCGTAAAGAAACACCAGGATGGCTCCGATCACGATGCCGACGAAGCAGCATCCCAGAAGGATGCGCAGGGGCCAGCAAATGAACCAGCGGATATTCCGCGTCAGGGAGCCGATGAAGCGGAACGGCATCAGCAGGACAAACAGCAGGGCTCCGAAAATCGTGAAACGCGGCCTGCGCATGGTTCCTGCGCGTGCGGGACGGTTTTCTTCTTCTCTTTCCGGATTGTCTTCGTACTCTTCCTTCGGAGACGGGCGGGAGGCTCGTCGCTGGGGCGGCGTGTCATACCGGGAAGGACCGTTGCGGGAATTCCCCGTTCTGCGGGTAGGGCCGGGAATAACGGCCGGCTCAGGATCTTCCTGCGGCAACCCGGGATAGGATGGACGGGGCAGGGGCCTTTTTTTGCGTTCCGTCTGGGAACGGGAAGACATTTCTCCATCTTGGATGCGTTCCCTCCAGGAGGCGGCATTTCGTTTCCTTGATTTGTCGTTTAACCCCATCCGTGGGCCGGACTTTATCATAAATAACCGGAATGGTCTAAGCAAAAGATATGGCGCCATGTCGCAATCCATAGACAAAATTCTGCCGTTTTGAACGTTTATACAGTAGGGTATGTCCTATCATTCGATTATCGGTAATTTCATGATATCACTATTGAGAATGACGAGTTTTCGCTACTTGGTCGTTGGGGGGCTTGTGTCCCTGTTGTTGGGAGGGGCGGGTCTTGCGGGGAATGTTTCTTCCATGGCGGATTTGCAGAAACATGTGCATGAGGTGGCCTCCAGGGTTACGGCTGCTACGGTGGCTCTGGTTTCCGACGGGGGAGAGACGGGCAGCGGCGTCATTGTCACTCCGCAGGGCCTGATTTTGACGGCGGCCCACGTCGTGGGCGGCGATGAAATCATGCGTGTGGTCTTTGCCGACGGGCGCGTAGTCAAGGGCCGGGTGCTGGGAGCCAACTTCACGCGGGATGCCGCCATGGTGCAAATCATGGACGGAGGAAACTATCCCCATGTGGAACTGGGGGAATCCGACGGTCTTCATGTGGGGGATTTTGTGGTGGCTCTGGGCCATTCCAAGGGATTTGACCCGGAACGCCGCGCGCCCATCCGCATGGGAAGATTGTGCACGGACGGAAAGCAGCGCTTCCTTATTTCGGAATGCACGCTGATTGGCGGAGATTCCGGCGGTCCCCTCTTTGACCTGTCCGGCAAGTTGGTTGGCATCCATTCCTCCATTGGCCCTATGTTGAAAATCAACAACCATGTCCCTGTTTCCGTTTTCAGGAGAGACTGGGACAAACTGCTCTCCGGCAGGCATTGGGGCCAGCTGGGCCTTCATCCCATGGCGGACCCCGAATCTCCTGTGCTCGGGTTTGCCATGATGGATGTGCTGGGCGTGGACGGCGTGGTGGTGGAAGACGTTGTGGTGAATTCTCCGGCGGATACCGCCGGCATCCAGCCGGGGGACGTCATTACCCACATGGACAGCCGGAGCCTGCGTTCCGTGCGGGATATGCTCCGTGAACTGGGCAGGCACCGTCCGGGGGAAACCGTTCCCTTGGTGGTGGTGAGGAAAGGTACGGCTTACAAGGCGGATCTTACATTCGGCAGGCGCGGCGACCTGATGTCCGGCCTGAAATACCAGGAACAAACTCAAGGATGATGATGAAATATTTATGGGCGGCATTCGCGGCGGCTTCCGCGTGTGCCCAGGAAATAGCTTCTCCCCTGCCTCCGGACCAGATGATTGCGCCGGAGGACAAAAGCGTGCTGGACAGCCAGGCCAAGGAGATTTTCCGGGAATGGGACAAAGTGGCTGTTCCGGTGGGGCAGTCCGTGGTGGCGCTGGTTGCCGGCAATACCCAGGTGGCTTTGGGAACGGTTGTGGGGAAGGGAAAGGTCCTCACCAAGCTGAGTGATCTCCAGAAGGAGCGGCGTCCGGTCATGCTGGTGGATTCTTCCGGGCGGGTTTATGACGCCAAGGTGCTCTTTGCCCTTCCGGAGCATGATCTGCTGATGATGGATGTGCCGGGGCTTCCCGCTCCTCCCATTGACTTGAATTCCTATGTGCAGGCGAAGGAAGGGGACGTGATTGCAGCCGTATCGCCCACGGGGCATGTGAGCGACTTCGGAGTCGTTTCCGTGGCCCAGCGCAGCCTGAGGGCGGATGACCAGCCTTATCTCGGCATCGTTTCCGATCCCCGCTGGGACGGGGAGGGGGTCATGATAGGCGGCGTGGAAGCCGGAAGCGGCGCGCACCGCAGCGGCTTGATGGCCGGTGATGTGTTGATGAAGCTGAATGGAAAGCCGGTGGACGGAATGTACTCCATCCGTGCCGCCATGGTCGGGGTGCGTCCCGGTGAGACGGTTCCCGTGGAAGTAAGGCGGCGGAACCAAGTAGTGGAGGGAAAACTCCTCACGGGGCCCAGGCCCAAAGTGATGAAATTCCCGCAAAAGCGTCTCGACATGATGAACTCCATGGGCAACCGGATGAGCCTGAAAAGGGATGAATTCCCTTTGGTCATCCAGTCGGACATGACCTTGTTCCCGGAACGGGCCGGATGCCCGGTCATTGACGTCAACGGAAAATTTGTTGGGCTGGCTCTGAGCCGGGCCGGACGCACGGAGACCTATATCCTGCCTTCCTGGATATGCAGGGAACTGGTGGAAGGAGTGCTCCCGCAGGTGCAGCAATACAAGGCGGGACGCGGAGAAAACATTCCGGAGGCCCAGCCTGTGGATGATTCCTATGACGCCCGGCGTCTGGAGGAAAACCGGCGAAAAGTGGAAGATAAGATGAGCCGTCAGGGTCTGGTGCCCAAAGTTTATTAAGCCTGTTCGGATGCCGGAGGGCGGCAGGTGAACTTTTTCGGCAAGCCGCATGGCTTCGAGACCTCTTTCTCCGCCTGCCGCATTGGAGCCGCGGGAAACAGGGTGGACATTGTTCCCGTGCCGGAAAAATGTCCGGAGTGGTTTATTCCCTCAATCCATGGCGTCAGGAGAAGAAAAATAAAAAAACGGGCAGCAATGCCCGTTTTTCTGAATCATCCGGATATACTCCAGAGCAACTTCCGGCTTCCCGGATATCGGAAGAAAATTTACTTGTCAGAGGAAGCCGCCCCCGGCCTTTCCTTGAAAATCATCAGTTCCGTCAAAACGACGGTGCGGCCGGTGGAATCCGGGGAAATAATCATAACCACTTTTCGTCCCGGGTAGGTCGTCAGCATCATGCCTCTGTCCTTCACCTTGACGACTTTGCCGTTCTTTAAACGGGTCATGTACGTCAAATTGGCGGGGGTGGTGCGGGAAATGTTGCTGTCTGTGGAGTTCTTGCCGAAAATGTAAGTGGATTTGCTGGGCAGTTCGATAGCGCTCTTTTCTCCCGAGGGAGGTTTGGGAAGTTCCAAAGTGAACGTGCGTCCGGTCAGGTTCTGGATGTAAACGCAGTTCAGCGGCAGTTCCGACTCATTAATAAAATCCAGCGTCAATTCCCCTTTGCTGTTTTTGCCGACCAGAGCCAGGGTTTTGGAGCCAAGATCGGGCGGCAGGGGCTTGCTGACGAGTTTATTGGTCGGCATGCCTTTCTGGTCCAGGCCCCCGAACAGGGTAATGATCTTGCTCCTGGGGTAAACGCTGCGGCGTCCCGGAAGGGCGGCGCGGATTTCCACTTTTTCCAGCCTTTTGGAATCAATAGGCATGTAAATGGGAGAAGGAAGAGACATGGGCTCCTTCAGAACGAACCGGATGCCGTTGACGGCGGCTGGCGGCAGGGACTTGTCCACAGTATCGGCCGCCGGAGCATTTGCTGCCGGTTGGGCCGGTTCCGGCCTGGAGGGGGTGCGGCTTTGTCCTTGGGCGAAGGAAATGCTTCCGAAAAGGCAGGTAAAGGCCAGGATGGGTAAAATACGCATATATTTTGGGAAGTGGAATGAGGAAAAGAGTGTTTTGGTTTCCCCGGCAGTGACCCTTGGAGGATAACCGCGCGGGAAAAAGGCGGAGGGAAAATCCATTGAACCGTGCAGCAGCGTGTGCTGATGGTTCCAATAGTTTTGATATCCTTTGTGAAGTACATGAATGAAGATGTCCGTGCAAGCTCAAAGTAGGGATGCCTGGGATAAAATTCCTAAAGACAATGGGATTTCTTTTTTAAGGAAAGGATATAGGCAAGGAGCATCATCAAATGTCAGTCTTATCCATGCGTGGTGGAGCAAATGCCTGGCCGGCGGCCGCGCGGATAAGAAGGTTTGTGGTTAGTCGCGCGGAGAGGCGGCGCAGATCATTCATGCAGGTTAGGGGCTGGATTTCAGGAAAACGGCCGTATGGGAACAAGAGCATATGAAACTGCTTGTTGAAATTGCCCCGGCCGAATTTGATGTGTTGCATTACGGAGCTCTTGTTGAACTTAAAAGGAAATAAACGTCGGCTCCGTATTCAATAAGTCGATCCGGTTTTTTCCGGGCTTATCGAAACTCCCGGAGATGTCCAAGGCAGGGGGAAAAGGAAGAAAGCCCCACTATCCCCGGAACAGGGGAAAATCGTCTTTCGTCCTTTCTGCCCTGATATCTTCCCCCTCTCTCCGGACGCAAAAGCGCCGCTTTCCCGGAAAGGGAAAGCGGCGTGAAACGGAATGGAAACACGTTCCCTCCGCTACACTTCTTCGGGGGACAGCCAGCGGAAGGAAACGATGTTGAACTTTCTTCCAAACGCCTTGTTCACGGCGCTCAGCTCCGTATCCTCCAGCGCGCCGCTCTTCATGTTGACCTGCCGGGCCGGAGTTTCCGGGCTGTTCACCGGATCCACGTAGTTGATCCCCCTCTGCACCACCGCTTCGCACCACGCGCGCGACAGCACCACCCCTTCGCGGTTGGCCAGCTCTCCGTAGGCGCGCACCGTAAACGTATCGTCCCTCGTCGTCAGGATGTTGCCCAGAACCGCCAGCACGTCAGACTGGATCAGGTAGCCGGGGGCGGCCGTATACACCGATCCCCTGGCCGCGTCCTGGTTCGGGTAGCCTCCCTTGGGCGCGATCACCATGTCGGAAAGTTCGTCAAACGTGCTGTTGATGGAGCTCTCGTCAATAGCCGCCTGAAGCGCTCCCTTCACCCCCATTTCCCCGCTCTGCAGGCGGCGGTTGACAAAGTCGGACATGTTCAGGAAGGGGCCTCTCTTTTTGACCTCCTTGACCATGTTCCGGGCCAGGGACCTGATTTGGGTGTCGCTCAGGGTTCTCAGGTCCGACCACGCCATGGCCTCTCCGTCCGGGATGCCCTGGGTCACCCCTATCGAACCATAGTCGTCCACGTGGGACTTGTCGCTGCTGGCCACTCCGAAACGGGAAAAGGACGTCTGGGAGTTGTTGAGCACGGAGGGCCTCCCGTTTCTGGAATAGAGAATCTTGCGCTTCTTGAGCCCCAGCAGGGTGGCTTCCCAGGCGCGCTGGGAGGTGGAGTTGACATTGAATCCGCCGGCGACGGTGAGGTACTTGGAGGCCTGCTTGTAGCCTTCGTCCGTCCTGGCGAGTTCTTCGACGACAGCCTCCGAGGGTTTGCCCTGAAGGTCGGGCATGAAGCGGCGGTTGGCGATGCCTGAAGCCCTGTTGGAGGAGGCGTCCGTAGAGAAAGCCTGCTGAAGCACGGTTTTAAGTTCTTCCCTGCCCGTGCCCCCAAGGCTGGAAGGGCGGGCGGCCAGGGAGGAGGCGAACCAGGAGTCCCAGAGGGCGTCGTTGATCATCAGGCCGTGGTCCCAGAAGTCCCCCAGGGCGGCGTCCCCCATGATTTCGTTGTGGGAGAAAACCTTGTCGGCAGGAAGCATGGGATCGGCAAAAGCGTTGCCGATGCCTACGCCCGGCACGCCGGACTGGTAGGCGAAGCGTTTGGCGATGGCCGCCCTGGAGTCGCTCCTGTACCATCCCGGGGTGAGGCGGCATCCGGCAAAGCCGGCCAGGCTGGAGGGCTGCTGGAAGGGAAGCTCCGCGGCGACAATCTTGTTGACCTGCTCGGCTCCCGGCCCTCCGAAGGGGGAGAGCCTGGTGCCGTCATTGGAGAGGATGTTGGAGATGGTAATCGGGAAGAAATCACTGTTGGCGTTCTTGACTTCAAACTGGTACGGGCTGTAGAGGCGCCCCAGTTCGGAGGCGGTGGGCATCTGGCCTCCCCAGAAAAGGGGGCTGGAGTGCTGCCATGTCTTGGCCCGGTAGTCCTTGCCCTCCGGATAGGCTCCTATCACGGGGGGCTTGCCCCATTTTACCGATACTCCATAGTAGGCGACAAACGTGGAGTCCAAAGAGGGCGTGCCGTATTCGCCCGCTTTTTTAGCTTCTTCATTGGTCCCTTCGTTGTGTTCCCACATTTCTGCGGGAAGTTTAATTTGGTCAACAAGAGGTTTTTCCCAAGCACCCCAGTTCAGGTTGAGGATGGCCGGCATGGTCTTGGAGAAAATTTCTATTTCCGCCGTGCTTTTCCCATTCAGGGAAGAGGAACTGTTCATTTTGTTGGGATCCATCAGGCCGGCCCCCATCACGAAGGTTCCCAGGGCTTTGGAGGCACCCTTGTCTCCGTATTTGACGGCGAGAACATGATTGTCCGGCGTTCCGTTGAGCCGGCTGGTATCTTCCGCGAAGATAACGGAAGCCTTGGCAATGCCTACCTGGTTATATCCGCTGCCGTCCAGAAGTTCATAACGGACGCCGTCCGTCAGGTTGACGGCATAAGAGCTGACTTGTCCCGGTTCCTGGGACCATCCCTCTTTGAGCGGGAATCTGTCCGGTTTGAAATCACCGCTGTTGGGCTTTGTTTTGTAAACTTCGTTACCGTTGGCGATGTTGGAAACGACCGGCTGGGCAAAGACGATGATCTCGCCTGCTTTCAAGGTGGAAGGCTCTCCCTTGACGGTGGAACCGTCACTGTTAAGTTTGGCCGTAGTTCGGAAAGAGGCGCCGAAATCCGCCACCTGGCGGTTGTTATAAGAAGCGTTCAAATAGGGGATCAGGCAGGATTCTCCATAATTGGAGAGTGCATTCTCATCCAGTTGGTTCCATGCGAATTTAACATTATGGGAAAGCAGCAGGGGCATGAAGCGGTGCTCGCCGAAGTAGGCGCCCCAGACACCTCCGTTGGCCCCGGTCAGCTTCATATCCACATTATACGGATTCCACCAGACGTACACGGGAATGACGGCAATACGGAAGTCGATCCATCCTCCACGGTTGGGATGCTTGTTGCCGTGTTTGACGTAGTTAAGTCCTACAAAGGAATAAAAGCGCAGCAGGATGGGGTGGCGCATGTACGTGTAGCGGTTGTCCATCATTTCCATGCTGGCTGCGGAGTCCGCCGCAATCAGCGTGCTGGGAGCGCTTCCATTCCATTGAAGGGTGGCGGAGGCATCCTGGCCTTCCCTCTTCGTGGAGGAGTCCCACACGTTCGCCCAGAGGTAAAGCTGGTTCCAGGAGCCAATCGGCCGGTTCCGGTCCGACGGGTTGCCGTCCTCGGACGTGTACGGACGCAACCCTATGTCCGCCGTATCGCCACGAAATTCCGCAGGCAGTTTTTCTTGAGAAAATATGATATTCAAGTCTTTTTTTAATCCACCGAATTTAGAATCCGATTTTTCTATAAAAATCATAATATAAACCTTTAAGAACGGAATTGGATAAAAATGCGATTTTTCTTGCCTTATTTTTCTTTCCAATTGTCCCGGAGCCTGTTTGCTCTGCTCAACGTGTGCCCTGTTGAACCAACTTTGAGCTTGCATGAACTGCCTCTTTTTTGTATTGGCTAGAGTTAAGAATTGGCTCTTCGCACCTTTGTGACAGCAGAGGTTTTTCCTCCTCACACTCGAACGGAAAGGGGCCTGCCGAAACCCATCATTTTCATGAAGATCAAACTTTTCACTAAACGTCCTGTCAGGCATGTCAGCAAGGGGTTTGCCCTGATTGCCACCATTACCCTGATGATGCTTTTAGCCCTCCTCAGCGTCGGCCTTTTAACCATTGCATCTTCACAGGTCCGTATTTCCGAGAAACAGCTTTTTGCGGCGGAGGCCAAATCCCTCGCCAGATTTTCCCTGGAAGTAGCTTTGGGCCAGCTTCAGTGTGAATTGGGCCCTGACCAGCGTGTTTCCGCCAATTCCGGCATTCTTTCTTCCGGAACCAGCGAAGGAAACGCCCCTTATATTCTGGGTGTCTGGAACAGCTGGGATTCCTGGCTCAATACGAATAACTCCGAGGGTATGAACATCTCGGCCACCTATGATACAGGAAGAAAATCCATGTTCCGCCGCTGGCTCATTTCCGACCCTGATTTGCGCAGGCTCAGTTCTCTGGAAGCGGGTAAAAATCTGTTGGGCAAACGTTCTCTCTCTAACCAGAACTTCCGCAGCGTCGCCCTGGTGGGACCAGGCACGATAGGGACACCCGTTGGAGCCAGGAATCAGGATAAAAAGGAAATCTACGCCCGCATGGTGCGCGTAGATGATTCCTCCAAGACCACAGGACTGAAAAAGAATGCTAACTCCCGTAAATATATAGCCTGGTGGGTCACGGGGGAAAACCAGAAAGCGCGTATCAATTTGATGCCGCATGCTTCTGAAGAAAGTACGGATGCCCTGACGGTGCTGCGTTCCACCTGGGATACGCCCGGCCCCGATCTGGAGTCTCTCAATCTTTCTTCCGTAATGACGGCGGGATCCGGGAACGACATGTCCGCAGTCAGAAAGCTTATCTCTCTTGATTCTCTGCTGGCCAACAATAAAAACGGACGTTTGAAGGATTTGGGTGACGTTTACCACGACATCTCTCTGGTTTCTTCCAGTTTGCTGACGGATTCTAAATTCGGCGGTCTTAAGAAAGACCTCAACATTATGTTTTCCCAGGAAAAACTTCCTGAAGAATTTCGCGGCGATACGGCGGACATAGGG
>ERZ779673.437-NODE-437-length-19213-cov-4.739117_pt1 | contig 19213 bp, 14 predicted proteins | sample MGYA00511956_ERZ779673 | MGnify/ENA primary metagenome ERZ779673 (study PRJEB29588, sample SAMEA2152065) | human gut metagenome | biome: human gut; feature: human-associated habitat; material: faeces | place: Denmark | collected 2008/2010 ... | reverse complement strand
ATCCGGCTATTCTATAATAGGTTTCGCTGGTTCAAGCAGACTGGAGAGATGGCCGAGTGGTTTATGGCGCTGGTCTTGAAAACCAGTGATACCGCAAGGTACCAAGAGTTCGAATCTCTTCCTCTCCGCCACATTTTTCTTTTATATTCACCATGGAGAAGTACCCAAGTGGTGAAGGGGCTCCCCTGCTAAGGGAGTAGGTCGGGAAACCGGCGCGAGGGTTCAAATCCCTCTCTTCCCGCCAATTGCGAGCAATCCGAACCCATTGGGTTAGATTGCTCTTTTTTATTTTCTATATATTCAATTTCTTGTGATATATCTGGCTTTTCACTTAGCTTTAATTGCTTGCTTTTATCACTAGTTATATTAAAGTAAATTTCACAATGATCATCGTATAAAACAACTCTATTTACAAACATATCAATAAGTCTTTGTTTTGCATTTTCAAGAGAATAATCTAAATCTTTAAAAGACTTCAAATATTCATATACAAGTTCTTCGCTTAATGGTTTGATTGTTCGCTTTTGTCTGCTAGCAATTTTTTCTTTTATTTCTCGTATCCTTATTTCAAGTTCTTTCATTCTATCGTTTGTTGTGTCGTTAAATATTCCATTTTCAAGAGCAGTTAATATGTTCTTTAACTTTTTGTTATTATCTTGAAGTTCTTTATTTAGACTTTCTAAAATTGTATCTTTTTCAATGCTTTTGTTATATGTATCAGCCAATACTTTACTTATACTTTTTAAGTTTGTATGTTGCATAAATTCCTGTGTTGCAGACAAAACTATTTCTTCTATGTGATTTTTTGAAACAGATTTCTTATCGCATTTAGATTTATTTTTCTTTTTTGTGAAGCATTTATAATAATTGTAAATTGTGCCAAGTTTACCTTTGCCACTATCTCCGGTCATTAAACTACCACATTTACCACAAATTAACTTGCCACTTAAAAGATAATTTACTTCTGTTTTGTGATGAGCAGAAGTCCTTTTTGAAATTTTTAATTTTTCATTTACTTCATCAAAAAGTTGTTTACTTATTATTGCAGGAAAAATATTAGTGTAAACAGTGTTGTCTGCATATACACAACCTTTATAATTTTCGTTTCTTAATATCCTAGAAATAGAGTTTATTGTCCAATCTTTACCGTATGCGTTCTTTATTCCTTTGTTATGTAAAATCTTTACAATGTTTTTAATACATTTGCCACTTATGTATTCATCAAACATTAACTTAACAATGTTTGCTTGTTCTTCATTAACACTAACTTTTTTGTCAACAACATTGTATCCATAAGGAGTTCTGCCACCTGTAAAGAGTCCTTTTATTCTGCTTTCTTTTAGTCCACGTTTAACCTTTTGAGATAGTTCAACAGAATAATACTCTGCAAGTCCAACGAGCACACTATCAAGCAAAATGCCTTCTGGTGCGTCTGAAATGTTTTCTGTTGCTGAAATCAACTTAACACCATTTTTAAGTAATATTGCACGATTAACAGAGCTGTCATATCTTGACCTTGAAAACCTATCTAACTTATACACCAAAACAAAATCAAAACCTTTATTCTTGCTGTCATAAAGCATTTGTTGAAGTGCTGGCCTTTTGTCATTTGTTCCCGTCATAGCCCTGTCAATGTATTCATTAACAACAATCAAACCATTTCTTTCAGCATATTCCTTGCACACTCTAAGTTGTCCATCAATACTTTGTTCGTTTTGACTATCACTTGAATATCTTGCATATATAACAGCTTTGTTCATACTATTTCTCCTTTCATTTATTTTCCAAAATTTCAATAATTTTTTTTGCTAAATCTATATTATTTAAAATGACAATACACAATTTTTCTCTAACTCTTGTAATCCCTTGATATAAAAGTTTTTCAAATAAATAATCTGGACAAGGATGTTCTAATGCGGTTAGTTCATCGTTTCTATAATAAAATTCCGAGTCTAAAAACATAATAACATTGTCATATTCTTGACCAATAACCTCATGCGTATTTGCATTACCTTTAAAATTATCAATTAAATGCCTTTTGAATCGAGATTCTGTAAACGAAATAAATTCATATCCTATTGACTGATAATATCTTAATATATCTTTTGCTTCTTGTATTGATGAAACATTAATTATTTCAATGTTTTTATACTGTATATTTGGATTGCGTTTAGATAAATCAAATAAATTTTTAATAAAAGAAGCCATTTCTTTATTTGTTCGTATTTTATTAGTTAAAGAATATTTAACAATATCTTTTACAAGATCTAGGTTTCCATCTATATTAGCTCTTTTTTCGCTTTTTTGCATAACCTGTTTAGGATCGATGCTAAATAATAATTTAACACTATTTGCATTAGTCTCACTCAATATTAAGTCAAGTTGTGATTTATACATTCTATGACTTTCATCAATTAAAATATATTTAAAAATAGAAATATCTGTATGTTTTAAATCCTTAATGCTTATTACTGATAAATTATTAATTCTTCTATTGATTCCAATATGACCTTGACACAATTTCCCACAGTGGATAATACACACATTTCCTTCGTTAGTTAATTCTTTTGCAATATCATAAATTAATAGAGTTTTACCAGTACCTGGATTTCCAGTCAACTTCACAACATTACTATGTTCAACATCTTTTAAAAACAAATTACAAATCTCTAACTTGATTTCTTGTTGTCTATCTGTTAAAAAATATTCTCCAGCGATAAATTTATCAGGAGTATTTAATGGAGAAATTAAAAACATAGACGGTTTAAATAAATCTTCTATATTTCTATAATCTATTTCAAAAGATGAAAATGATTCTAATATTCCTATAAACTCATCAACTGATATTTCTTCCAATAAAGAATCCTTTAAAACATAAAATATTTTTTCATCTGCGATATAAACAATACTTATGATATTTTGTGTTAGATGTCCGCAATAATATCTATTTCTTGCCAACTGATTAATTATTTGTTTATCATCAATTCTACTTCCTTTAAGTTCAATATTTAAAACGCCACGTTTAGTGATTTTTAATATGTCAAATTCTTTGCTTATTTGAGCGATTGAAAAGCAAAAATAAAAATCACTAAACAATGAGACATCTCCACACTGACTCATAACAAAATCACAAAAATTTTTCAAACTATTTTTATCTTGTTCTTTTATGGTTACTTCACAATTTCTTGCATAAACAGAATTAAAGTATCTATTAAAACTTTCTATATCTAAAATACAATTTTTTGATAATGCCAATAAATTAACTCTTTCCATATAACTCCTAAAAAATCTTATTTAATCTTTCTACTGATAAATTAAAATACGTTTTATCTAATTCTATACCAATAAACTTTCTATTTAAATTTAAGCAAGCAACTCCGGTTGTTCCGCTTCCCATAAATGGATCAATTACAACATCATCTTTATTTGTGTGAATGTTTATAATATCTTGCATTAGTTGTAAACTTTTTTGTGTAGGGTGATTTGTTCTTTCATTTCCAGATACTGTGCTCGTTTCAAACAAGCTACGCATATATGGTTTGTTTTTATCTTTATTAAATATCCACTTTGCACCCTTTTTTACTCCCCATATTGCAAATTCCATATCTTGAACATACCTTCTTTCAATATTTCGAGGCATTGGATTTGATTTTCTCCAAACTAAAATATCTTTAACTTCTAAATTACTTTCCTCCATCGTTTTGATAATAAAGCTCATATATCTATAGGAACAAAATATAATAATAGATCCATTTTTATCTAATATTTTTTCATACTTAGGAATCCAAGAAAACAGATCAAAATTCTTATCCCATTCACCGAAATCTACACCCTGTCTAGGGCATTTTAAAGTATTAAAGTTATTCTCATGAGAGATATTATAAGGTGGATCAGTTATTATATGGTTTACTTTGACATTATTTTTTATTAATTCATCTATTATGGTATAAGCATTTCCTAAATATAATTTATAATTTTTGCCTTCAACAATATCATTTTGTAATTCATCAGCTATTTGTTGACCAATAGCCTTTGCTAAAAGTGGTGGAACTGCATTACCAATTTGTTTGCATACTGCAACCTTAGGTCCATAAAAATAAAAATCATCATTAAAACTTTGAATTCTAGCAGCTTCTCTTGGTGTAATTGCTCTATTTAAAAACGGGTGTGAATTTTTACCGTTTGATGGAGTATCAAATCTGGTATCAATTGTTGGACTAATATTATCCCATTCGAGTCTTGACCATGTAGTAGAAAATTTTTGTTTTCCCAATAGGTCTTTGGGCAAATATTCCTTACCACATTCTGCAGGTATCATTTTTAATTTTTCAATTGCAAGTTTAGAATGTGAGCTTGCTTTATGATATTGTAAACATTTACCACGTAATTGTCTTTGATAATCACTTTGTGACGGATTTATATATTCAGATATTACTTGACCTTGTCCGCTTTCTAAATATGCTAAATCTGAAATAGCATCTCTAACGGTAACAGATTTATCTTGTGGATTTGGGAAATTAATGAATTTTGTTTTTGAAGCAATAAAGATAGCTCTTTCTCTATTTTGTGGGACACCATAATTTTTCGCATTAACAACACCGTAGTTAACAATATATCCCAAATTTTTAATTTCTTTTAAAATCTCATCTCTGAAATAATGACTAGAAGAATTTAATATATTTTTTACATTTTCTATTATAAAAACTTCGGGTTGTAACTCTTTAACAATATTCAAATATTCTTTAAATAAAAAATTTCTACTATCATCAAGTCCTAAATTTTTGCCTTTTAAGCTGAATCCTTGACAAGGGGGGCCACCAACTATCATATTAACTTTTCTTTTTCTGCAACTATCTATCACTTGATTTTTTGTATCTTGGTCTAAAATATCTCCACAAATAGAAATGGCATTAGGGAAATTTTTAGAAAATGTTTCAATGGCATATTTATCAAAATCAAGACCAACTTCGGTTGAAAAATTTTTTACTTGTTCTAAGCCTGCCGAAAACCCACCAGCACCACAAAACAAATCTAAAACTCTAAATTTCATTGCTTTCTCCTTTGTGAGGGACTGTTTTTTATTACCTCACAAAACATTATACAACAAAAAATTTGAAAATACAACTAAATTTGGTATAATCATTATAGAATGTGTTTCTTTTTTGGGAGAGATAAGAATATGAAAGTAAGTGAGTTTTTAAAAGAAGAAGTATCCCCTTTGCTTTTGGGTGCTTTTTATAGTAGATATATTTTTTCTAACGATAACACAAAAATTTATACAGAAGTAAGTTATAAAATATCTAAATTTGTGGATGATTATAATTTTTTAATTAAATCAAAAAATTTATTATTGGAAAAATTAAATAAAATATCTCAACCTTTTTCTTTTTGGAAAGATTATACAAATACAAATAGTAAGAGACCGCAAATGGTTTTAAGATTTACACTTGAAAATGATCTAAGCCTTACAAAAGATAATTTTTACAATAGATTGAATGTAAAAATATTGAGTCAAGATTTTATTTACGACAATACTCTTAATGAGAGCAAGAAAATGTTTATTAGGGGTTTTGCAGAGTCTCGTGGGAGTATTGATACAACTCGTCCATTACTCTCATTAGACTATTTCTACAACTCTTTAAATGAAGTCAAAAGAGCAAGAATTCTTTATGACTATTTTAATGTTCCATTTAGTGTTTTAAACTTTAATCCAAGAGAATTACAAAACGATTATGTTACAGGTCGCAGAAAAAGAAATACACAATTAAGATTTAATTTATATTGGTATGTTAAAAACATTGGATTGCTTAATGATTATAAGATAGCAATAGTCAAAAAAGTTTATGATAACATTGAATATAACAAGGAAGAAAATGGAGTCAAATATTTTAATAGTCCAGAAATTGCTAATAGTAGAAAAGATACCTTCGATTTTATGTTAAGATATTACGCAAACAATATTTTCAATAAAAATCTCTCTGATTTTGAAGTAGAAAATTTAAGAAATGAGTTAAACTTTAATACTTCTTCAGATATAACTTCATTTAAAAGAGATTTAAGTTTAATAGAATTAATTAGAATAAATACTCCAGATGAATGTGCTAGCTGCAAAACTACAAAAACATACACACATAAGAATACTGGAAGACAATATTTCGAATATCATCATGTTATTTCTATTGGGAAAAATCATGAACTAGACGATGAAAATAATATAGTAAAACTATGTCCTACTTGTCATAGAATTGTAAAGAAAGGTTCCGCCCCAGAGGTTGAACAAAAAACAGTTATTAGAAACATTTTACATAATAGACCTAATGTTTTAGAATTTGCTCAACATATTTACGATTTAGAAGATTTTGAAGAAATTGTAGATAAAATTTGGCGAAGTTTAAAGTAATTTATTAGAAGCAGGATAAGGAAATAGACTCAAAATCGTTTTTTAGGTGTGAAGAAGCCTTATATAATAAGTCTTTCTGATGATTCACCCCTAAAAAGCCAAAGTTTCACTTTTGAGTCATTTCCCCTTATTAGACCAAGTGGGATACCCACTTGTCTTTTTTTTGTCAAAAATATAGCAATATTATAAGAAAAATGTTATAATAAAATGGACTTTAAATAGTCCAAGTGTTTTTCGGTGTTATTCGCTTTTTAGTAAGTAATTATGAGAAAAACGAATAACAATCAATGTTTTATTGATTGTAAAGATATAGATGAAAACACTGCTGTTTTTGATTTTAATTCAAATGAACTAAAATTAGGTAAAGTCAATTTAAACTCAAAGCAGATAGAAAAAATATCTTTTCTTCTTGCTCATGATTTAAAAACCTTTGCCGAAACAAATGGCAACTTTTCAAACCTATCAGCAAATGCAGTTTATACTCATTTGCAAAACAATTAATAAAACGAAAGAGAAGAAGTTAGAAAAACTTCTTCTCTTTTTTTCTTATAAGCCTTTTATTCTTAAAAATAATATGGTATAATGCTCATACAATACAAAGGAGAAAACATGTACAATTATAAGAATTCAAAATCAAACATTATTAATATTTTAAAATCTACCACAAAAATAGAAGAAAGTGACAATATCCCTAAAGCAGATGAAAATTTTACATATGATAACGGGATATATGCTTGGACAGGTGCTATCTTTATAGATATTGTAAATTCATCAAATTTATTAGATAAAAAAGATGAAAAACTTGCAAGGTTGATGAGGGCATTTACCTCTGAAATTATTACTATTTTTCAAGATTTTGATAAATATAGACAAATTGGAATTCGTGGAGATTGTGTTTATGCCATATATTCAATACCCCAGCAATCGGATACTGTTGAAATGTTTAGAATAGCTTATAAATTAAATACTTTTATGAAGATGTTTAACCAAATAATAAAATCTTATGGTTATTCTGAAATAAAAGCAGGTATTGGTATTGGTTGTGATAAAGATTTGATAATTAAAGCTGGAAGAACTGGCACAGGAATAAACGATAAGATTTACATTGGTAATGCTATAATAGATGCTTGTAACTTTGCTTCTGAGGGGAATAGAAATGGTATTGAGCCAATAGTAATGAGTACATGTGTTTATTCAAACATTATAGAAATATTAAAAAAAGAAAATCCGAACTATACAACATGGATAAAAGCAAAAAAATTAAATACTTGGTATGATAGCCATTCAATAAAATATTACCACTGTAATATAATTCAGAAAGATTTTGATACATGGATTAACAACGGAATGAGGGATTAAATGAAACAAATTAAAGAAAATTTTTACGGACAAGAAGAAGCATTTAATTTGTTAAACAGAATAGATGCTTGGATTAGAAATTGTGATACAAAATTTTCAATATTACTAGCATTGCTTGGAATTTTTTTCGGATTAACAATTAATGTTTTTTCAACATTTACGGAACTAATAAACATCATCAATGCTTGGGACGAAACAATCAAGATGGACAAAATTGTCTGTGCAACATGTTGCGTTTTGGTTTTGGTTTATATTGTCTTAATAATTTTATGTACATTTTTTTCAATTATAGGAATTAATGCTAAATTAAAAAATGCAACGAAAAATCCATTATTTTTTGGAAATATTGCAAAATATAAAAACCTAAGAGAATTCGAAAAAAATGTAAAGAACTTAACAAAAGAAGAATATATTTCTCTTCTTAATGAGCAAATTTATACTAACTCAAAAATATGCACAAAGAAATATCTATATTATAAAAAAGCTTTATTTTGTCTATTCCCTGCTATAATTATAGCAATCATTAGTTTAGTTTTATTAGCTGTTTAAGTTAATAAAAATCTTAATCCATCCAGCACCTATGTAGATTTTGGTGTTAGGATTGGATAGCAAACTTTCCGCCAAAAAGAGGCTGATGGACGAAATTGTCTAATTCAGCCTCTTTTTCTTTTAAAATTTTATCATTTTCACAAAAATGGGAGTCCATATTGTCGAGGCTCCCATTTTTATTTTCAAAATTATTTTCACTTGTCTCTTTTTTCTCAAATTTTTCTAAAATTCTTTTTGCGTAAAGTTCATCATTGTTTATCGCAAGTTCATTCTCAGCACCTTTGCTACCTCGCATAATCACAATAATTTTATCGTTGAATAAAAGCACCTTTTTAATAAATCGGTTGAAAAAATCGTTTCGCTCAAACACGTCATCATAATCTTTGCTGGCAAATAGTGATATAAAATTTTTGACATCTTCAAAGTTTAGTGGCTTATCAAACTTGCTCTTCTCTTCGGCAATTTTAAGTTGAATGTCTGCCCTGTCATTTTCAAGTTTGTAAAGCGTTTCACGAAGGGTAAGCGAAACTATACCCTGTTCCATATTTTTCACAAGGCTATTTATTTTGTTATTTATTTGCCTGAGTTCCTTTTCAAGGCATTTGAGCACAACGTTATTTGAAATCTCGGAGTTGTATCTATCCACAACCATATGTGCAATCTCTTCAATTTTGCTTGGGGTCAAAATGTATTTTTTAGTTTTGTCAATAATGAGTTGTTCAAGTTCATGCTTGCGATAATTTCTAAGCAGACACGCCTTGCCCTTGACCTTTTTCGTGTGACACTTGTAGTATTTATACCTCGTTCCCATATGGCTGGAACCTGCCTCGGCAATCACACTTTCACCGCAGTATCCGCAGAAGATTTTGCCCGTCAAAAAGTATGGGTCGTATTTGTCCTTTTTGTAGTTCCTGCGATAGTGTTTCATCATGCCGTTCACCACTTGCCACAACTTTTCTTCAACTATCGGCGGAATTACATCGGTAAAAATCTCTCCGCCAAACTTTTCTATACCCATATATCTTTGGTTGTGTAGCATTTTAGAAATCGCATTGCCGTTCCACTTTTTGCCAGTCGATGTTCTTGAACCTTGTGCGTTTAAGTGGTCTGCAATTTCAGTCGCCTTCTCGCCCACCGCATATTCATTAAACGCCTGCCGAACAAACTCTGCGTGCTCTTCATCAATTTTCCAGTGCTTGTCTTCAACTTTATAGCCGTAGGTGACCTGCCCGCCTGTGTAATACCCCTTAATCAAACTTTCACGCACCCCACGCTTGACCTTTTGGCTGAGCTCGGCAGAATAATACTCCGCCATGCCTTCAAGCACGCTTTCCATCAAAATTCCGCTGGCGTCATCTGAAATATTCTCTCTTGCCGACAGCACTCGCACTCCATTTTTCTTGAGTTTCATTTTGTAGTTTGCACTGTCATACCTGTTCCTAGCAAACCTGTCAAGTTGATACACCAGCACATACTCAAACTCTTTTTTCTTGCTGTCCTCAATCATCTGCAAAAAGGCAGGTCTCCTATCAGTTGTCCCTGAAAGCGCCCTGTCGACATACTCATGAACAACAACATAATCATTGCGCTCCGCATACTCATGACACACTCGAAGTTGCCCCTCAATTGACTGCTCCGTTTGCCTATCACTAGAATATCTAGCATAAATTACAATTTTCTTCATCTCTTCTCCTATAATTTATTTTTGTATTTTTTGAGTATCTTTCATCACAAACACATACCACAAACTTTTTCATAAGTCCAGCACAAACTTGAAAGTTTTTTAACATTTCCAGACTGCAGAAAAACCAGCGAGACAAGGCTCGGCAAATATTCCAAAGCAGGAGTTTAGTTTCCCTAAATGACTGTTTTGGGATATTTTACAGTTAACGCAGTAAATAAATTTGTTTGCAAATTTATGGTCGCGAAGTTTTTCTACTGTCTGGCTTTGGATATGAAAACACACTCCTTGGGGTTAGTTTCTTTAAATCTCTCTTCTCTCTTAAACCTACCAATAATTTCTCCACCAATCTTGAAACCGCCTCGGCGTAAACCTCTTCGTCAATCTCTATATTTGGTCCATTTAAAACCTTTTTTGAAATTCTATCAATCATAATCACATTATTTAAATTATGTTCATTCATAATTATTCTCCTCATCACAATTAGAGAGGCAATGAGTTAAATAATTTTTTGTTTAAATATTTTTCTCTTGTTTCAAATGGGGGTCCCCAAAAAAACTATTACCTGCTAAACTTTTTGAGTTAATGAAAAGCCGACTTAAAGGTAAAGAAATTTTATAAATTTAAAATTTCTAACCGCTAACAACCTTCTAAAAGCGAAATTGGGTTTCCCACTTCTCGGCTAACATAGGTGGCGCAAAGTGCGTCAGTGCTAATAGGTGGTGCATCAAAATATACCCTTATTTTCTTGACTTTTTGGCGTATTTTCAGCACTTTGAGTCACCTCTTTTCCTGCTTCAATAATTTTAACAATCAATTTACCTTATTTCTTTCAATTCCTAGTCCAACCAATAGCCACTTGCTTGTTTGCACTTTGCCCATTACTCGCCCCAATTTTCTTAAAAAACTCCTATCCTTTACACTTCCCTCGCCACTCATTTTGCTTGTCAAACACCGCCCATTTTCGCCGTCACCTCCTCTTTTATTTTTAAATCAAAATAAATATAATTATTAAGGCTTGTGTTTATAATGGAGATAATAAAGATATAAATATTAAATCCGCTTTAACACATTTTTCCAACTCGCGTATCAACTTTAACATTAAACACAAATCTAAATATCTTTCTTGCTTTTTACCATGCTAATTACTTACCCCATTTCCACTAAACATCGTTATTTATATTTACCCTCTCTACTCGACAACTATTATCGTAACCATCAAACCTAGCCCTCCTTATAATCACTTCGCACAAAACAAAACTGTCCGTTTCGTTATCCAAATAAAGGCAAAAACAATAACCTTTTTGTAACTCAAATAAAAAAATGCCTCTCTATATAAGGCACTCTTGTTGCGTAAAAATTCCCCAATTTCGAGCAAATTCAACCCCTTTAACACATCTCCGCCACCATTATTCAACACACTTTCCAATCATTCAAAACCCAGCAAACCCTTATTTTATAAGTCTTTTCATCGTCCTCATAAATTTTTTCAACTTTTTATTCTCGGCACCCTCTTTCACGCATTTTGTTGCACAAAAAAAGGCCACACCTCACAGTGTGACCATTTACTTTTCCCTATTTTCTTTTATCTCAAAAAGAGAGACAATGATTATTTTTCTAAGTTGTTTTCTTTTAAGTAATCCATAAAAGTATTAATTATCATTTCGTTTCTTTCAATTATGTCATCTTCAACAAAATCTGTTCTATTTGCAAGTTTTTTTAATGATATTATTTCAGTACCTTCTTTTATTTTTCCTCTACTTTCAAAACCCTCATAGTATTTTATCTTATCTGCAAATCTATAATCAGATGCTCTTATATTTATTTTCTTTTCTAATAGAGATTTATTTCCCAATTTCTCTAAGTTTCGCTTATCGGTTAACGATTTTTCTTTTTCATATCTATTTTTAGGATATATGTGTTCTATTTCAAAACCCTTTTCCAATGAAATTAAATTTTGATCACTATCTTGAAATGCCCACCATGCAAGCATTGACTTTGTAATTGGTCTATTGTTATTAAACTCATAGTTTGTAAACATATTTTTCAACTGCTGTAAATCAAATTTATTATCACCAAATTCAACCTTTTCCCCAAGAACAATATTATTCATCTCATTAAATATAGGGGTCCTTAAAGCATTTACACCAGGCATATAAATTGCATATGCCCAAATAAATGCAATTATCTTACTCAAGAAATCGCTAAACTCATCTTCTTTAAGAAACCCATTATTGTCTCTGTTTTGTAAATAATAAACAGAAACTATATATGTCCACATTCCGTTTGGTGCATAATACAAAACAAAAAACTTTTTTAAAATTTCATTAGAAAATCTATCTTCATTTTGGTTATACACATCTTTCCAGAAATTTGCCAAATCTATTAAATTATTAAAAGTACCTTCGCTTTTTAAAATTGCATATTTATTCTTTTCATAAAACTTCCTTAAAGCCTCTGTGGTAGACGTTTTAATACCTAATTTTGCTCTCTCAAAATACATATATCTAGTAAAAAGCTCATCTAGAGGTGTTCCCGATTGAGGATTAAACATTTTTTCACATAAGTCTTCTAACTCTTTCCATTTGTCGATAAAATATTTTTTCTTACCTAATTCGGTAAAATATTTATAGAATTGAGCTTTAAAAATATCGGCATCAGACAAGGGTTTTCCTCTGTCGTTTAGCGTAGAAAATATTCTTAATGCAGTATTTTGGTCCTCAGCTTCAATAGGTAAAAGTATGCAATTATTTAAAATCCTTATGGGGAGATATGGAAAATATGATGAGTATCCAAGTAAAAATTCATTAATCTTTATCTCAAAAAATCTAAAGTTTTCAGCATATCTACTTTTTAATCCAGCTGCATCTCCTGTTTTTAGTATTTTTAAAAATTCATCTTTGTCATTGTCTGTAGCAACCTCAGAATCTATTTTTAAAGCGTTTAAATCAGGCTTCCCAAATTCGTCTGTTTTCCATATACATCTTGCAATTGTTTCTCTTGTTTGAATTGAATTTTCATCTTTCATATTGCTAAATTTAGAATAGAAAGCCCTTAACAAGAGCATTAACGTAGTAAGTCTTTGTTGTCCATCAATAATTTCTTTTTTATTATCGCTATTTTTGAATGTAACAATTGGTCCTAAATAATATTCTTCATCTTTGTTAAATTTGTCTTTGTTGTCATCTGGAAATGCAAATTCAAAAATATCCTCCCATAAAGTTTGACACTCTTCTTCTCCCCACGCATAAGGTCTTTGATAATCTGGTATTAAAAAGTCAGATTTTTTATCTTCAAATAATTTTTTAATTGAACTTTGATCTATATTTAACTTTGACATATTTTTCTCCTGTTAACATAAAAAGTATAACATATATTTTTTGTTTTTGTATAAAATTACATAATAAATATTAACATTTTTTGAAAACACTTGCAAAACTTTTTTATAAGAATTAAAACACACTCAAACATTGGAGGACTTATGAAAAATGAAACTCTTGTAGAATTTATTAAAGAAAAATATTGCGAACAAAAAATGTCAGCTGAACATGAACTTCAATTGACAAAAATTGTGGAACTTGAAAACAAATTTACCAAAGATTTTTCAAAAGATAAATGGCGTGAATACTTTAACCTTGACCTAGCAGTAGGCGAACTACATTCTATTGAAATTGAGCAAATTATTGGGTTTGTTATTGAAACTGTGAAATCATTAATGTAAATTAATCTTCATTCATCATATATTCAGCCTGTTTAATAACATCGGATGTTGCTTCTTCACGATATTCTGGTGGATAACCATATTTCCTTAAACATTCTTTAATCTTTATTCTCATTTGAGCTCTTGTTGCCTGTTTTATACTCCAGTCGGTAGTTGTTGCATAAGTTTCAACAATATCTTTTAACTCATGAGCAATAAGTTTTAATGTTTCATCACTTAGCAATTCTTGAGCAGATTTATCACGAACAAGTGCATCATAGAATGCTCTTTCACGACCACTAATTCCTAATTTATTTGCCTCTTTTTCATCACTGACAAGTTCACCAGCAAAATCAACCAATTGAACGATAGTTGTTTCAGCAACAAATCTTTCATCTCTATCATTATATTGTTCTAATATTCTTCTTAATTTTTTACTATACTCTTGAGATTTAAAATAATTATTTTTTCTACTTTCAGCAATAGCTCTTTCAAGTAATTTTTTGATAATTTGAACAAATACTAAAGGTGGATTTTTCTTCCTTAATTCCTCTATTTTTTCTTTACTTAAAAGTTCTATAACATTTATTGAGTCATCTTGTTGTTTGGTTAAAACTTTGACTTCGTCACCTTTAATAGCATCAGCAAGTAAATTTTTGACATATTCATTCATTTCTGCAATAGAAACAGCACCTGTTCTTGCTCTTAATTTTAACAAATAACTTCTAATAGCAAGATAGTAAAGAACATCGTTTTTTTCATCTTCGGTTAGAATACCACCACATACAACAAACGCTTGCTTAATTGATATAGACAAATCTTGCATAAATGAATCTTCTCGTTTTTTATTTTCTAAAATAAATTGTGCACCTTGTTGTATTGACTTGAATCTAATTAAAGAGTCTTTAGCATTAAAGCCAGATTTATCAACTTTATAAAACCATTCATTTAAAATGCTTAATTTTTCTTTTAATAAATTGTAGATTTCTTTTTTTACATCTTGACAATTTTCTTGTCTATCTCTATCGGTGTAGGCAGTTAATGCTTCATCTAGCGCCTTGCCAAGTCCGATATAATCTACAATTAATCCATATGGTTTTCCTGGATAAACTCTGTTTACTCTTGCTATTGCTTGCATCAAATTATGCTGTTTTAATCTCTTGATAAAATACATAACATCAAGATCTGGGACATCAAAACCTGTTAGCCACATATCAACAACAATAGCAATTTTATATTTAGAACTATCTTTCTTAAATTCTTCGCCTAATTCTTTCCTAAACTTGCTATCTTTAAATAATTCTCTTTGTTCTTCTGTATCTTTATTAGATTCTGTTGCAACTAAAATTATTTTTGATTTATAAGAAGGTTTTAATTCACAAATTCTATTGTATAACTTCGCAGCAGCAACTCTTGTCTGACAAACAATCATTGCTTTCCCATTTAAGAAATTTTTTCTTTCTTCATAATGAGCGAGTATATCTCTTGCAAGCAAATCAATTAAGTCATCATCTTCTAAAATTACTTTTAGTTTTGACATTTCTGCTTTAGATTTTTCAATTGCTTCTCTGCCCGCTTGGTTATTCTTTGCAAGATCGTTATAATAAGCGTCAATTTGTTTTAATACTTCATCATCTGTCCAAACTTTTGCCAATCTTGACTCATAGAAAAGTTTTACAGTAGAACCATCAATAATGGATTGTGTCATATCGTAAGTATCTATGATATCGCCAAAAATATCTGTTGTTTGTTTGTCCTTTGTATTTACTGGAGTTCCTGTAAAACCAATAAATGTAGCATTAGGCAAAGCTTCACGAATATATTTTTCAACACCATATTTGAAAACCGCTTCCATTTCTTGAGTTTCTTTGTCTTTTACATAATGCACAGTTTCATATAATCCATAGTGACTTCTATGAGCTTCATCTGTCATCACTATAATGTTACTTCTTAAGTTTGATGGTAGATTGTCTTTATCAAACTTTCCAATAGTAGAAAATATAATGCCGCCTTGCTGAATTTTGCTTAATTTTTTAACCAAATCTGCACGACTTGTTGCAATTATTGGCTCGCACTTTAAATAATTTCGTGCACTGAAAAATGTTTTGTATAGTTGGTCATCAAGGTCAATTCTGTCAGTTAAAACAACAACTGTAGGAACATTTAATGCTCTGTGTTGTAATAATCTATGTGCAAGCATAACCATTGAGAAAGATTTTCCACTTCCTTGAGTATGCCACACCAAACCTGCTTTACCATTTCCGTTTGGTTTTACTGCACCTAAAACACCAGCCAAAGCTTTATTCACACCAAAATATTGGTGGTATTGAGCCATAATTTTGATTGGTTGGTCGTTCTTATCTTGAATAAAGAATAAATTGTTTTTGATAACATCTAACATTCTCGCTTTGTTAAACAAACCTGCAATGTTTATATCTAATTTGTTAACGCAAGTATCATCATATCCTTTTTCACCATTGATGCTTTTCCATTCATTGAATCGGTCAATCTTTGATGTCAAAGTTCCAACTTTTGTTGTAACACCATCACTAATTACTAGAAAAGCATTATAATTAAATAAAGTTGGAATATCGTATCTATAACCAGAATTTCTGCTATTTCCACCTAATTGTTCATATGCTTTTTCTAGTGTTGCATCTGTTGCATTCTCGTCAAATGATTTCAATTCCATGACAACAAGTGGCAAACCATTTATGTAAACAATAACATCTGGTATTCTTGTGTTTCTACCTTCATTAAACTTGACCTGATGGCATACTTGAAAAGTGTTATTTTCAGGGTTCTCAAAATCAACCAGTTTTAACAATGGATTTACTTTATAATCTTTTGACTCAATAGTAATACCATCAACCAAATATTTGTGAAATTTAAAGTTTTTTTCAAACAAAGAAGGATTATCAATTCTTTTTATTGTATTGATAACTTGGGTTATTATTTTATCATCTGCAGTTTTATTAATACGGGCGATTGATTCGTATAATAAATTTTCATTTATAAATTTATCAAGACTTCTATCTTGTATCCAAGAATCATTTTCGTCAATAAAATCATACCCTAAATTTTGTAAAAGAGTTATAATACTTTCTTCAACCAAACTTTCGTATCTCATAAACATACCTAAACTTTTAATATAAGTTCATTATAACACATAATTCCGTATTATGTGTCGTTTTCTCTAACTTTTTTATTAAAAATTCGTTTTTTTGTTATTCTAATAGTTGACACTATCGGAAGTGTAGATGATTTGATTGAAAATAACGATAAAAAAATACAACTTTTAATCACTTTGGGAGAACAGCTTTACGATAAAATTTTATTAACTAACAACTATAAAAAGATACAACTGAACAAACTTGTTTCTATTTATAGAGGTGCATCTCCACGACCAATTCAAAATTATGTAGCAGAAGAAGGAATGCCTTGGGTGAAAATTTCTGATGCTACATCAATTCCAAACCCTTTCTTATTTGAAACCAAAGAATTTATAAACGCAGAAGGTATAAAACATAGTTTTGAAGTTTATCCTAATGACTTTATATTATCGAACAGTGCTACGCCAGGATTGCCAATTTTTATGCAAATAAATGCTTGTGTTCATGATGGTTGGCTAATTATTAGAAATTTCAAGAAAATATCTCCAGAATATTTATATTGGGTGCTTAAAAAAGATAGAAATCATTTATTATCATTAGGGAATGGCAGTATATTTACAAACTTAAAAACAGAAATACTAAAAACTCACGAAGTTCCTGTATTTGATAATGCAATAATGGAATCTATCAATGCAAAATTTAAGAAAATTGTAAACGCAATGAAAAATATTGTTGAAAATAATAATAAATTAAATAATATAAAAAATGTTTTACTAAAAAAGTACTTTGGATAATTCCAGAGTACTTTTTCTTTTTTACCAAGTAATTACTTTGTCTACAATTTCTTGTTGTTCTTCGCTGGTTCTTCTCAAATATATTCTTGTGGTCTCAATAGATTCATGTCCCATAAGATCTGCAAGTAAAGCTAAATCGTTATATTTTTCAAGAAAATTTTTTGCAAATCTATGTCTAAATGAGTGAGGATATATAAACTTTGGATTCATTTTATATTTAATTGCTAATTCTTTTAATTGATGAGCAACGCCACGAGTCGTAAGTCGGATTCCCTGTCTATTACAAAAAATATATCCTGTTTCTTGTTGTTTGGTTTCTAACCATTTTAAAGCTTCAGTTTGTAATCTTTTTGCTATGTAAATTCTTCTTATTTTGCCACCTTTAGTATATAAATCTATGTAGCCGAGTTTTACATGTTCGGCTTTAAATTGGACCAATTCAGACACTCTTGCACCTGTCGCAGCGAGAAACCTAACAACAAAATACCAATCATAGTTTTTGTCCTTTTTTAATTGGCTTTTGAAAAATGTGTAATCAGCATTGCTAATTACATTTTCAAGATAAGTTTTTTGTTGTATTTTTACAAACTTCAATTTGTCCTTATCTTTTTTTATAAATTCAAGATACTTGTTAATTCCTTGTAATCTTAAATTTACAGTTTTGGCTTTGTATTTTTCAATTAAGAAACCCTTGTAAGCCAACAAGTTTTTCTTTGTTATTTCTTCGTGTTGAGTGAAGAAATGTTGTACCGTAAACACATAAGAATTGATTGTGTTTTCCGATAAGTTTTGTCGCAGTAAAAACTGCTTAAAATCTGATATCATCATTATTTATACCTCCTTATGAATGATATAAATAATTTTAACAGCAACAGTATCAAGCCGATTTTGAAAACAAAAAAATACTTCAGTTTAACCGAAGTATTTTTGAAGTAATAAGTTTTTTAATTCTTTTAATTTGTTAATTTTCTTTAACAAATAAGATTTATATGTTTCTATTTCTACTAAATCAGATTCTATTTTATCTTGTTCTTCTATGGTTGGTAAATTGAATTTATATTTCATAACATAATCTATTTTCATATTAGGTCTTGTTGATGAACCACTTTCATTTTCTTTAATGTAGTTTATAAAATTGTTTGAAATACAAATCAAATAAAGTATTATCGGTTTAATTTTGTTCTTATTTGCAGTAATCCTGATAATTCCATTATTATATACAGCATTCAAATCTTCAAATATAAATTTTGTCAATCCAATAGATGCTGTTCTTGTAATTAAAATATCATCTTTTTTAAGTTTATACCTTTTATAATCAATATCTTTTATCTCACAATAACCCCAATCATTATAGTTTCTGTTGTTTGTAAAATCACCAACACGAACGCATCTGCAATTTGTTTGATAATTTACAATAGGTGCTTTCTGAATTGCGTCAGCGCCTGTATTAGCCTTTAAAATACAATCTTCCAGCCTGGTCATTTCACTATTAGAAATTTTTGTAAAATTATCCCAGATTCCTTGTTGACAAAAACAAATTTTACTATAGTTTTCTTCGTATTTTTCTATGAGATTATCTACACTTCCGATAGTGTCAACTATGTGGTGTTTAAATTT
>ERZ779673.433-NODE-433-length-19264-cov-1.985580_pt1 | contig 19264 bp, 19 predicted proteins | sample MGYA00511956_ERZ779673 | MGnify/ENA primary metagenome ERZ779673 (study PRJEB29588, sample SAMEA2152065) | human gut metagenome | biome: human gut; feature: human-associated habitat; material: faeces | place: Denmark | collected 2008/2010 ... | reverse complement strand
TATCGTTCGTAATCCTAAGGTATTCCTTATGGATGAGCCTTTGTCAAACTTGGATGCTAAGTTGCGTGTACAGATGCGTATTGAGATTTCTAAATTACATCAGAAATTAGGAACAACAATCATTTACGTTACACATGACCAGACAGAAGCGTTGACATTGGGAACAAGAATCGTAGTAATGAAAGATGGTGTTGTTCAGCAGGTAGATGCACCAGTTGAATTATATCAGAAACCAAAGAACTTATTTGTAGCTGGATTTATTGGTTCACCTCAGATGAACTTTATCGATGCTAAGGTTGTAAATAATGGAACAGATGTAATGTTACAGTTTGGTAGCCATTCTATTAAAGTTCCAGAAGCAAAAGCAAAAGTATTGATGTCAAATGGATACGAAGGAAAGACAGTTGTACTTGGTATTCGTCCAGAAGATATCAAGGATGAAGAAGTATTTATCAATACTTCACCAGACAGTGTTGTAAGTGTTACAATTAAGGTATATGAAATGCTTGGTGCTGAAGTATTCTTATACTTTGATATTGAAGGATTTGATATGTGCGTACGTGTAAATCCTCGTACAACAGCAAGACCTGGTGATACAATCAAGCTTGCATTTGATTTAAGTAAGATTCATATCTTTGATAAAGAAACAGAAGAAGCAGTTTGCAACTAATCTGTACGATCGTATTATTTTATAAGTTATAAGATAAATTGAAAAAGAGAATTCATACATTATGAGAATGTGTGGGTTCTCTTTTTGTATGGAAAACATTGTCGAAGCGCTGTTTTGTTTGCGGTAATGTCGGTTTATTAAAGTAAATGTGGAAATATTTTGTACACATTGTTACTTGAATTTGGTTTTATCAGAAAAATAGATAAGTTCTTTGTGAAAAATTGTAACAGTTTGCCATATGAAAAAACTATTTTGAAATAAATCACGAAAAAAACACATAAAAAGTACGTTATTTTATTTACTTTTGCCTAAAAAGGTGTTAGAATAAATAAGAATAAAATACCTCAAGTGAGAGGAATAAATGATAAGGAGTGATTATATGATATCAAACCAGATACTCCAAAATACGATAGAAGGATTAAAAGGCATTACTCGTATTGATATCTGTGTCATGGATACAGAGGGAAAACCATTGGCATCGACAATTAGTGATGCAGAGGAGTATGAAGAGGCAGTTTTGACATTCGTGGATTCTCCAGCAGATAGTCAGGTATTGCAGGGATACCAGTTTTTTAAGGTATTCGATGAAAATCAATTAGAATATGTAATACTTGTAAAGGGAGACAGCGACGATGTATATATGATAGGAAAGATCGCCTCTTTCCAGATACAGAATTTATTAGTTGCTTATAAAGAGCGTTATGATAAGGATAACTTTATAAAGAATTTATTGTTGGATAATCTTTTATTAGTCGATATATATAACCGAGCAAAGAAATTGCACATTGAAACAGATGTAAGACGTGTTGTGTTTTTAATTGAAACAAAGACAGAGAAAGACAGCAATGCATTAGAGACCGTAAGAGGTTTGTTTACGGGAAATACACAGGATTTCGTTACGGCAGTAGATGAGAAGGATATTATTCTTGTAAAAGAATTAAAAGAAAATGAAGGCTACGAGGATATGGACAAGACTGCCAAGATGATCCTTGATTTATTAAATACGGAAGCCATGGAAAAAGTACAGATTGCTTATGGTACAATTGTTTCCGAAATTAAAGATGTGTCTAGATCATACAAAGAAGCCAAGATGGCATTGGATGGAGGGAACATTTTCTATGAAGAGCGTGATATTGTTGCATACGGAAACTTAGGTATAGGTAGATTGATTTATCAGTTGCCAATGCCATTATGCAAGATGTTTATAAAGGAAATATTTGATGGGAAATCCCCAGATGACTTTGACGAGGAAACATTGACCACTATAAACAAATTCTTTGAAAACAGTCTGAATGTTTCAGAGACATCAAGACAGTTATATATTCATCGTAATACATTGGTGTATCGTTTAGACAAGCTACAAAAAAGCACAAATTTAGATTTACGTGTATTTGAGGATGCCATTACATTCAAAATTGCTTTGATGGTAGTGAAGTACATGAAATATATGGAGACAATAGAATATTAATCGTGACTTGCAATTGTTATATGCTCAACAATTATAAGCATGATTCCATTTTAATGCGTCTTTTATAAATTACGAGCGTTAGAAGTCATTAAAAATTTTAACAATGAAAATAGGGATGAAGGGTATGGATACAGGATTGTGAGCTACAGTATATGTGGATTGCAATTCTGTTTCGTTATTTATGGATAATATCATCGGAGGTGTGAAAGGATGGAGCAAAAAGAGACAGAAATTGTTTCTATGGACAACGTGGTAGTAACTTATCCAACAGGTACACAGGCATTGAAAGGGATTGAACTGGAAATCGCAAGAGGTGAATTTGTGTTTGTTGTGGGAGCCAGTGGTTCGGGAAAGTCTACATTTATTAAAGTGTTGTTGCGGGAAATTGCACCTAAGACAGGAAGAATTTTAGTAAATGGAAGAGATATTACGCATTTAAAACATAAACAAGTGGCAGCATATAGAAGAAAAATCGGATGTGTTTTTCAGGACTTTCGTTTGTTAAAAGACCGCAATGTTTATGAAAATGTAGCATTTGCCCAGAAGGTAATAGGAGTGCCACACAAATTGATCGGTCAAAATGTAAGAAGAATATTGACCTTGGTTGGATTAGGCGACAAAGAACAGGCATTTCCAAAAGAGTTATCTGGTGGAGAACAGCAGAGAGTTGCACTTGCAAGAGCGTTGGTTAATAAACCGGCTATGCTTTTAGCAGATGAACCTACAGGTAATTTGGACCCTAAAACATCCATGGAAATTATGCAATTGTTAGAGGCAATCAATCAACAGGGTACTACTGTAATTGTAGTCACGCATGATAATGAAATTGTAAATCAAATGCGAAAACGTGTCATTACTCTAAAAGAGGGCGAAGTCTATAAAGATGAAGAAGATGGAAGTTATGCAAAAAGTCTTTCTATTCAGCAGGATAGTTTATTTTCAGAAATGGGAAGATAAATGTTCCACTTGGAGTATTGGAGTATAAATAGACGAGGGAGGGCTGGTAATAATAGTATCAGCAAATTACGTGTTTATATGTGTAAGGACTGCTTTTATGAACAATCACCAATGGGTAGGAGTGTGAAACGTATATGGAAAAAATAAATACATTATTCTACAGTATCGGGCAAGGATTTAAAAATATAAAAAGAAATCGTATGTTTTCTTTTACTTCGGTTTGTACGATTACAGCCTGTTTATTTTTATTTGGAATTTTCTTCTCGCTTGTAAGTAATGTGCAATATATGGTGAAAAATATGGAAAAATCGGTTGCAGTAACTGTCTTTTTTGATTCTGGAATTTCGGATAGTCGAATCGCAGAAATTGGTCTGGAATTAAAAAGTCGTTCCGATGTGAAAGAAGTAAAATTTGTTTCGGCAGATGATGCGTGGAATAGTTTCAAAGGTGAAATTTTTGAGGGACAGGAAGACTTGGTAGAATCGTTTGATGGAGAAAATCCATTGGCAGATTCCGCATCCTATGAAGTCTATGTAAAAGATGTGACAAAGCAACAGGCGTTGGTGAAGGATTTAAAAAAGATGGATGGCATTCGGAAAGTAAATAGTTCCAATGAAACAGCAAAAATGTTGATTAATTTTAATCGGCTAATCAGCGTGGTATCTATCTTTATTATTGCTTTGCTTATGGCAGTTTCTGTGTTTTTAATTAGTACAACCATATCGGTTGGAATTTCTGTTCGAAAAGAAGAGATTGGTATTATGCGTTTGATTGGTGCTACAGACTTTTTTGTACAGGGGCCATTTATTGTAGAAGGAATTATGATTGGCTTGCTGGGGGCTATTTTACCATTGATCTTGTTAGTGATCATTTATCATCAGTTAATTAGCTGGCTGACCAATAAATTTTCTATTTTGTCAGACTGGATGGTTTTCATGAGTCTGCGTACGGAATTATCTGTGTTAGTACCGATTTCTTTAATACTTGGAGTCGGAATTGGACTACTGGGTAGTGGGTTGACCGTGAAAAGACATTTAAAGGTGTAAGGAGATGGAGAAATATGAAATTTCAAAAGACGATAGCATATATAAGCATCTGTGCACTTTTAGCAGGAACAGCAGTGCATCAGGGATATTATAGAAGTCGTGCAGATGAACTAGGAGATGCAGAGCAGGAAAGACAGCGTTTAAAAGAGAGAAAAGAGGAAACAGAAAAAGAGTTGTCTGCATTGGAGGATGAAAAGGATGATTTGCTTGTCAGCATAGAAAAACTAGATAAAAAAATGGAAAATGTCAGTGAGCGTTTAGATGAGGTGAATGAAAATTATACGACCGCATCCACAGAGTTAGACGAATTAACGGCAGCATTAACTCTGGCAGAGCAGGACGAAGCATCACAATACGAAACCATGAAAAAACGTATAAAATATATGTATGAAAATGGAAATCAGGGTTATCTCGATATTATTTTATCCTCTAAAAGTGTGGGAGATTTCCTGAATCGTGTGGAATATGTGAATAAAATTACGGCATATGACAATAAAATGTTAAAGGAATACAAAAACACGAAAAATGAGGTGACCGAGAAGAAAGAAGCGGCACAGGAAAAAAAGAATCAATTGGAAATTCTCCAGGAAGAAGTAGAACTGGAACAGGATAATTTACAAAGTTTATCTGAGAAAAAGCAGAAGAAGTTGGAAGATTATACAACATCAATTGATGAAAAATCAGATGAAGCGCAGGCATATCAGGAAGAGATAGAGAAAAAGGAAAAAGAGATAGACAAACTATTATTAGAGCAGGCAAAGGATAACGGCTTTTCAGGAGAAAGGGTAGAAGGTGGATTTATATGGCCTTTGGCTGTAAGTGGAACAATTACTTCTCATTTTGGTAGAAGATCAGCACCGACAGCGGGAGCCAGTACATATCACAAAGGAATTGATATTGCAGCACCAGCAGGAACGGCTATTTATGCAGCGGCAGATGGAACAGTTACTACTGCAACCTATTCCTCCTCCGCTGGAAATTATGTGATGATTAATCATGGAAATGGATTGTACACAGTATATATGCATGCCTCCAGATTATATTGTAGTGTGGGTGATAAGGTTTCGCAGGGAGATCGTATTGCAGCGGTTGGTTCAACAGGTGTATCGACAGGGGCACACTTACATTTCGGTGTAATCAGTAATGGAAATTATGTAAACCCAGAGGATTATGTATCCAGATAACAGGGGAATGAGAAAAAATTAAAATGTGCATGACTGGAAACTGTTTTGTATATTGTGATGAGTGAAAGAAAAATAGAGGAAAGGAACAGATGCAAACAAAATTCTTTCACTCTTCTTGTTTGCGTTTGTCGAAGTAGTTTGACAAAGTGGTATTAAATATGAATAAAAAATTTTTAAAAGGGTGTGCAGCAGGTGCTGGTATATTATTAGTAATACAGCTTTTAACGTTTGCAATCGTTTCTGTTGCTACTGGTGGAATAGGTGTGTATACAGGCGCAAAGTATAGCGCTATGGGAAGTTCTACATCTTCCACCATGAGTAAAATGAATCAGTTGAAGTATTATATTGACGAATATTTTATGGAAGATGTGACAGAGGAGCAAATTGCAGATGGAATTTATAAAGGAATGTTAGAAGGGTTAAATGATCCGTATTCTTGTTATTACACAAAGGATGAATATGCTTCATTGATGGAAGATTCTAGCGGTGTTTATTGTGGAATTGGTGCAACTGTAACACAGGATACGCAGACTGGAGTAATCTATATTGTATCACCTTTTGAAGGTGGTGCTGCAAAAGAAGCGGGTATTGTGACTGGTGACATTGTGGAAGAAGTAGACGGAAAAGATGTGACAGGAAAAGACTTGAATGAAGTTGTTTCCATGATGAAGGGAAAAGAAGGAACAAAAGTTAAAGTGGAATTTTATATTTCAAAAACGAAAAAACACAAAACCTTTGAATTGGAAAGAAGACAAATTGAGGTACCAACCGTAGAGTATAAAATGGATGGTAAGATTGGTTATATTGCAATATCTGCATTTGACGCGCCTACGGATGAACAGTTCATTGAAGCGGTCAAAAAATTGGAAGAGAAGGGAATGGAAGGACTTATCATTGACCTTAGAAATAATGGAGGTGGAATGTTAGAAAGTGTTGTGAACATGCTTGACTATATGCTACCAAAGGGAAGTACCATTGTTTCAACGAAAGATAAGAATGGAAAGGGAGATGTCTATACGGCAAAAACAGAGACAACATTCGATTTGCCACTTGCCGTTTTGATAAATGGAAATACAGCCAGTGCTTCTGAGGTCTTTTCTGGTGCAATAAAGGATTATGAAATGGGAGAATTAGTGGGTACAACAAGTTTTGGAAAAGGAATTGTACAGTCTGTAATTCCGTTAAAAGATGGTACTGCCATTAAGATTACAACTTCCAAATATTATACACCAAGCGGAAAAAATATTCATGGAACAGGAATTGATCCAGATGTAAAAGTAGAATTAGATACAGAAGGAAAGAGCGACAATCAATATAAAGAAGCGATGCGTTTGGTAAAAGCACAGGTAAAAAAAGCAAAAGAAAAGTAATATAGGAGCAAGAAGCAAAGTGGATTGCGAATATCTTTTGTTTCATTTTAAATATTTTGCGTGTAGTGGGAGATAATAGACTTTCATAAGAGACACCGAAATACCTATCTGTGAACAACAACAGATTTGCCTATGGTATCGTAAAAAGTAGAAAATTGGGACTGGTTTCTCATTGAAAAATGTAGTAATATAAAAGATATGGACGGATTTGTCTAAAAAAATTGAGCCATTTAGATGAATACTGATTTTTTTCTAAATTGGTGCCAGCTACAAAATTACAAGGAAGATGTAAGTTTTTAGGTTGGGAAATAATCATATAGGAGGAAGCTAGATTGGAAAAAGAGACAATTATTGTACTGGACTTTGGTGGACAGTATAACCAATTAGTTGCACGTCGTGTTCGTGAATGCAATGTGTATTGTGAAATTTATTCATATCGTATCGAACTGGATAAAATTAAAGAAATGAATCCAAAGGGTATCATTTTGACAGGTGGACCAAATAGTTGTTATGAGCCAGATTCACCTACTTATTCCAAGGAGTTATTTGAACTTGGTATTCCAGTATTAGGACTTTGCTATGGTGCACAATTGATGATGCATGTATTGGGTGGAGAGGTAATTACTCCAGAGGTTGGAGAATATGGAAAGACAGATATTACTTACACAGAAAATGCAGTATTGTTCCAAGATATTCCAAAGCAGTCTGTTTGCTGGATGAGCCATTTTGACCGCATTTCCAAAGCGGCACCAGGATTTGAAATCACTGCTTCTACAGCAGATTGTCCAATCGCAGCTACTCAGAATGTAGATAAAAAGCTTTATGCGATTCAGTTCCATCCGGAAGTGTTGCATACAGAGCATGGAACAGAAATGATTGATAACTTCGTAAAGAAGGTCTGTGGCTGTGCTGGAACATGGAGAATGGATTCTTTTGTAGAAAACACAATTACAGAAGTGCGTAACAAAGTAGGAAATGGTAAGGTGCTTCTTGCACTTTCCGGTGGAGTAGATTCTTCGGTTCTTGCAGCGTTACTTGCAAAGGCCATTGGAAATCAGCTTACTTGTGTATTTGTAGATCATGGGCTTCTTCGTAAGAATGAAGGGGATGAAGTAGAAGGTGTATTCGGCGAAAATGGCGAATTTGATATCAACTTTATCCGCGTCAATGCACAGGAGAGATATTATGAAAAGCTTGCTGGTGTAACTGAGCCAGAAGCTAAGAGAAAGATTATCGGAGAAGAGTTTATCCGTGTATTTGAGGAAGAGGCTAAGAAAATTGGCACAGTAGATTTTCTTGCACAGGGAACTATTTATCCAGACGTGGTAGAGTCAGGACTTGGCGGAGAATCCGCAGTCATTAAATCACACCATAATGTAGGTGGATTACCAGACTATGTGGATTTCAAGGATATTATTGAGCCACTTCGTTCATTGTTTAAAGATGAAGTGCGTAAGGTAGGATTGGAGCTTGGACTTCCAGAATACTTAGTATATCGTCAGCCATTCCCAGGCCCAGGACTTGGTATCCGCATCATCGGTGAGGTAACAGCAGAAAAGGTACGCATTGTACAAGATGCAGATGCTATCTACCGAGAAGAAGTAGATAAAGCAGCCGCAGAATATAAGCAGGCAAACGGTGTAGAAGCACCATGGATGCCAAACCAGTATTTTGCTGCATTAACAAATATGAGATCCGTAGGTGTCATGGGGGATGAGAGAACCTATGATTATGCCGTAGCGGTAAGAGCCGTCAGAACGGTGGACTTTATGACCGCCGAGGCAGCAGAAATACCATTTGAGGTATTGCAGACAGTGATGAGCAGAATCATCAATGAGGTGAAGGGGGTTAATCGTGTATTCTACGATTTGACCAGTAAGCCACCTGGAACGATTGAGTTTGAATAATCCACACAATTTGACAAAGCTAGTATTTATGCGGGTTTCAAACAAATTTGCTTAGTATCTGGCAACAAAATGGCAACATTTTGTGGTTGTTCAGCGAATAAAAATTTTATTTCACAACGTATATAAAGAAACCTTACTGATTTTCAGAAGTAAAAAACTGAATATCGGTAAGGTTTTTCTTTTCTCTTATTTTATTTCTTCTTAGACAATTCTTGCACAAAGTAGTCACTCAATTCCTGAGATGGCACTTTGACACGTTTCTGATAAGTATCCAATGCCGGGTACTTATATCTCCATTCATCATATTCTTCCTTGCTGATTTCACCGTTTTTCAGTTTGTCAGCCTGTTGCATCCATGCATGAAGCATTTCATCTGCAGATGAGCCAGGAGCGGATATGGAACGGTCAAGGCAGAGGTAAGGCTCTCCTTCCACGTTTGTAATTTTCAGACCGTACATATCTTCCAGAGCAAATAGTGTGTGCATCAGACCTACATAAGTATCAATATCCGGTACTGTGATGGCACGGGCATCGACATCGAAGATCTGAGCCATTTCCTTTACAAAATCAATTTTTGGAACTCTGGCTTCTGATTCATATTGAGCCATGCGGACATCTGAGGTTTTTCCCTTAAAACCCAGTTTTTCTCCCAGTTGCTTTTGTGTCATGCCGATACGGTTACGAAAATATTTGATACGCTGCCCGATTGCCATAGTTGTTTGCCTCCTTCATGATATGACGTTCGTGTGTTGTCAGTTTTGTTGTGATATAGAATAAAACAATTTTGTTTAGGTTCAGTATAGCATGAGGTATTTTGGATAGCAAGAAGAACTTAAACAAAAATATTTAATATTCTTACCGGAAATAGCTTGACTTAAATAAATATGTTTAGTATTATGCAAGTGTAACGACTTAAACAAATTAAGTTAGGAAAGAAAGGGGGATGTACTATGACGAACAAAACTTTTATGACAGTAAAAGAAGTTGCAGTGGAAATGGCAGTTTCCAAATCCTATGCCTACAAGATAGTAAAACAGTTAAACGAAGAATTACAGAAACTGGGTTATCTTACCGTGGCAGGCAGAGTGAACACCAATTATTTCCGCAAAAAAGTGTGTTACAGCGAAGCGTAACAGAAAGGAGAAATCGTATGAGTATTTACAAAGATAATGTCACAGGAAAGTGGCGGGGGGTATACCGCTACACGGACTGGACAGGGGAAACACACCAGTCGTCGAAAAGAGGATTTCCTACAAAACGAGAAGCGTTGATGTGGGAACGGGAGCTGTTACTGAAGAAAGAAGCAAAACTGGATATGACTTTTGAAAGCTTCTATGAGATTTATGTGGAGGATATGCAAAATCGAATCCGTGATAATACCTGGGGAACAAAAACAAATATCGCCAGAACCAAAATTCTTCCCTATTTCGGAAAACGAAAGATAGGAGAAATTGAGCCGAGAGACATTATTGCATGGCAGAATGAACTGCTTGCGATCCGGCAGCCAAACGGAAAGCCGTATTCATCCTCTTATCTGCAGAAAATTCACAGTCAGTTAAGTGCTATTTTCAACCATGCAGTCAGTTTTTATCATCTTCCATCCAATCCGGCACAGAAAGCTGGAAATATGGGGAAAGAGGAACTGAGATGGTATACTGAAGTTGTAACACTAATACGGAGAAAAATGATATAATATTAAAGAAAGTAAAGGTGTTATATATGTCAAAACAAAATCGAAATTATGAACCCGAATTTAAACAAAAAGTGGTACGTCTTGTTTTAGATGAAGGGCGTACAATAAAAAGTGTGAATGAAGAATACTCTCTTGGGGAAGGAACTGTCCGCAGCTGGATACGGAAGTTCCAAGAAGAAAGCAAAATTAATCCAGAAGCAAAAAATACAAAGGAGCTTTATGAAGAGAATCTTAAACTTCGTAGACAACTTGCTGAGGCTCAAAAGGAAAACGCATTCTTAAAAAAAGCTGCCGCATTCTTCGCAAAGGAACTCGATTAGAACAGTATCAATTCATTGACACATATCAGCAGAAGTTTGGATTACGCTGGCTGTTAAGCCGACTAAAAATATATCCGAACGCATATTACAATTATAAAAAACAGCGTAAGAAAGAATATTATAAAAAGAAAAAAACTCATCAGAAAGTAATGCTTGCTATTTACCATGAGTATGAAGGCAGACCCGGCTACCGTATGATGCAGATCTTTCTTGCGAAAAGAAAGATCCACCTGAGTAGAACAACCGTATTAAAGTATATGAATGAGTTGAATATCAGGTCTGTTGTACTGCGAAAGAAACCACGATATCACAAAGGAGAATGTTATAAAAAGTTTGATAATCTTTTAAAACAGGATTTTAAATCTATCCGTCCTAATGAAAAGTGGTGTACTGATTTTACTTATCTGTATCTTTCAGATGGAGCAAAAAGATATAATTGCAGTATATTGGATCTATACGATAAATCGGTTGTTGCAACATTAAACAGCAGTCATATAGATGCAGCACTGGCTATCAATACGCTAAAAATTGCATTATCCAGAAATAAAGTATCTGATTCATTAATATTGCATAGCGACCAGGGCTCTCAATATACTTCGCGTGCATTTACAGAATTCTGTGAAAAACATGGCATACAACAGAGTATGAGTAAAGCAGGCTGCCCCTATGACAATTCGTGCATGGAAAGCTTTTACGGAACATTTAAAAGTGAATTTATATGGAAGCATCAGTTTTCAACCGATGAAATTTTAAACCGCAAAACAGAAGACTATATTTATGGATATTACAATCATATACATCCACATTCATCAAACGGATATCTTACGCCATTTGAAAAAAGATACTCATAATACAATGAAATCTTTTCAGTATTGGTGTTACAAAAATACTTGACCATCTCAAAGATTATCTTCCGAAGATTGTACAGAAAGTTGGTTATAGAAATGTACAGGAATTTCTGAAAGACTTCAAAACTGCAAATTCTGAGTATAGTCAGTATCAGAAGGCAATCACACAATGGAAACAGGAAACCGGAAAAGAGCCAGAGATGCAGCCATGTGGTGTCAGGGCGAAGCTGGCAGCAAACAGAAAGAAAATAGAACAGGAACAGAAAAACGCACAGCGTACCCGAAGCAAGAATAAAGAACGGGGGGCGAGATAGGAGGACAAAATCATGGAGAAACACATTATGGGAGAAAATGGAATCAGTTATACTTTGGGAGAGGACGGTCTGTATTATCCAGATCTGTATCTCCCGGAGGAGACGGAGTATCCGATTGGAAAGTATGGAATGTTGCGAAAGACGTATTTAAAGGAGCATCGGAAAGGATTGTATTTGGAACTGGTACTTGCCGGGAAACTGAATGAGCATTTGCACCAGATCGACGAGGAGTGTCATCAGATGATGGACAGGCTGGTGGAGCAGATGAAAGAACAGCAGGGAGTGACAGAAGAATTGAAAATGCAGGATCAGATGGCATGGGTTGGAAGAATGAATAATATACGGGCTTGTGTGGAGGAGATGACAATAAAAAGAAAAATATATAATTAAAAAAATAATTTCTTGAAAAATTTATACTATCGTGATAAACTTAAAAACGAACATATGTTCTACGAAAATACACAAAAATGTATTTAAAATATATTTTTGCGTATTTGATTATTGAAGCTCAATAAAAAATAAAGTATAATAATTAAGTTTAGGAGGTGTAAAATGTTTTCGTATAATAAATTATGGAAATTACTAGTGGATAAACATATGAATAAAGTTGAGCTTCGGGATGCAGCAGGTATTACTCCAGCGACATTAGCAAGAATAGGGAAAAATCAAAATATCAGTATGAATGTACTAGGAAGAATATGCAGTGTTTTACAATGTAATATAGGTGATATTGTGGATTATGTAGATGAGAAAGGGAAATAATGTTATGGCAGAAAATAAATTTTATGATTATGCAACGGGAAAAGAAGTGAAGAGTAACCCTGAAGAACTATATAGACAATTATTTGAACATATTTTAATAGATGATCTGGGATATCCGAAATCACATATAGATATTGAAGTAATACTACAGCGTGGGGCGAAAAGAAATGCAGAAGAAGTGGATATTGTTGTGTACAATAGTGATGTACATAAGCAGGAAAATGCGTATATCATAATAGAGATAGAAACGCCTAAAAAGAAGTATGATTTACAAGCGTTTTCATATGTAACAGCAACTACAGCTCCATATTGTGTGTGGTTTGCAGGATTTGAAAAAAATAGCGAAGGTCCATTTTATCATTATAGAGATTTGACAAAAGATCCAACTAAATTTATGCTTATTCCGACTTTACCAAGATACGGAGAGACACAAGAAACAATTGGTAAGTATAGGAAACAAGATTTGAAACCGGCAAAAGCACTTAAATTATTATTTAGCCGTATGTATTATAAATTGTATGGTAATGGACCGATAAAAAGAGAAGAGAATATAGCTATTGAAGTTATAAAAATGTTATTTTGCAAAATTATGGATGAAATTAGTCCGGAGGATTTATGTGAGTTTAGAGCTACGCCAGTTGAGCTTGCATCGATAGATGGGAAAAAGGCAATTAAAGCGCGGATAGAGAAATTATATGATAAGCTTTTGAAGGATCCGGATTTTGGAACAATGTTTAAAGGAGAAAGGCTGGAATACGATGAAGAGTGGATTGCTTATATTGTTAGTGAACTACAGGGAATTGCTCTTATGCATGAAGAAACAAATACAGATGCACTGGGCGATGCGTATGAAATTTTATTGCCATCAACATTAAAAGGTGAAAGCGGTCAATTTTTTACACCTCGAGAAATTGTTAGATTTGCAATGGATATAATCAATCCGTCATATAAAGATAATGAATTAGTATTAGACACTGCATGTGGGTCAGGAGGATTTCTTTCGATTGCAATTGAAAAATTAAGAAAACAAATTGAGGAACTATATAAAAATCGAAATTTCTCAAAAGATAAATTGAATTTAATGCTTAAGGATTATGCAGATAAATATATATATGGATGTGATATTGACCCGTTGTTGTATAGAATTTCTAAGTCGTACATGGCGATAGTCGGTGACGGAAAAAGTAACATATATAATTTCGATTCATTAGAACCATATGAAAGTTTGAACGAAAATTTTAAGAAAAGAATTAAACCGGGAACCGTAAATGTAATTACTACGAATCCACCATTTGGAACGAAAATTGATGATACAAGAGATTATGTCTTAGAAAAGTATGAACTGGGACATAAACTTGTAGATGGTGAGCCAACAAAAGAATTGGTAGATGGACAAGATCCAGATAAATTATTTGTTGAAAGAGATATATTATATTTGAAGGATGCTACTGATTCGGAAGAAGGGGGAAGAATGGTAATTGTTCTTCCAAAGCAAAATTTGTCTGGAGCACAAGAAGAGAGTGTTGAATTTCGAAAGTGGTTATTGAAAAGAGTCCAAATTACAGCAATTGTTGATTTGCCGAGGGAAGCCTTTCAGCCTCATACGGGTACAAAAACCTCGCTTGTTTTTTTGAAGAAAGTAAAAAATATTCCAGAAGATTATCCTATTTTTATGGCTGTTTCAGAAGCAGTTGGACATGATAGAAGAGGTAATCCACTTTATAAAAAGGATGCGTCTGGAATGAATCTATTAGGAGATGACGGTAAAGAGGTGATTTGGAATGATTTGCCGGAAATCTATGCGCAATGGAACAATTATATATTATCCGGAACTGTAAAAGATAGTACTGGAGAACATGAACCGAGTTGTTTTGTGATAAATTCAAAACAAATATTAAATGATGAGTCAAGACGGATAGATGCTTGGTATTGGGATCCAAATAAAAACAATCTTGCAAAAGAATTAGAGGAATCTGTGGGGGAGGATGTTGTTGAAATTGTTCGTTTGGGAGATTTAGTTGTTGAACATGGTATTTTTTATCCAGGAAGACATAAAAGAAATTATGTTATGGAAGGAGAAGAAAGTGTTCCGTTTTATTCTGGAACGCAAATTCTTCAAGTAAGACCGTTTGATTTGAAATACACACCGAAAGATTATAAACCAGCTTCAAAACATTTTGTAGAAAAAAATTGGATTTTAATAACAAGATCTGGATCAACAGGGAGAGTTGTTATGGTTACTGATACGATGGCTGGTACAATGGTTTCAGAACATGTTATTAGGGTTATTTGTGATGAAAATTTAATTGATCCATATTATGTATATGCATATTTATCGACTAATAATATTGGAAAAATATTGTTAGAAAGAGGAATATATGCGTCAGTAGTTGATCATATAACACCTGATTTTGTTGCAACAATACCGATTCCTAGACTCAAACCGGAAAGGGAGAAAGAGATTGCAGATAAAGTGCGAGCAGCAGAGGAAAAAAGAGATGAAGCGAATAAAGTCTTTTTGAATGAAAGAGATGAAATTGAAAAGATAATGTTTAAAAATATTAATAGCGTTAATTCGAAAGAATGATTGTAAAAAAATAAAAACGGCATCTATAAAATCAAAAACTTGACTTTTGATTTTATAGATGCTATTATTTGTTATGAAGAACAAAGAAAGAAGAGTTTTGAGATGAAACAAATGGAGCAAGCATTCCACCCATCAATGTTGCCAATTGATTCAGAATTTATAAAAATAGAAGCCTTTTTAGATGAATTAATAGACGCATCGACTAGTTTGGAAGTATATAAAGAGAAAATAAAAAATAGCAAACTAGATAGAGCATGGTTCTTACCAACATTACAACAAAAAGAGGCGTTAGCCTCGTCTATGATTGAGGGAACACAGGCTACTTTAGATGGTGTGTTGGTAAATAGGGTAGTACCGGATAAAAAAGATGTTGATATTCAGGAAGTTTTAAACTATGATACAGCCACAGAATATGGCTATCGATACTTGAAAAGAGGAGATTTTGACAAGGATTTTATCTTAGACTTGCATAGAATACTTCTTAGTGGAAAAGTAAGAAAACAAACTGATCAGATAGGCGAATTTAGAACTCATCAGAATTATATCGGTACAATGGGACGAAAACGCGAGATTACATACACACCTCCAGAGCCAGAAATGGTTGAAAAATTGATTGATAATTTAATCGAATATATAGAAAACCCAAAGGATAATTATAGGTCTTTAGTTAGAATTGCAATTATTCATGCACAGTTTGAAACAATTCATCCATTTATGGATGGCAATGGACGTGTAGGAAGAATTTTGATTCCTTTATATCTTTATTATGTTGAGCAGATTGATATGCCTTGCTTTTTTGTTAGTGAAGCACTTGAGAGGGATAAATTAAAATATTACACATTGTTAAATAATATTAGGAAAAAAAATGAATGGTCCGAATGGATTAAATTCTTTTTAATAACTGTAAAAAATCAATGTGATAAGTACATAAAAATAATATCAGACATTAATTTACTGTATGAAAAAGATTTAGAAAAAGCATCGGGATTAGTTAGGACAGGAAATATGAGAACACTAATTAATTTGCTTTATAAGTATCCGATTGTAAATTCATCAACTATCGCTCAATGTTCAGATATTCCGTCTGCAACTATTAACAGATATTTGAATGTTTTGGTAGAGGCAGATATTTTATATACGGATGACAAAAGTAGAAATAGAACATACTTCTATTATGATTTATTGAATATTTTGCGAGAATAAAGGAGGGAGGTAAAAAATAGTTAATTAAATGCAGGATTTGGCAAAAAAGGATTGAGCGGCAACTCAATCCAAGGTATTGTTAATGACCAATAGATGATTAACAAATTACGCATATTTACTATATCATCTATTAACCCTGTTTGCAATCCAAAACAAAAGTTCGGTTCACTCACAAATAGGTCATTTTTGTTTCAACATAGATAAAAATCATTGTAAAGGAGCAAATGGATGAGAAAAAAAGAATTAAGACAACAAGATATATTAAGACTGATAGAGGGATTGGATATTTCTCCGACTATGTATAAAAATGCAACAGAAAAATATAAGGCAGTTGGTACATACTTGCAAAATCAAGGGCTTGTTTGTGATATCTTTCCACAGGGATCATTCAGCTTAGGTACTGTAGTCCGACCTTATCGAGAATCTAAGGAAGTAGATTATGATTTGGATTTTATTTGTTGCCTTGAAGAAAAGAAAGAAACAACAACGGCAAAATACGTAAAAAATGTTGTGAAAGATACGCTGTGTAAATCTGAAATATATAGAGAAAAACTCCAAGATATTGAATGGGACAAGTGCTGGACACTGGAGTATGCAGAAGTGAACGGTATAGGATTTAATATCGATATTGTGCCAGGAGTATTAGAATCAGATGATATTACACAGTCGATGGTAAACAATATGTTATCGCAGGACAATGCAAAGCTGGCAGTTGCAATTACTGATAAAAAGAAACAAAATTATTTTTGGCTTACGAGTAATCCAAGAGCTTATAAAAATTGGTTTGAATCGATAAATAAGCCTTTTCTAGAAGTTGATCGAATAAATAAGAGAAAACGTCTTTTGGAAAAAAGTAAAACTGTTTACAATAGTATTGAGGAAATTCCGGAAGGATTGGAGCGTTCAGCTCTACAGAGGGTTATACAGATTTTAAAACATCACAGGGATGTTTATTATTGTAGAATAAAAAAAGAAAATCTTAAACCGACATCAGCAATAATAACAACCATTTGTGCAGAAATCGCAAGTGAAATGGATCCAACATTAAATGTATTTGAATTGCTTCAGGCAATAGCGGACGACTTTGAAATTTATTCTGCTAATCAAACAATGGCAGAAGAAGAATTTATAAGACAATATGAGGCTAAAAAGGTTATTCGGAAAAGTGATGGAAAATGGCGAATTATGAACCCGGTAAATCCTAATGACAATTTAGCTGATTCTTGGAATACTAACCCAGAAAAGGCGGAATTATTTTTTAAATGGGTAAAAGTAATGAAAAAAGATTACGTAGATTCGTTGCAGATAGAGGATAATGATTTTGTAGCATTACTTGAGAATAATTTTGGACGAGACTATGTGAAAAAAAGTATTAACATAAATGAATATGCAAATGTCATGCCGACTATCATTAAAAACACACCAAAACCATGGAGAAAGTAACTATGGAAATTGATGATTTAAACCTTGGAATGATTAAAGAAAAATATCCATTGTTAGAGATTTTTAAGGACAAGAATTCATACATTGTTTCTGGAAAATTTATTTTAAATCATTGTTTTGAAGATGTTCGTATGACTGGAAAATTTGAATTACAAATTTGTGTGCCAACGGATTTTCCACTGTCACTTCCGAAAGTAAAAGAGATGTCCCATTATATTGATCGAAATTATCCACATATATATCAAAATGGACAATTTTGCCTGGCATCGGATTTGGAATTAAAAATGTTTTTTTCCCAGAATGCAGATATATGCGCTTTCATAGATAAATATGTAATTCCATATTTATATACATATCGATTTTATGAGGAATATGGTGTGTATCCATACGGAGAACGTTCGCATGGAATAATGGGAGATTTAGAGTATTTGAAAGATTTGTTTGAAGTAGATGATTGGGGACAAGTTTTAAATATTATATTATTTGTAGCGCAATCACCATATAGAGGACATCTATCATGCCCGTGTGGAAGTGGAAAAAGAATAAGAAATTGTCATGGCGATATTTTGAAAAGAGTAATAAATGCTGGGCTTCAAACTGATTGTAAAAAAGTTTTATTAGAAATCAAAGAAACGATGAAAGAAAGGTAAAATATGGACAATGTAGTAAAACAATTGAAACAATTTAAAACTGATGCGATATACGAGAAGAAAAAGCATTATAATGCAGCAGAAAGAAAGCGTAAATATTACAAATGGATATCGATTGTTCAAATTATTTTAAATGCAATTGCAGGAACAACCTTGTTTACAATAGTGTTTGGAGAAGGAAGTTATATAGCTGAAATTCTTGCGCTTATTGTTACTATAGGTGCGACTATATTGGCAAGTATACAGAAAATATGCGATTATGAAAATCAAGCCCAAGGAAATGCGAAAGCTGCAGATATGTATTTGAGAATTAGCAAACGAATTAATTTAATTCTAAATTTTATTAAAGACGATGCACTAACAAAAAATGAAGTACTGGAAAAAGCAGAAGAGATTCGGGACGAAATAAGCCATGCAAATGAGTTGGGATCTCAATTCCCTACTAGCAGAAAAGATTATGAGCGAGCACAAGAGGGAATAAAAAATGGTGAGGAAAATTATACCAATGAAGAACTGGAACTTTGGGAATAGGATGATTCAAAAGTTTGAAGAGATTTATATAAATAATGATTGTAAAATAGTTATGTTCTAAGTATAATGGAGTGGAAACAAATTGGCAACAGAAAATCAGCAAGCCAAAATAATATATGTAACAGAGATAAAATAACGGCAGAAAAGAGATAAAAACTAAACAGATATGTTTAATGATGCCTTCGGATTTGCCGAGTTTGAGTAACGGATTAAAACCAGGAAATGCCGATAAAATGGGCGTTTCCTGGGTTTCTTTATGCCGTTTGGCTCTAAAATGGCTCTAATTATTTTTAGGAATACTGAATGAAAAA
>ERZ779673.427-NODE-427-length-19483-cov-3.612518_pt1 | contig 19483 bp, 18 predicted proteins | sample MGYA00511956_ERZ779673 | MGnify/ENA primary metagenome ERZ779673 (study PRJEB29588, sample SAMEA2152065) | human gut metagenome | biome: human gut; feature: human-associated habitat; material: faeces | place: Denmark | collected 2008/2010 ... | reverse complement strand
ACGATGTCTTTTCGGGCCCGGGCTAAACAATCCCCTATATTCATCGGGTGAGTCCTAAGGGAGTCATGCATATAGCTTAGTAAGTCTGAAAAGAAAGAACTTGATATCCGTCACGCCTCTGAGAGAAGCCCAGAAAGCCTTGATCTTAGCGTTATAACTTCAAAAGAGCCCTGAAAGCTCTTGGGTGTATGCTTCAAAAAATATGCGGGATGCTGCATCTGAACAATATCCCGCAAAAGCGGGCTTTTTAGAGGACGACTACATAAGGTGGCAATCCTGTATGCCCGGGAAGAACGTCGGGCCGCCCTTCCTCTCTTCCCGGGCAGGAGAAGGGGCGTGGAGGTGCAGGGCGTGACTTGTCGGAAGTGGACGGCTCTCTGAAATTTATCCTATTTTTCCTTATAGTCAAAAATCCCGGGCACAGATGCCCCTCAGGTCCGCTGCAGGTCCCTTCGCAATGGTCGGCCGCCTGATTTTCAAGCAGTAGAGGCGCCGATTGCCTATTTATTGCTCGGTTTGCTTGCTGTTTTTTCAAGGTGTTGAAAATCAATAAGTTGATAAAATGACTGTATCCCAGGAAAAGTTACCATTGGATACTTTGCCCTTGCAAGTATCTTCCTGACTTCTCCTGATTCTGCCGGACACTTTTTCTCTTATCAACGGAGACATTAGACACCTTGCAGAAAGCCATCATAAAAGTAGACAGTCAGACAAAATCCGTGCTGTTTTCTTTATAGGCTACGGTCCCAAAGACAGGCAACAGCCCGGACGTGTTGTCTGTCAGGACCGGATATGCCCTTTGGGGCATTGGGCATGAAAAGGCCAGCTGTTCTGGCCTAGGTCCTCGCCCTGACCTGCCATCTAGCATTGCAATGATATCTTCCTTTTCTATATGGTGAAAGATTCCTGGTGTATTTTTTTCTTTTTCTGGTCACCTCCTGATGTATCGAAGACAGGATCTTATACCCGATGCTCATGTGCGGATGGTGCTCGTTGTAAAAGCGGATGTATCTGCCGATGACGCTGCATGCCCAGCCTATGTTGCTGAACAGTCTTGCTATGTGGACACCTTGCAAATATCCTGTCTTACCCTCGCCGTTTTAATTCTCTTTTGTATGGGAGGTATCTGTTCTCTATCAATAGGTTTAACCGAGCGTTTTTTATTTTATAAAATTGTAAAAAGGATACATATTTGTAGGTTTATCCAAAAAATGTTGTAACTTTGCTCACAAGCAAAATGATAAATCCTTACTGCATTAAAAAATGCAAAGATAGTTTATATTAAGCTAAGCAATTAAAGGATTTGCATTGAGTAAAATCCAGTACTTGGTAATACAACTTTTAAATAGAATTAGAAATGTATTGTAAATTCTGTGGAAAAAAATTGCTGATGATTCTCTGTTTTGTTGTTATTGTGGAAAACAAATTAACGAAACATTTAATATATCAGAGAATAAATTAACAGATGTCAAGAAGACTTCTGGTATTTTGCCTATAGAGGTCAAAAAGGCAGATAATGTGAATATTCCGAAAAATGGATCTGTAAAAAAACTACAATAGCCAATGAAGTTATTGCGAATATAAAAATGATAGGATGTGCTATTTTTGTTTTATTTATTTTTTATTTAGGATTTTATATATATCATGCTAATGATATTAAACCTATGGATGATAATTCTTATTTTGGAGAAAGTTGCTATGATGGTACATTGACAGGGAGTTGGGAGTTTTCTTGGGAAAGACATTATTATACTGATATATCAACAATACTTCCATACTCTCAATGGAATTTTATGGAAAAAGCTATAGGATTTCCTAAACGTGACTATTCAAGAAGAGTAATGCTTACGAATATGGATCCTAAGTTAGCAATTAAATATGCAGAAGATGAAGCGAAAGAAAAGAATATACCAGATCAGATGCAAAAAAAACTTATTAAAGAAGCGAAGGAAGCAGCAAATTATGACAAGGAAAATTTCAGAGAGACTGTGACAAATATACGTGAATTCCATTTTGAAGAAGATAGAGATAGATCTTTAAAATGGTGTGCTATTATTTCACTTAGTTTCTTTGTCTTAGGAAGGTATTTGATTAAATTCTATAAATGGGTATATAAAAATAAATCTATTTAATATGAGCAAGTATTGCAATGGAAATTGCATAATTAGCTTTGTGGAGTACCAATATGGTAATATGTCGGTCGGCGAATTTTGTATGTTATGTTGAACTTTATTTGTTACAAATTTTTAGAGAAAATAACATATCCCAATAGCGCTGCTATGCAATGAAGTTTTGATGAAGGATTTAATATAATGAGTAGATTCTGTTACCATATAGATCCGGAACAGCAGGGTAGAGGGAGGCATTAGAAAAGAATAGGGACATTCTCCTCTCTGGATGCCCGGAAGAAGGCCTAAAAGACGTATGGCTTCATCGGATAATATAGCTATTCTATAAAGCCAATAAGGGTCAACATACGTAGTCAGCCGGACTTATGCTATTCTGATCTAGATGGTCTGGTATTTAGAAGTACTCTCTTTCTCTCTTCATAGTCGTCCTTTCTCCCAATTTCACGGTACGGATATGTGTGGAGCATTTTGTGTATGATTTTAACGTTCTCGTCTTAAATCATCCATCTGTAATTCTCTTATGTCATGCCACACGATAGGTATGACAGAGGTGCCCGCAATACCGTGTGTGATATTTGTCAGACGGTTGGGAAGTTGCCGTCGTTCCGGTATTGCTGGCATCTGCTGCCTCTCGTAGCATATATGCGATCTTATTTGTTTCTGTCGTGCCAGGCTTTACTGATGTCGTCGAGCGTAATGCCGAGCATGTCCATGCTACGGAACAGCTCGGGCAGCTTTTCCTCCATGAATAGCGTTCGCCTTTCTTTCATTATCATGTCTTTGGCTCCCTTTGTGACAAAGTAGCCTAGGCCGCGCCTGTTGTAGATGATGCCGGCGGATGCCAGTAGGTCATACGACTTTACGGCGGTGTTAGTGTTGACCTCGAGCAGGACGGCATATTCGCGCACGCTCGGAATACGTTCGTCGTCGTTGTATTTTCCTGTCAGTATCTCGTCACAAAGACGGTCGGCTATCTGTACGTAAATGGCTTTTTCGTTGTTGAACTTCATAGATTAATCAGTTTGTTGTTTACAACCTGTATGCGGCTATATAGCTTGTAGCCCGTAATCCAGTTGAATATGCCCAGTAAGGCGAATGTCGCCAAGGCAATATATGTCGCGGAGTCTGCCGTAAGTGCGATGTCGGTTGCTGCGGCTTCTGTGTCTGATTTAGCTACGAGCCATACCAATACGACAATAAGTATTACGTGTATGCCCGAAACGATTAAAGCACCATAGCGGTTTATCAGAATGCTTCCGAGAACATAGAGCGACTGTGCCCACAGCACCCATGCCATGCCTGCGGCATAGACGGCTGTCGACTTTACGCCAAGGATATATATGTCGTCGGCCACATGGCTCATGTCGAAGAACAAAGGGATGCCCCATTGTATCCAGTCGAGCCCCAACACTTCAAAAAGCGCCACGCGTATCAGGTCGGCAAGGCAGAACATCAGGGTCATGCCTATAAGCTGTATGGCGAGCCATGCCATGTGTGAGAGAAACTTCTCAAGGTCTGTTGCCGGCAGCATCTTTATCGTTATGCGCTGTTGCTTGGTCTTGATGTTCGGGCAAAACCATGTTCCGCTGATGATAACCCAGAAGAAGTAGGCCATGCTGCAGCTCCTTATCGCGCTTCGCAGTGTCAGTTGCTGCGTACCGGCCGGCATGCCATTGTAGCTTTCAGAGATGGTGTTTGTCAGAAGAATAAACAGATATACTGCGAGCGTTAGGGCAAATATCTTAATCATGTTCTTGCGTAAATATAGTTCGGTCCATCTGAATGTGATGCCGAAACGCTTATAGTTGAATTTGCTCATAGATTAAGTTTATTATAGATAACTTGTGAATATTTGAATGACTTGTGGACTAGCCGTCTGTTGAACAGTGTTATGGCAAATGTCACAAAGAGACGGATGAGGTCCTATGGGTTGACATGCTTGTCATCGGGGACGGTAATTATCGGGTCTTATATCGGATATAAATACACCGATGAGGGCAAGCCGAACATGGATGCGTGATGCAGACGGGAACTAACGGTGGCGTAAAAGGACTCCTCCTATTATGCAGAGCGAAAGTCCCCAGAAGATCCCAGTATATATGGATGCCATACTTAGGTAGTATCCAATATTTCCGGCTGTCAGATTTGTATGATAGTCAATCAAATTGAGTGCCTGAGGTGTAGTGCAGTCGATGCCGAAAGAGTCTGACATAAGACCCATCAGTATGCGGCAGATGTCGGCGAAATAGTAGAATGCCATGAACAGTGCCATACGTACTATGTGGGCAAGGCAGAATGTGGCCCCGATGCCTGCGAGAAGCATGATGATCCATGCCACTTGCGTCAGAAACTTCTTGAGAGGGGATGTCGGCAGCATTTCTTGCATTATATGTTGTAGCCGGGTCTTGGCGGCATGGCCGAGAAACATTTCTCCGATGATGATCCAAGAGAGGTAGACCATTCCACAGCCACCTATTGTTCTTATTAGGATCTGTCGTTGTATGTCGGCAGGCACGTTTTGGCAGCTCATCATGAGGGTACTGGTCAGCATTATAAACAGACACACTGCGAGCAATGCAGGCAACACTTGGATCAGCGTGGTGAGTAAGTATTGTTCTGTTCACCTGAACGTGATGCCGATACATTTATTGTCGGATTTGCTCATAGATTAATCCATTTATTGTTGATAACTTGCGAACGTTTGAACAGCTTGTATGCCAACCACCAGTTTAGCAGACCGACCATTATGGCGACGGCCGTATAGACATAAGCAATGGTGTTCACGAGATTCTGGCTCTTCTCGATTGACAGAAAGATGCTTTCCTTAGGGATATAGGATATTATTATCAGCGACAGTATGCCGAGCGCGAAGTGAGCGCATGAGGTAAGTATAAACTGGCGGCGACGGAAGAAGGCTCCGCCCAGAACGTAGAACGAGTGAGCCCAAAATGCCCATGCATTGACGGCCATAACGCCTGCTATAAAGTCCAGCCCCCAGGCTGTCATGCGCATTGAGTGTGTGTCTGCCGGGCCAAACCACATGTTGAGCACGTCGGGTATGGTGCTATAGGTTCCGTGAGAGCCTGATATGAAGCAAATCAGCATGCGGCAGAAGTCGGCCAGACAGAATGCTACGACGCCGATAAGCACCCATACCACCGTGATGTAGAGTACGCGGACAATAAACTTCTCGAGGTCGGATGCCGGCAGCATCTTGAATGTTATGCGCTGCTCCTTGGTCTTCATGTTGTTCATAACCCAGCATCCGCTGATAGTTAAGTAGAAAGTGAAAAAGAAGGTGCATGTGATTATTGCGCTTTGTATGTTGCTTTCAACTATAATGTCGGGCTCGCCGTGGCTTGACATCACCGATATTATGAACGGCACCAGGTATAGGAAAAACATACATCCGGCTATGGTTGCGATCTCTTTCTTGGTGGCCTGCATCGACCATTTAAAGGTTTGTATGAATCGTTTTGTATTAAAGTTGCTCATCTTGAATCGTTTTTAATCTTATGTTTCTATATGTGTCTTGGGCTGCATCGGCAGTTATTCGCGCGGCAGCAGTTTCTTTGTTACGGCGTTGAAGAGCAGTTCGAGGTTAAGCTGAGTTTCCTCATCGTTATCTCGTCTGCGTGTTATCACGACGTTGCCCTGCAGCGACGGCTCGGCGTAGATTACATCGTCGGCAGGCTCGCCCAGCGAGCGGAACTCAAAGTTGTACTTGTTGCAGATGTCGGCTACCGACTCGTTGAGCAGCAACTCAGAGTGATCGAGTATCATGATGTGGTCGAGCAACGACTCCACGTCGTGGACCTGATGGGTTGATATTATCATGGTGCGGTCATCGCTCATGTTGTTTGCCACCACCTTGCGGAACTGGCTCTTCGACGGAATGTCTAATCCGTTGGAAGGCTCGTCCATCAGCAACAGCTTGGTGTTGGCTGCCAGGGCGAAGCTCATATACACCTTCTTCTTCTGTCCCATAGACAGCTCCTTCAGGTTGATGTCGGGTGTGAGCTCAAAGTCGTTAAGACAGCTGTTGAGCACCTCACGGCTGAAGCGCGGATAGAACGGCTCGTTCATCTTGACATAAGCGTCGAGACTCATCGGCATCAGCTCAAACTCTTCCGGTACGAGGAATATCTCGCTCAGCACGTCCGGGTCGTGGCGGTCGGCCTCAATGCCGTCTATGGTTATCGAGCCTTGCTCCTTGCGCAGCAGACCGCTGATGAGGTAGAGCAGGGTAGACTTGCCCATGCCGTTCTTGCCGAGCAGTCCGTAGATGTTGTTCTCGCTGAGAGACAGGTTGAAGTCGTTGAACACATATTGCTTTGCGCCTGTGTACTTATATTTAAGATTGCTGATTTCTATCATAATGATGTGGTTTTATTTAATGGGTGATTTTTTCTTGAGAGTTATGTGTGAGTGATGAGATGGATGGGAGATGTCGGGCCGTGTCACCTATGAGGTCGTACATTCCATTTACAGTTGGTCTGCCAGCAGGTATTCGTATGCCGGTGTCATTACCAGAATATTGTCTACGGGAAGCATCTTGTCCTCGGTGTTACTCCATTCATAGGTCGTAACGGCCAGCACCTGGCTCACCTCATGGCGATATTCGGTTCGGCAGTCCGGTCGGTTGAAGTTCTTGCTGTGGCTGTTCCAAGTGCTCCTTTCAATGGCATAGCCATCGGTCGTATAACTGAAGTCGAGACGGAAAGCCGGTACATATTTGCCTGTCCTACTATTGTAGAGGCTCGCTGTCTTGGAGCTCAGTCGTCCTTCGGCATCGTAGCTGTAGGCATATTTCAGTTTACTGCTGAGGCTGTTGCCACTCTTGTTCATTACATACATTGTCTTGACCTGGTTGTTCTCTATGTCGGCATTATATGCGTATTGAGAGTTGATGCTTCCGGCGGCATTGAGATACATTGCCATGACTGTCGCTGTTGTGATAATTGTACTCATAATTATTAATGTCTTTAATAGTTGATAATTGCTTTTCTGTTTATGTTTTATAGTGTACTAGTTGATTAGTACACTGCAAATGTAGGCTAATAAAATATATCCTCCAAGTATTCAGGCAAGAAAATGCGAGTATGATGTATGTTTTTAACTTCTATTTACTATTCTACATTGTATTTTAGGAGAATATAAACAGAATTTAAGATAAATACTAGTTGTATAGGTATTATAGTCAGGTGAAAAAGAAATGCTGGGTTATTCGATGTGGTCTGTTATTAAGGTGCTGAATGTGTAATATGCTTGTGTGTTGGGTGTACTATGTGTATGATATGCTGGTTGGTTCAGTGTCTTCTGATGTGTTGTTGGAAGATTGTCTTTAGGAGTGTCTGACAAATAAAATATCGCTGCATGGTCTTGTATAAAGTAGACTATGCAGCGATATTATATACCAAAGAAAATATAGAATATCTTCCTATTGAAAATCTTGTTTAGTCCGAAATGTCGTTAGATGATATACATTTATTTTGATGTTATGTTATTGCTCAGTCCTACGTTTTCGGTCCTTCTGTCGGTATTCCGCTTATCATTTCTACTATTTCGTCGGCAAAGGTGACAGACGGATTGTCTAAAATAGTACGAACCTCGTCGAGCCCTTAATGGCGATATGGGTTAAGGAGGAGGTGTAGCCGACAAACATCTTGAAAAATACAGCCGGTAAGTATTTCAGGACTCTTGCCGTTGATTATTTTAAGAATGCTGCGGAAACAAAGCGGAGCATGTCAGGCAGGACAGAGCGCCAGAACACCCAGTCGTGCTTACCGTCCAGGATTCGGAACTCGTGCGGTACATTCATCTTTTTCAGATCGGCGTGCAGGAGTACATTGTTGAAAGACAAGGCATCGTCATCGCCGCAAGCGATATACCAGGATACGGAGTTTCTCTGGTCCTCCGGCATCTGTCTGAAAAGCTCATACACGTTGTATTGTTTGTACCACTCCATGAGCTCAGCTTCCTTCATCTCCGGATAGCGTTGTGTGAGGTAGCTTTTCTCGTACCCGCGGATAGCCGCACTTAGCGGACAGGAAACTGAAAACATTTCCGGATGGTGCAAGGCATAGAAGAAGGCGGCTCCACCACCCATGGACGCGCCGGCCACGGCACGGCTGCCCCTCTCCGTGCGGCAGCGGTAGGTCTTCTCAATATAGGGTATGAACTCCTTGAAGAAGAAATCCTCAAAATTAAAATTGTTGTCCGGGTCGTTGAAATAGCTCACGCGTCGGGTTCCAAAGTTGGCGTCGGGAGTGACTACAATCATGGGAGCCACTTCACCGCTTGCGATGCCACGGTCCATGAAAGTCTTCAGCATGCCGTAGTTGATCCATCCCTGCTGGTTGGGCAGCGTGCCTTTCGGGCCTGCCGGATGTAGGAGATACAGCACCGGGTAGCTCCGGTCAGAAGAATCATAGCCGGGTGGCAGATAAATGGCATATCTTCGTTCGCCTTTCAGGATCTCACTCTTTAGGGTCTTGCAGTCGCTGACGGTACCCTCGTTTTGTGCCTGTGCCATGCTGTACAGCAACAGCAGCAGAAAACAAACTACACTTCTCATCGTCATATAGGGCTTTGAATTGATTGAATACACGTTAAAATAATGCTAGGTTATCGTAGGCCATTGCTGTTTGTCGTAAGCTCAATGATTTGTAAATGCTTGGATATTCGGTAATTAGTGAGAATTATCATGCACTTTATAGTGCAGAAGTATAAGGGAGCACAAACTGTGACTACCATGGTCATCAGAAGCAAAGAATATATTGGAATCCTATTTTGATGATTCAAGCTGTGCCTTCAATGCTTTTTCGTGGAAGTGAAGTGGTAGTTGTTCTGAACTATATTTTGGTGTAGGCTGACAGTCGATGGCAATTTTTCAGGCTGGACAGCCGCATCGTAAATATCATCGTCTATAGATGACAGGGTTTCTATACGGATGTACCTACTATTTCAACGCCATTGATACGGCAAGTGTTGTGAGCGGCATTTCCCATTATCCATTCCATCGATTGTGATACCCACGATACTGCAATGGCTTAATCTTCTACTTCGGTCAATTGTCCAGTTGTCGAGTCAATGATAAAGCCACGAACGATGATGTCATTTGGTACAAGAGGGTGGTTCTTGACCCTATCCATGGTCTTACGCACGCTCCGTTCGGTATCGCCAAAACCATTGAGCCACTGACAGAGGTTGATGCTTCTCTCAACCTCTTCTATCTTCTCTTCCGGAATGCGCTGTCGGATGAGCTCTTCCATGTGGTGACCGTGCATCTTACCTGCACCGCAGTCGGTATGATGGATGAGCATGATTTCCTGAATGCCGAGTTCGTAGATGCCTACGATGATGGAACGCATCACGGCATCATAATCATCAAGAATGACGCCGCCTGCTACCTTCACCATTTTCACCTCACCATTCCTGATGCCTAAAGCCTCGGGAAGCATCACGCTTAGTCGGGTGTCCATGCATGTCACGATCAAGGTCTTGCCGGAGGGCTTGCCGTCTGTGATATGCTTCTCATAACCTTTTCGTTCAACAAAGTGGCGGTTGTTTTCTAAAATTTTGTCTATCATCTGTAGATTTATATTATTTTTGTCGTGAAAATACTTTTATTGTGCCGAAAACAAGAAATGGCCATGCTTTCAAAATGACGATGCCCGTTTTTGGCCTTTTTGTTAATGATATTGCAAATTTAATCATTTTTACTGATTCCTGTATTTTGTAGATTGCTTTTCTGGCGTAGGAAGGCTCCTTTTGATCCAAATCGGATCAAGTAGGTTAACCGTTCGTCGTATTCTTCATTTGGAGATTCCTAGTTCTGCCTGGTCTTGGAGCTTTCTGCTTTTGTAAGGGGTAAAAATTGTGGCTTTGTGCTTTGCGGTTTCCTATTTTTACATTACCTTTGCAACTATGAAGCAAGCGATGATTTTTGCTGCAGGTCTAGGTACACGGCTGAAGCCCATCACAGACACGAAGCCGAAGGCGCTCGTCGAGGTGGGGGGTGAGCCCCTCTTGCGGCGTGTCATTTCGCGTCTGCATGATGCCGGGTTCACACGCGTTGTGGTGAACGTGCATCATTTCGCCGGACAAATAATCCAGTATCTTCAGGACAATGACAATTTCGGTCTCGATATCCGCATCAGTGACGAGAGTCAAGAATTGCTCGATACAGGTGGCGGCATCAAGCATGCCCGCCAGTTCTTCGATCCCACAGTGCCAGTCCTGATTCATAATGTCGACATTCTCTCAAATGTCGATCTCGACCGTTTCTATCGTCTCGATCCCAAGATGGTGTGTCCTGATTGTGGTGCGCCTCATCTGAAGGCAGCCGCGACCTTGTTGGTCAGTCAGCGTGTGACCCAACGTTATCTCGTCTTTGATGCGCAGATGCGTCTTGTCGGCTGGACCAACATCAAGTCGGGAGAGGTGAAGACCCCCTTCGCATGGGTGAGGGAGATGTTGGAGAGTCCGGCCGTCAGGGATTTGGAGCGTCAGGGCCTTACGGCCTTGGAGATCGAGCGCGCTCTCCGATCAGATAGTGGTCGCAGCCTTCGTTTGTTGGCTTTCTCAGGCATCCATTGTTTCGGTCCGGAGTTGTTCCCGCTCATGGAAGCCTATCCCGACCGTTTTCCTATCATGGACTTTTATCTTCAGAATTGCGACAAGGCTTTCATACGTGGCTATGAGAAGGCCGACCTGCACCTGCTTGATGTCGGTAAGCTCGAAACACTGCAGGAGGCGGAGGCATTCGTGAAAGATATGTAAGCTAATTCACTACTTTTTATACTATTATATCATGCAACAGAAGATTATCATTCTCGACTTCGGATCGCAGACCACTCAGCTGATTGGTCGTCGCGTTCGTGAGCTCGACACCTTCTGCGAGATCTTGCCGTACAACAAGTTTCCGAAGGATGATCCTTCGGTGATCGGTGTGATTCTGAGCGGTTCGCCTTATTCCGTTCATGATCCTGAGGCCTTCCAGGTCGATCTCGATCAGTTCCTTGGTAAGATTCCCGTGCTGGGCATCTGCTACGGCGCGCAGTTTATCAGCTTCAAGCGAGGCGGACGGGTAGAGCAGACGGGCAGCCGTGAGTATGGCCGCGCCCTGCTTGAGAGCTTCGACGGGAGCGATCCTTTGTTCAAAGGATTTACAGAGAAGTCACAGGTATGGATGAGCCATGGCGATACGATCACCGCCATTCCCGCAGACTGCCATGCCATCGCTTCGACGGCTGACGTTCATTTTGCTGCCTACGCATCGTCAGAGTTGCCTCTTTGGGCCGTTCAGTTCCATCCGGAGGTGTATCACACCACTCAGGGCTTGCAGCTGCTCCGCAACTTCGTGGTAGACATCTGCGGCAGCAAGCAGGAGTGGAGTCCAGCCTCTTTTGTAGAGACAACGGTGCAGGAGCTCCGTGAACAGCTTGGTCAGGATCGCGTGATTCTCGGCCTCTCCGGCGGTGTTGACTCTTCAGTATGTGCCACATTGCTCCATCGTGCCATCGGCGACCGGTTGACATGTATCTTTGTAGATCATGGTATGCTGCGTAAGAACGAGTTCAAGAAGGTGATGGATGCCTACAGCGGACTTGGACTGAATGTGATCGGTGTGGACGCCAGTGAGAAATTCTTTGATGATCTCAAGGGAGTGACCGATCCTGAGCAGAAACGTAAGATCATCGGCCGCGATTTCGTAGAGGTATTCAATGCTGAGGCTAAGAAGATCACCGATGCCAAATGGCTTGCACAGGGAACGATCTATCCCGACCGTATTGAGAGTCTCTCTATCACCGGCATGACCATCAAGAGTCACCACAATGTGGGTGGCCTGCCAAAGGATATGAAGCTCCAGCTCTGCGAACCGCTGAAATGGCTGTTCAAGGATGAGGTACGTCGCGTAGGCTATCAGCTGGAGATGCCTGAGAGCCTGATCAAGCGTCATCCTTTCCCGGGACCAGGACTGGCAGTGCGTATCCTGGGTGACATCACACGTGAGAAAGTGCGTATCCTGCAGGATGCCGACGATATCTATATCGAGGCAATGCACAACTATGTGATGCCCGACGGCTCATCGCTGTATGACAACGTATGGCAGGCCGGTACGGTGCTCCTCTCTACGATCCGTTCGGTAGGAGTGATGGGTGATGAGCGTACATACGAGCATCCCGTAGCACTTCGTGCAGTGACCTCACAGGATGCCATGACGGCTGACTGGGCTCATCTGCCTTACGACTTCATGGCTAACGTGTCTAATGAAATCATACGTAAAGTGAAGGGAGTCAACCGCGTTTGCTATGATATCTCTTCAAAACCACCTTCAACAATCGAGTGGGAGTAAATATATCAAGAAGGATTCGCAAAGCGGATCCTTCTTTTTTAGTCTTTTTCATCTTTTTCCTGTAAGCTATTACATAAATAGCGTTAAGTATTTGCATCTTTATAATTATTTTTTGGCTGTTCAAAGAAAAACAGCCGAATTTTGCAAGCGCAAAAGTAAAGGGTAGAAAATTAATAAATAAGAAAAGAAATCAACAATAATAAAGATGCAAAGATCACGTATTTGGATAATAGCTATTTCTCTGGTTTTGTGTCCGCAGGTCGTCAAATCGGCGGAATCATTATGTATCCCGTTGGCAGATAATGATATACACACAGAATGTGCTTTGGCGCACGATAGAAAGAGTGTGGATTCTCTTGCTGAGAATCCGACTCCTATGCTTGACTCGCTTTTCAATCTTAATGAGGTTGTTGTGACAGGTCAGGGAGGTGCCATCAAGTCGCGCCGACTCTCCAGTCACGTCACGAAGGTCAGTGGTGAGGATCTGAGCCGTATTAAGCTTGGGCGTATGGAACAGTTGCTTCAGGACCAGGTGCCAAATATCCAAATTGGATTGTCATCTTCTCAGGTTGGTACCACCTCCATTTTCCGTTCGCGCGGCTTGTCGTCTGCACAGGTTAATTCCACGCCTGTGATTTATGTCGACGGCGTCCGGGTGGACAATAATAATACTACTCCCGCACTGCTCAACTCGACGTTGGTCGATTTGCAGGGCAATGTGGCTACGCAGACTTCTTTGAGCGATATTCCCATGGAGAACATCGACCATATAGAATTCGTGCCAGGAGGCGCTGCCACGACATTGTACGGATCGGATGCGGCCAATGGCGTGTTACAGATCTTCACACGCATGGGTCAGAACCACAAGCCGTTGTTCTGGGCAGGCAGCCAGATCGAGATCAATACGGCCAACAGTCAGTGGTATCGGTTCAAACGTACCAAAGAACTGTTGCATCAGACAGGTATCGGGCAGAAATACAGCTTTGGCTTCGACGGAGGTACCGACCGCTTCGGCTATAGCTTTGCGGGTTCGATGTACAGCAATACCGGTACACTGATAGAGGATGGCAATCGGGAACGCAAATACGATATGCGTTTTGGCTCACGGGTGAAGTTCAACTCGATGCTGGAATATCGTAATTCTTTCGGTATGGTGTTTCAGGACTATGAGCGCCGGCGTAACGGCAACCAGGGCGATTACACGGGACTGTGGTTTTGTGAAGGTGGTGCCGCTTCGTATTTCTCTTACACTGCGCAGGACGGGTCGACAAAATATTGGGATGCCAACCTCGACAATCTCGATGACTATGCTTACTCGCAGATGCGCGAGTGGGTGAGGAAAGCCGAAGGGCTACAGGATGATCATATCAATGTGCGTCATTTCCAGACCTCGCAGCAACTTCTGTTCCAGCCCTTGAAAGGACTGACCTTCAAGGGCATCTTCGGTGTCGATTATCGTACAAGCAATGAGAAGAACAAGGAGACACATGAATATTATGAGCTGCAGCAGGGTCATAATGCGACGACACACGATGGAGCAATCCTCAATTTCCAGCGCGATTATCTGGGAATAACGATTGATCTGAGCGGTCAGTACAATTATCGTCCTGTCGACTGGCTGTCGAGTGTGACCGCTGGTTTCCAGTTCTTTTCCACGAGCGATCATCAGATCGTGTTCAATGGTATCGGCATTCGCGATGGAGCGTCGGTGATCAGTGGTGCCAGTGAATATGTGACGGACGAATGGAAGAGCTACCTTTATTCCACAGGCTTCTATGTCCAGGAGAACGTAGGCTTCTGGGATCGTTATTATCTGGATCTTGGCCTGCGTGTCGATCATAATACTGCTTTCGGCGACAATGTCAGCTGGCAGTATTATCCCAAGGTGGGTGTCTCTTATGTCATGAGCGATGAGCCGTGGTTGCGCACGGCGGTCATGAACGGCTGGATCAACAGTCTGAAGTTGCTGGCCAACTATGGTGTGGCGGGAAACTATCCTCCTGCCTTCGAATACCAACGGACGGTGACACTCTCTCCCTATCTGGGACAGAATGCCGCGCAGTTTGGCAAGTACGGCAATCCTGATCTCGGTCCGGAGCGTAAGCACTCGGTAGAGGTGGGATTTGAGAGTACGTTGTTGCACAATGTGCTGCACTTGGGTCTTACCTATTATTATTCTCGTACGAAGGATGCCCTCTTCTCCATTCCCACGTTACCCTCATCGGGACAGGCAAGCACCTACCTGGCCAATGTGGGAGAGATCCTCAACCGCGGATGGGAGCTGTCGGCCTCAGTGCAGGTGGTCAAGACAAGAAACTGGGATGTCAATTTGCGGGCTTCGCTCAACACCAATTATAATGAAGTGTTGGAGACGGGTCAGAATACTGCTTTTGCGATAGGCGGATTCACGTCCGGCACGATTCAGGAGGTAGTGGACAAGGGACAGTCGATCGGTTTCCTGCGTGGCAATAGGGTCATTCTCAATGAGGACGGAACGCTGAAAGAGGTGGAGCATCTGGCCAATCTCGGCAAGACGCTGCCCGATGCCTATGGTAATTTCGGCCTGACGGTGAACTGGAAGCGCTTCACGTTTATGGCCTCGGGCGATTATCAGGTAGGTGGTCATGTGTTCTCTTTCGATCGTATGTTCCGTTTCTCGCATGGCATAGATGAGGGTGTTGTGCCCCAGAGCGCACTCAAGGGACTGAACCTGTCGGAGAGCTGGACCTCTTTCACCAACTTCTTTGTGGAGAAGGCCGACTTCGTGAAGCTGCGCGATATCGGTCTGGAGTACACCCTTCCTCTCAAGCATGTGCTTCGCGAGGTGAATGTGGCTTTCCATGTGTATAATGCGCTGGCATGGACGGCAGCCACGGTCGATCCGGAGGCTTGCCTCGGCAGTGGTTTGTCGCAGGGAGGCGTGACCTGTACGGGTATTAATTACGCTTCCTTCTCCGCACCCCGCCAGTTTATCGCATCTGTTAAAGTAGCATTCTAAAATAAGACTGATCCAATGAAAAAATATTTATTCTTCTTTCTAACGGCTCTTACCTTCACTTCTTGCGACTTGTTGGCGCCGGGCGATATCGAAAATCCCAATGTTGACGAGGAGACCTTCATCCATTCTTCCGGTGCCATGTCGGCGTGGGTAGCCGGTGCAGAGAAGTCGCTTGCCACAACTGTCGATGAGTTCGCTTGTCAGACGGAGCTCATGAGTGACAACTACTATAATAACTATACGATGGGGTCTCAGAACTTCGATGTCCCCGAGATACTTTACACCGACAGTTATGTGACGGACCTCCAGCGCTACGTGGCCAATCTGCGGGCTACGGCCGATGAGGGCTTGACCAGGGTGGCCGAAGCCGACAAGTCGACGACAGAAGCGCAACGGCTGCGACTCACGACGATCAAGGGATATGCCAGCTTGTTGGCAGGAGAGTATTTCGTAGGCCTGCCGATGGAGACAGGCGGTGAGATCGTCGGTTGGCGTGAGCATCTGCAGGAGGCTGTTACGACGTTCCGCAAGGCACTCGAACTGCAGCCGGCCGATACGGCCAGGGCTGCCATCTATACTTATATGGCGCGGGCCTATTATCGTCTGGGAGAAAAAGACAGTGCTGTCGCCTGTGCCCGCCGTTCTTTGGACACCGATCCCACGTTCATTGCCAAGGTGCGCTTCGATGGCGTCAATGGCATGACAAACTGGACACAATTCTATATCTATGATCCCAAGTATCAGCCGTTGCCACGTCTCGACTTTCTCGATCCCAAATATTTTCGTCTGAACAGCAGCACCGAGCAGCGTCCTATCGTGACCGCAAAGGCGGAGGAGAACTATCTGATCATGGCAGAGGCGTGTCTGGCCGATAATAAGGTTGAGCAGGCCCGGGAAATGCTGCGCTCGCTTGTCAGTCTGGTGAAGAGCCGTCCTGTGCAGAAGGGTGTCAATGATCAGGCAGAGAGCAGGGGAGAGGGCGGATACCGTCTCTATCCCAATTCGTCAGACTACCGTGTAGCCGCTTCAGCAGCCGATACGCTTCGTGCGGGTCTGGTCGTTGACCGTCGGGCACCCCATCTTGTCGATGTACCTTATATCTCGGGCACATCCGTGACGGAGGATATGATCAACCGGACGGCGACGGTCGACGGACTGTTAGAGCTGGTCTATCTCATGCGACAGGAGATTTTCTTCGCGGAGGGACGCCGTGCTGCCGATCTTGGTCTGCGTATGCCCGTATGTGAGACGGAGGCTGCGCATGCGTCTAACAGTGCCGGCTATACGACAGCGCAGATACCTCCTTTCATTCCCTTGGAAAAAGGAATGGACGATTTCACTATGGATGCGGACACGCGCACCTGTATGATCAGATATAATATGAATCATATTATTGTGGAGAACAAGCAGTCGGATTATGTCTGTCCGTTCTTTCATTAGATCTTGAAAAGATGCTCCCGGGCCTCCACGGTGAAAGATGAATTCAGGAAGGTCCGTAGATGGTAGCAATGGAGACAATACAGAAGAGGCGTGACTCAACGATGGGAGCCACGCCTCTTCTGTATTTTTTTATTTGTGATAGTCGTCGATGCGCTGGTATCTCACGCGCATGAAGCGATGATAGATGTTGCGGAGCCAGAGACGGTGGGTAAAGATAAAGGCCAGGCCGATGGCGATCGTGATCCAATAGGTGGGTGTCGGTCCGATGAGGCTGGAAAGGCCTTGTACGAGAACGACAGGCACAATGAATACACCGATACTGATTAAAACTTGTATCCAGCTGGACTCGGCGGTGTTTTTGCCAATCAGCTTTTCATTCAGATCGACACGTACCCGGTTGTAAACGACCATCTGCATCATGGCACAGTAGAGAGGGCCGGCAGTGAAGGAGGCGTAGGCCAGCAGCATCGGCAGGCTCCATTTGCCGATGACCACTGTCGGCAGGAGGATCAGAAGGGGAAGGGCCAGCAGAGCCACACAGAAATAATATTTTGCCGTGATAAGTTGCAGAAGGTTCTCATGATGCACCATCAGGAAGTCGATATAGTTGGCCTCGTAGCTCATGGCGCGGCTCAGCAAGGCCATGCCTAACAGCAGGAAGCAGTAGAATCCCCAGTAGTTGGTGATCATCTCGCCATCGTAGGCTGTCGTAAAGGTGATGATGAGGCTGATGAACAGCACCATACCGACGCCACTGAGAAAGTTGCGTCTCGGGTTCTTGTTGCGCATCAGACTTTTGATCTCCAGACGGAGATATTGTCCGATCTCACCGTAATGTTCGAGAAAGCTGAATTGGCTGACGGTGTGCAATTTGGTCTGCGTCTTTTTCATGGCTTCGTTCATCACGGCGGCATATTGCACCCGCCGGTTGACGGCAAAGAGCAGGAAGACGACAGTCAGCAGTCCGAGAAGAGTGAGGAACGGGGCATCGGTGAGGATATCGCCGAGGAAGAGATAGGCTTGAAAGCTCTCAAAGACAAAGATTGGTATAATCATCGTGGCGGCGACTAGGATGGGCAGTCCCCACCAGAGGAAGTAGCGGTCGGCCAGTGTGCGGGTGATGGTGTAGAGCATGCTGCTCAGTTTGGTGAATAGGAAGAAGAACAGCACGCAACAGAGCGCACACCAGAAACCAAATCTGAAGAAGACAGCCATATAGCTATAGGCAGAGATGACGATCAGCCACAGCAGGGACGAGTTGTCGTTTAGGATGAGGCGGAGTAGGAAAGCGTCGATGACGGTCTGCCGCGGAATGGGGAGCAGCAGGTAGGGCCTGACGATCTGTGAGGGTGTTTTCTGCCTATAGAGCCGTTGGGTAAAGTCTATTACGAAAAGGAAGGGAAGGAAGCAGAAAAGCAGTTCCACCGTCGTGTGAGTAGAGTCATGGATTGCCATCCACGCAAAGACAACGGTCATGACGAGGAAGTAAAGAATAAATAGCGCGAAGAATATATATCCGACGAGCTTGCCTTTCCTGTTCGTCGCGAACATCGGATCGCGTTTCTGTTCCAGCTTGCGGTGTTGGGCAAGGAGACGGTAGAGCAGGATAAAGTCTTTGAGGGTCATGGGCAGGGCGTTGGGAGGTTTTTAGGATAAGGGCAAAAAAGAAGGGCTGTTCAGAAAGTGAATCTCCTGAACAGCCCGTAGATACATGTCATTTATCGTAGGTCGACGATTTCTGCCGAAGGGAAGTCCTTGGCATTGAAAGAGAATGACTTCGTCGACTGGTTTTTGGCTTGGAAGTTGGAGATGGTGATGGTCGTCCAGTTTTTCTTCACATCACGCATGCGGATCTTCGATGGCACTGCCGTCTTGGGATTGATGGTGATGTAGACCTCTTGCACGGTACGCTGCTTGTTTTGTGCGGTCATGTGGACAACCTTGTTGTTGCCTTCCGAGCTCATGGAGAGCGTGTATCCGTTCTTATACATGGACAGGAAGGTCAGCGGGTTCATCTGCATGCGCTTGGCCTCGGTAGGCTTTGACACGTTCACCTCATTGGTCGATTTCATGTAGGTCCATTGTGTCTTGCCGTTGTACCATATTGTGGCTTTCGGTGTGTGGGCGTTGAACATGGTGCCTTTGATTGCCAGTGTCCCGCTTGTTGCCGTCACTTTGTTACCGGAGATGGAGAAGTTGGCGGAAGCGCCTCCCTTGCGTCCTACGAGAGCCGCTGTGCGGTCAAGAAGTTTGCGGGCTTGGGCGGCATTCTGAGCGAAAGCACCCAGCGTAAAGGTGAACAGGGTGATAAGAATTAAAAGTTTTCTTTTCATTGTTGTGCTGATTTTAATTTGTCGTTTAAATATAGACGCACGACAGGGGTATGGGTTGCACGTGTTTACACAGTTTTATATTTTATTATGTTCCGTGAATTTGTGCCAGACGGGACGAGAGGCTGTTCTCATCGGCGATGAGAACCTCGCGGGGCTTCGAGCCTTGTGCCTCGCCGACGATGCCGGCTGCCTGCAACTGATCCATCAGGCGTCCTGCACGGTT
>ERZ779673.420-NODE-420-length-19739-cov-2.083774_pt1 | contig 19739 bp, 17 predicted proteins | sample MGYA00511956_ERZ779673 | MGnify/ENA primary metagenome ERZ779673 (study PRJEB29588, sample SAMEA2152065) | human gut metagenome | biome: human gut; feature: human-associated habitat; material: faeces | place: Denmark | collected 2008/2010 ... | reverse complement strand
GTCCGCAGCGCCCTTAACGGGCTTGAAATTGGTGCTATAACAACGCCAAAGAACTCTGACAATAAATGTGTAATCACAAAAGGAATCGTCGCAGAATGCTTGCAAAAAAAGGCGACAAGTCTTAATGAAGATGTGTATTATGATTTGCTCAGTGCGTTTTGCAAAAGCCTTAGGGGAAGTTGTCCCGACGCCGCGCTTTATTGGGCGCACAGGCTTATCAAGTCTGGCTGTGACCCGCTTATCATTTTCAGGCGGCTTATCGCGCACGCAAGCGAAGATGTTGGGCTTGCTAACAGTAACGCGCTTACCATTGTCACCTCGGCGATGACGGCGTATCAGCAAATCGGCCTACCTGAGGGGTTGTTGCCACTTAGTCACGCGATTATCTATGTTTGCGTTAGCCCTAAGTCTAACAGCGTTGTTGTAGCGATGAATGCGGCGCAGGCGGACGTTGAAAACACGTTTAATGACGCCGTTCCGTCTCACCTTAAAAACACGAACTATCTTAACGAAAAGCGCGCCAAATATAAATATCCGCACGATTTTGGGGGCTACGTTGACCAGCAGTATCTGCCTGATAGCATCGCTGACCACACCTATTACGTGCCAAGCGCGAATGGGGCAGAAAAGAACATCGTTGTTCCTAAAAATTATAAATGGAAATAGAATTTGCTGCACAAATAAGTGAAAAGTGTCGTCGCACTTGCGCGTGGGTTGAAGCGGCTGAGATTGCCACGTCACTACGTTCCTCGCAATGACAACTGTAAATGTCATTACGAGGAGGCCAAAGGCTGACGTGGTAATCTCAGCAACTTTAAACTTTAGACTTTCAACTTTACAAAAAGGCCGCATTTCAACTTTCAACTTTCAACTTTCAACTTTGATAAATAAGGCCACATTTCAACTTTCAACTTTAATAAAAACTGGATAAACAAAGGAGTTTTGCTATGATTAATGACAAAGAGCTTAAAAAAGAAAAAGACTATTTAAAAACCGTGCTTTATATCTTAAAGCAAAAGATTGCGGGCAATGAGCAGATGCTAAATGAAAGCGAAAAGCAGATTGCAAGCGACCTTAAATATGCGTGGGATAATGTGTTAGACGATAGCGAGTGGGCAGAGGTCAAGCTTCAAGTCAACCGCCGCGAAGCCACGTCGCTTAACGCCAAAAACCGAATTTATGCGTATGGAAGAATGATTAAGTCGGCCTATTTTGCGCGCATAGATTTTGACGACGGTGAAGATGTCACTCCTCTCTATATTGGTATCGCGACGCTTGATGATGACAACTTTTTCTATGTTTATGACTGGCGCGCGCCAATTTCGTCTATGTTTTATGATTTTGAGCTTGGTGAGGCGTATTATGACACGCCAAACGGTCGCGTTTCGGGCAAAATTACTCTAAAAAGGCAATACAAAATTAATGGCGACAAAATTGAGCAGATTTTTGACACCAACCTTCAAGTTGTTGATGACATCTTAAAGCAAATGCTTTCGGGCCACACGACGGACAAAATGCGCAACATTGTTATGACCATCCAAAAAGAGCAAAACAAGATCATCCGCGCGATGGACAGTGACGTGCTTTTGGTGTCAGGCCCAGCGGGCAGTGGCAAAACCAGCGTTGCGATGCACCGCGTTGCCTACCTTTTGTACGCCCTTAAAGACAGCCTTAAAAACAGCAACATCTTGGTTATCGGGCCTAATGATATCTTTTCAAACTATATTTCAAACGTGCTTCCTGAGATTGGTGAAGACAACGTTTATCAAACGACGTTTAGCGATTTTGTTATGGCCTTTTTGACGGAGTTTAAGGTGCGCGGCGGGCTTAATGACATTTATGAATGCGTGTATTCGGTTGATCCAAAGGCGACCAACAAACCCGTTATATATAACTCTATCAAACTTAAACAATCAAGCGTGTATATAAGCCTGATTGAGTCTTTTATAGCGTCAAGAAAGTCTCGCGTGTTGTCGGTTGATGACGTGGTTGTTGATGGAAAAACAATAATCGAAAAGTCGTTTCTTGAAAAATTTGCTGACACGATTGAAATTTCTGGTCAGACTTTTCGCGAGCAGGGTCAGCGCATCATCGAAAAGATTTTAATTCATCTTGACATCAAACTTGGGAGCAACCGTGCGGCGCGAAACAAGATTAAAAAAGCGCTTGAAAATAACCTAAATCGACTTAAACCCAAAGACCTTTATCTTGAGCTTTTTTCTGATAAAGAGGCGTTTGTTAAACTTCTTTTAGATACATATAACCAAAACGCGGTGGCGACAAAAAATCGCCTTACCATAAAAGAGCTTAGCGATATTTTTGACTATACTCACGAGGCGTTAAATAAGGGCTTTTTGCCATTTGAAGACGTGTCAGGATATATGTATCTTAAAGACCGCATTGTTGGCTTTAAGTCGCAAAAAAATATTAAGCAGGTAATTATCGACGAGGCGCAAGACTATTCAAGCCTTCAATTCAAGATTTTAAGCCGCGTGTTTAAATACGCCAAAATCACGGTTTTGGGCGACGTAAACCAGTGCATTATGCCATTTGCAAGTTATGCTAGTTTTGAGCCAATTGCAAACATTTTTAAAGACGCAAGACCTGAAAGCAAGGTCGAGGTAAGCTATCTTAACAAGACTTACCGCAGCACCACGCAGATAAACACGTTTGCTAAAAGGATGATAGGCGAGAAACAGTTATATAACCAAGTAGAGCGTAATGGTGACGAGGTTGAGATAATCAAAGACACAACAAACATTGCCAAGTCAAAAATCATCGCAGACGCCCTTGCGCTTAAGCAAAAAGACAACACGGTTGCCATAATTACCCGTACCGAGGCTCAGGCGCAAGACATTCGTAACGCGGTTGACGTCATCAAAAAATCGAGCAACTTTAAGTTTGTTAAAAAGACAGACAAAACCTTTACAACAGATAAAATTATGGTTATTCCAGCGTACCTTGCCAAAGGCCTTGAATTTGACATTGCGCTTATTTATGCGGCCAATGAAAGCGACTATCCGCAAGAGTTTTCACAATTATTTTATGTAGCCTGCACCCGCGCGCTGCACAAACTTAACGTGTATTACACGGGTACTCTTACAAAACTGATAAAGCAAAACGGCTAAGGGCAAAAGGATTTTATGAACACAAATAACACAAGAAGAAACCTAAATAAAAACCTGATTTTTGGCGAAAACAACGTGACGGGCGGCGCAACGACGGTTAAAAGCGTTTATGAGATGTATGGCATTTCAAGCGAGCGGTCGCTGTTTATTCGTCAACTTTTTCGCGAAAATCTTTTTAAGGTTTTGTGGTATTGTATATTTTTAGCGCTTACCGCGGTGTGTGTTATTATTTATCCGCCGTGCTGGCTTAACGCGATTGAGGTTGTTACGTGTATGGTGGCGATCGAACTTATCGGTCGCGCGAAGCTTGCGGGGCAAATAGTAAGCTGCGTTGAGTGCGTTTTGTATGCGTTTATCAGTTGGCGGGCGGGGCTGTTTGGTGAGGTCATCAAGTCGCTTGGCATCAACCTTACGCTTACGATTGTTGCGCTTATTAGTTGGACGAAAAACATCAAGCGGCCAAACAATAATGGCAACACGCTTAAAATACGCGAACTTTCGGGCAAGGGCTGGGCGCTTTCGGGTGTACTGTTTGTTGGCGTTAGCGTGGCGTGCTACTTTTTGCTTAATCTTATCGGTACGGCGTCACTGATATTAAGTTCGATTACGCTTGGTATTTCGATTGTTTATAAGATTTTAAACGCGCGCTGTTATAAAGAAAGTTGGCTTATTGACATTTTGCGCTCTTGCATCAGCCTTGGCTTGTGGCTTAGCGTTGTTATCGCGGGGGCGACTAGTGGGGCGCTTGACCTTACGGGCTTGCCACTTATTGTTATGTATCTGGCAATACTCACCAATGGTATTTATTCGCTTATGTTGTGGCGCGCGATGTATAAAAAGGCTACTGTTAATGGCGGAAAACTTTTTGCGATGCGCCCGATAAAAATTAAGCGCGTAATAAAACTTCGAAAACGCTTTAAAACCCTTAAATGGATCAAAGAAATTGACGTTTCAAAAAACTCATAAACCAAGGAGAAGATTATGAACACCAAACAACTTATAAGCTTTATAATCGCGTCGTCGGCCATACTTATAGCAAGCATTATCATCACGATAACCGTTATTTTGCCAACCAAGCCGCCGTCAAAACCGGCCGAAATCGCGGCGTATGCGTTTAACTTTAACCTGACTAATGATGCAAGCATTTATAAGCTTACAGGAGATAACCGCCTGAAACTGTCAAACGATGTTGAGTTTAAGCCCACCAAGGCAACAGAATTTAGCGAAAATTTTGTGTCTTTTAAGGGCGCATCGGTTAATGACGGGGTAGAGTACGCAACTACCAAGGCGGCGGACTTTGTTTGCGTTATTCCGTTCACGATTTTTAATAACTTTGATGACAGTATGAACTTTTCTGTTAAAGTCAATATTGGGGCAAAGGGTAGGGCAACGGCGCTTGCAGACAGCGTGACGTACAAGATTTATGACTATACTGACAAGACGTATAAATCGATAGACACTGGGACGCTTAGCGCGAAAACGGGCGTACATTTTTGTTTGGTAGCGGTGGCGGAACCCGGCCGCGAAAGCGAAATCAACTTTGGCCAAGACAGCGCACTTATCAACATCACCATTTCAAAATCATAACACAAGAGGCCAACTTTTTAAAGTTTAAAGTTGAAAAAAGAATAATAAAAAGAGTACTCTGTAAACAAAAGAGTACTCTTTTTTTAACATGGGGATTGCCACGTCACTGCGTTTCTCGTAATGACAATAATCAGTATGGTGGTCGATAGCGCATCAGTAAGCGTAAATATGTTTATGTGGTTATGTAACGATAACTATTGTAAAAACATCCGCATTTAAACTTTAAACTTTTAACTTTGTGATGTTAAAACTGGCAGTTGTTTGGCGTGCGTGGGAATGGGATAGAGTCGCGAATGTTGTCAATACCAGTTAGGTACATAACAAGGCGCTCAAAGCCCATACCAAAGCCGCTGTGTTCGCATGAGCCGAATTTTCTAAGGTTGATATACCAGTCAATAGCAGACTTATCAACGCCCATCTCGTTGCAGCGCGCGATGAACTTGTCATAGTCTTCTTCACGCTGGCTTCCGCCCATAAGTTCGCCCGCACCCGGAACTTCAAGGTCAACGGCCGCAACGGTTTTGCCATCTGGGTTGACTTTCATATAGTATGCCTTGATGTCTTTTGGCCAGTTTTTGATAAACACAGGGCCGCCAAAGTATTCAGTGATGTATTTTTCGTGTTCCTTGGCAATATCTTCGCCGTATTCAGGGGTAAACTCCCACTTAACTGGCGCCTTTTTCAAAATGTCAATAACGTCTTTATGGTCAATACGCGTAAACTTGCTTGACACCAATTTGTTAAGCTTTTCAAGCAGGCCGTTTGAAATAAATTTGTCAAGATATGCAAGTTCAGTAGGGCACTTTTCAAGCACATACGAAACAACAGATTTAAGCATTTCTTCTTCAATGTCCATAAGTCCGTCAAGGTCACAAAACGCGATTTCGGGCTCTATCATCCAAAACTCGTTAGCGTGCGTCTTGGTGTTGCTGTTTTCAGTTCTAAATGTTGGGCCAAAGGTGTAAATTTTTGAAAACGCAAGGGCAAACGCCTCGCCGTGAAGCTGCCCCGAACCCGTTATAAACGCCTGCTTGCCAAACAAGTCTTGCGTTATGTCAATCTTGCCAAACTTGTCAAGCGGCGGGTTTTTAAGGTTAAGCGTGGTGATTTTAAACATTTGGTCGCTGCCTTCACAATCGGCCGTGGGTATAAGCGGCGTGTGGACGTAAAGATAGCCCTCATCCTGAAAATATTTGTGGATGGCAAACGCGGCCGCACTGCGAATTCTAAATACTGCATTGAACACGCGCGTGCGTGGGCGCAGATACGCGATGTCACGCAAAAACTCCATACTGTGCGCCTTTTTTTGAAGGGGATAGGTCTCATCCGTCGCGCAGATAATATTAACGCGCGTGGCTTTAAGCTCAAATGGCTGACGCGCCTGTGGCGTTAAAACCAATATACCAGTAACAGCAATGCTTGCGCCCGCCAAAAGTTTTGAAACCGCCTCGTAGTTTACGATTTTGTCTTGCTCAAAAACAACCTGAATACCGTCAAAACACGTGCCGTCATTAAGGTCGATAAAGCCAAACGTCTTGCTGTTTCTAACGCTGCGTACCCAGCCCGCAACCGTCACTTCTTGGTCAGCAAACATCGCGCGCGCGTCATAAATTTTTTTAATATCCGTCTTTTTCATAAAAATCGTCCTTTTTAGATAGATTACGGGCATTATATCACATTCCCCGCGCCAATTGCAAGAACTTTCACATTTCCTAGCAAATTTTTCAACTTTAAACTTTAACAAAGGGGCAAAATTATTTGGCGATGGGGGCGCGGTTGTGTATAATAAAAAGGTGAGGTGAAAGGATGAATATTTTGCATGATATAAGTGCGGAGCGTATCGCGCCAGAAGATTTTGTTGCGTGCATAGAAATTGAGCAGGGCAGCAAAAACAAGTATGAGCTTGACAAAGAAACGGGGCTTATTATTCTTGACCGTGTTTTGTTTACCAGCACGCACTATCCAATGAACTATGGGTTTATTCCGCGCACGTGGTGTGGTGATGGCGACCCGCTTGACGTGTTCGTTTTGTGTAGTCAGCCGATTGAAAAGATGAGTTTGGTTAGGTGCTTTCCCATCGGCGTTGTTACTATGAAAGACAAGGGCGCCGATGATGACAAGGTGATCGCCATTCCGTTTGGCGACCCGCAATATAACACTTTTCGCGACTTTCACGAGTTGCCTAAGCACGTTTTTGATGAACTTTTGCACTTTTTGCGCGTATACAAAGAGCTTGAAAACAAAAAAGTCGAAATTGTTAACCTTGGCGGTCACGAAGACGCGATAAAGGTTATCGAGAAAGCCATCAAGGCATACACCGCAAAATTTGAAAAGCCAAAGAGATAAACAAAATTGCGCGTGTGTGCTAAAATACTGAAAATAAAAAGCAATATTTAAACTTTAAACTTTAACAATGAGATTGCCACGTCACGTTCGTTCCTCGCAATGACATCAATATTTAAACTTTGAAATTTGTTAAAAAGGCTTGAAATTGTGGCGGTAGCGGCGTATAATTGTTGCGTAAAGTTAGTTTAACAAAGGAGAAAATTATGAAAAAGTTTTTTGCGGACTTTAAAAAATTCATAAGTCGCGGCAATATCGTGGATATGTCAGTCGGCGTTATTATCGGTAGCGCTTTTAGTGCGATTGTTACGGCGCTTACCAACAAAATCATTATGCCGCTTATCAACTTGTTTTTGTCAGCAGGCGGCACCAACGGGCTTGAAACAGCCTACACTTTTTTGAAAAAGGCATATAACCCAACAACGGGCGAAATTGACCTTAATAAGTCTATCTATATCGATTGGGGCGCGTTTATCACGGCGATTATCAACTTTTTCTTAATAGCGTTTGTTTTGTTTATCATCTTAAAGGCGGTTATGAAAGCTAACGAGATGTGGAAGGGCGCCGTTGACGAGGTGACCAACAAAGACCTTATCAAAGAAAAACACGAGGTAAGAAAACAGGCTAAACTTGACAAAAAGTCGTTTAAACTTGCGTGGAGCGAGCACCTTGCTGAAAAAGAGCGCCTTGCAAATGAAGCCAAAGCACAAAAAGAGGCCGAAGAGAAGGCCAAAGCCGAGGCCGACGCCCTTGCTAACCCAAGTGAGCAAGCCCTTTTAAAAGAAATCCGCGACCTTTTAAAGGCCCAAGTTGGTGAAAGCAAGACCGCGAGCGATGCGGCTGACGCTAATTAGTTAAGCGATTAACTATTACTTAAATTAGGAGAGATTATGAAAAATAAAGCGATAACAAGCAGAGATGAAGACTTTGCACAATGGTATACTGACGTTGTTAAGGCCGCAAAGTTAGCGGACTATTCGGGAACAAAGGGCTGTATTGTTTTTGAGCCGAACGGGTTTGCGCTTTGGGAGAAAATGCAAAGCGTGCTTGATCGTATGTTTAAAGAAACGGGGCACGTTAACGTTTGTATGCCAATGCTTATCCCTGAAAGTTTGCTGAAAAAAGAGGGTGAACTTATTGAGGGGTTTGCGCCTGAGTGTGCGTGGGTAACGATGGGCGGCAACAAAAATCTTGAAGAGAGATTTGCCATAAGGCCAACAAGCGAGACCTTGTTTTCAGACTATTATAAAGACAAAGTTAAGTCTTATCGCGACCTGCCAAAACTTTATAACCAATGGTGGAGCGTAATGCGTTGGGAAAAAGAAACACGTCCGTTTTTAAGAACGCGTGAGTTTTTGTGGCAAGAGGGGCACACGGTTCACGAGTCAAGCCGCGAGGCGATTGAAGAAACCGAAAGAATGCTTCACGTTTATGAAAGGTTTTTCAAAGAGTATCTTGCTATCCCAGCAATAACGGGCATCAAGACCGAGAAAGAGAAGTTTGCGGGCGCCGAAACGACGTACACCGTTGAATCGCTTATGTATAACGGCGTGACTCTTCAAAGCGCAACCAGCCACTATTTCGGCCAAAAGTTTTCAAAGGCCTATGATATCAAATTCTTAAACCGCGAAAACCAACTTGAATACGCTTACCAGACGTCTTGGGGTGCTTCAACGCGTATGATTGGCGGCCTTATTATGGTTCATAGTGACGATTTTGGGCTTGTTTTGCCACCAAAGATTGCGCCTAAACAGGTTGTTATCGTGCCTATCGGGACGGACGAAAAGGTTATGAATTTAAGCGACGGAATCTGTCAAAAACTTAACAGTAATGGCGTTGTTGCGTTTGTTGACAAAACTGAGCGCAGCCCTGGGTTTAAGTTCGCGGAGCACGAGGTTTGCGGCATCCCAGTTCGTGTTGAAGTTGGTATGCGAGACATTGAACAAGGGCTTATTACGCTTGCAAGGCGAGATACGCGTGCCAAGGTCACTATAAGCACAAACGGCGATATCGTAAGTGAGATTAAAGCGCTTTTAACAGAAATTCAAAACAACCTTTACAACACGGCGCTTGAAAGACGCAACAAGCTTACATTCAAGGCAAAAACCCTTGACGAGCTTGACAAGATTATGTCGAGTCAACCTGGGTTTGTTTATGCGCCTTGGTGCGGCAGCACAGAGTGTGAGATGAAGGTTAAAGAGGTCAAAGGCACCAAATCGCGCTGTATCACCGCTGAACACGTTTGCAGCGACGATAAATGCTTAGTTTGTGGCAAAAAGGCAAAACACATTGTTGTTTGGGGCATTCAATATTAAAAAGTTAAAGCATTCCTCTGTAGGTAATGCTTTTTATGTATAGAAACTATTAAGTGTTTTATTTTGAAAAACGAAATTTCTGATTTTTTTATTAAAATTTTTATCGAAAATTATCGGAGGTATTGCCATCTCGGCAGTGTTGTGATATAATGATAAAAAAGGAGAAAGACATGAAAAATAAAAAAGGTTTAGGCCGCGTGGCTGCGCTTAGTACGGTCAGCGCGCTTATGTTTGCGTCATATTTTGGGATGAATTTTAAGATTAAGGCGCTTGAAAAACGTAACGAGGAAATCTTGGATAATTTCTATAAAACAAATCAAGAGTATAACGAGTATTACGATTATAACTTGTCGATTTTAGACCAAAAGTTTAGAGATGGCTTAGTTGACGAAGATTGGTATAACTTAGAGCGCAGCGCCTTACTTGAACGAAGAATGACCAAAGGCAATATTATGGTTTTTGGCCGCACCGAAGAAAAGGCGGAGTTTTTTCTTAACAACTCTAAAATCGTTGATTGCAAAAACTTACGTTATCCTGCGCTTGCTTGCGGGGGAGTTGGTATTGTTGCTCTTGGGTTGCAACTAAAGCATATGCAAGACGAAAATGTCCGCGAGGAAGAACCCGAAACCGAAATAAGCAAATAAAAAGCGCCCAAAAGGACGTTTTTTGAAATTATATGACCCCTTGCTGCACTAGGAGCCATATATTTTTAAAAAATATAACTTGCTTGTTAGGGTAAATATCATTAAAAACAAAAAAAAGCCCTTGCAGGCTTTTTATTTTGCTTGGTGGGTCATCGGGGGCTCGAACCCCGGACATTTCGATTAAGAGTCGAACGCTCTGCCAACTGAGCTAATGACCCAAGCGCTTTTGTATTATACCACATTTTTAACAAAATGCAACCGTATTTACAAAAAAAAGTAGAAAAATTTGAAAAATAAATGTGTAATAGTGTAAATTAATTGGGTTAAAAACCTAGAACGTTGGCTTATGTGTGGTTTTATAATATCTTGACAATGGCAAGCGGGGGGTGGTATAATTAGTTAAATGAAAAGAGACAAAAAAAATATAAACGTACGGGTAAAGAAGACGGCGGTTGTGATTGGCGCAAGCGGCGGCATTGGCGAAAGTGTGGCGACGGCATTTTTTAAAAAAGGATACAACGTGGTTTGCGGGTATCACTTTAACCAGATGGCGGCCGAGGCGCTTGCGGACAGGTTGACGGCGGCGCGTGCGGGCAAGACGAACCGTGCGGTGGCGCTTGGCGTTGATGTGACGGACGAACAAAGCGTTGCGGCGTTTTTTGACGCGGTGACTAAGACTTTCGGGCGCGTTGACGTTTTGGTTAATGCGGGCGGGGTCAGCAGGCCTAACCTGTTAATTGACGTAAAAAAAGAAGACATTTGCGCCGAGGTTGGCACCAATCTTATTGGCGTTATGCTTACGTGTCGCGAGGCGGCGAAGATTATGATGCGCTTTGGCGGCGGCAGAATTATCAATATTGCGTCGGTTTGGGGCGTTGTTGGGTCAGCCGTTGAAAGCACGTATTCGGGCGCGAAGGCGGGCGTTATCGGTTTTTCGCGCGCGCTTAGCAAAGAACTTGGCGGCGCAAACATTACGGTTAATTGTATCAGCCCAGGTGCCGTTAAAACAGCTATGACGGCGCATTTATCTAAGGCCGATTTTGACGCAATCAGGCGCGAAAGCCCGATTGAAAAACTGGTTACCCCAAAGGCGATTGCCCAAACGGCCGTAATTTTAGCTGGGTCGGCGGGCGAATTTATAACGGGGCAGAACATCGTTGTTGACTGCGGATGGACGTTGTAAGACAACTGCGTTAAAGTAAAAAGTGAAAAGTTAAAAGAAGTTGCTGAAAATAAATAGCAATATTTAAACCTTAAACTTTAAACTTTAATAATGGAAAGGAGAATTTATGAATATTATTGCGGGGCGGTTTAAGGGCAGGCGGCTTGAAAGCGTTGACAGCCTTTCAACTCGGCCAACGCTGGCGCGCGTGAAAGAGAGTTTGTTTTGTATGCTTGACGGCGCGATTGAGGGCAAAACGTGCCTTGACTTGTTTGCGGGTAGTGGTGCGCTTGGGATAGAGGCCATTAGCCGAGGCGCGAAAAAAGTTGTGTTTGTTGACAGCAGCCGTGATGCCTTGCGCGTGCTTAATAGGAACCTTCGAGGTATGGAAGAGTGGGCGCAAGTTGTTGAAAATGACTTTGTTTTGGCGCTTGCGGGGTTGCGTGGGGTTAAGTTTGACGTTGTATTTTTAGACCCGCCGTATGCCTCGAATTTTGCGCAGGTGGCGCTTGAAAAACTGGTTTCTCTACGGCTGTTAAACGTGGGGGCGATAATTGTGGTTGAAAGCGACCGCGAAAATTGTTTGCAAAACGCAAGCCAATGGTGTATAATAAAAAAGCAAAAACAGTATGGTGATAAGTCGATAACCATTCTTGAATTTAAAGGGTAAGGTATGGAACTTAACAGTATTTTAGAAGAACTTAAAGAGGAACTGATTAGTCAAAAGGGCTTTTTGTGGAGCAAGAAAAATAAAGACAGTATCACAAAATGCCTTAGTCTTGTTGACGATGTTCAAATGAACCTGCCAAGCGCTTTGCAAGAGGCGACCTATATCATAACCCAAAAGCAGAAAATTTTGGCGGCTGCCCAAGACGCGGCTAACAAAATCGTTGCCGAGGCTACACAAAAGGCGCAAGAACTTACCGCCGAAAACGCCATAACCAAGCAAGCGCAGATTGAGGCTGAGGCGATGGTAGGTAACGCTAACAAGCGCTGTAACCAGCTTTACAGTTCAACGCGCGATAACATTGACAAGATGCTTAAAGCGATTGAAGACTATCTAACCGATAACCTTCACGTTGTAAGAAACAACCGCGAGGAGCTTGCAGGCGGAGCCATCATCCGCAAACCCAATAAGGACAAATAGAATGGTAAGACATTTGATGAAGCTTCAACCCCAATATTTTGATTTGATGGACGAAGAGGTTAAGATTTATGAGGTTCGCCTGCTTGACGAAAAGCGCCAAGGCGTAATGATAGGCGACGTTATTGAGTTTGTTAAAGAACCGAACCTTAACGAGATGATAGGCGGTAAGGTTCAAGAGATTTTAAAGTTTTCAAGTTTTGAGCAGATGGCCAAAAAATTGCCAGCGCGCGAACTTGGTTTTGAGGGAAAATCTAAACAAGAAATAGAAGAAATTTATCACAAATTTTATTCGCGTGAAGACGAAATAAAATACGGAGTTGTAGCATTTAAAATCAAAAAATTATAAATGAAAAGATTAGGCATAGTCCCGTACAGAGCAGTGCGTGGACTATTTTTTGTAAGAAAAAGCGCCAGACTGACACGCCCGTGCCGCCTAAAAGCGCCAGACTTTGCGCCATAATTGAAAGGCCTGAAAAAGAGAGCAGTCCGCCCGTTAAGGCAACGCCCCAAACTCCGCCGATACGCGAAAGTTCAAAACAGCCGCGCGTCATCTCAAAAATACCACACACCACGCCCGAGGCCACGTTTTTTGGCGCACCACAAAGCGTTAACATAAACCCGATGGCAGCCTCAATCGGCGCGGTTATGTGAGAGAACAAAACCATATCGATAAGCAGATAAAACAGCGTGATAAATGCCCCAACGGTAAGAATGGTGGAAACAGCACTGTAAACACTTGCCCCAAGAATGTCGTCAGGCCGGGCGTCATTTTTTATATCATTTAATGGTGTGTTTTTACATTGATGAAAGCCCCCATGCGCCTTATACATAGGCAATCCTCCCCCAAAAGTGCGGTTTAAAGCAGTAGGAGTACAGTTGCAGCGAGCGTTACGGTGGCGGCCGATATTACAAAAAAGTAGGCCGCAAATTAAGGCTGAAACGATGTGACACCCAAACAGGAATACGCCAATTTTAACTGATCCAAACATTGCGCCGCCCACAGTACCGATAGTAAAAATAGGGCCGCTGACCGCGCAAAAGCTTAGGATGCGAGTGGTTTCTTTTTTTACTATCGTGCCCGATTTAATTAGGTCGGCCGTAAGTTTGGCGCCGCAAGGGTAGCCGCAAAGCGCGCTCATCAAAAAGATATACCCAGCCTCGCCCGATACGCCAAAAACTCGCCTTGTTAGGGGATTAAGATTGTTTGCTATTTTAGTTACGCAGCCTAGGTCAGTTAAAATCTTGGTTAAAACCAAAAACGGAAAAAGCCCTGGAAAAACCGAGTTCGCAAACAGCATAAAGCCGCGTTTGGTGCTTTCAAAAAATCTTTGCGAGTTGGTTATTAAACACAAAATCATTGCAAAAACTAAGATTGACAAAACAGCGGGCAACAATTTTTCTTTAACGCCGCGTTTTTGTGGACTTTTTTTTGTAATTACGCTATTATAAATATAGTTCACAATAAAATTTATGAGTTTTTGGGGGTTTAAATGCAAAAGTATCCTAAAATTGGGTTAGCGCTTGGGTCGGGTGGCGGCTTTGGCTTTGCGTATTTTGGCATACTTGATGAGCTTGAAAAGGCGGGCATACCCCTTTATTGTATAACAGGCAGTTCGATTGGCGCCATCATCGGCGGGCTTTACAGCGCTGGCGCTAAGGTAGAGCAAATGCAAAACTTTTCTCGCAAACTTAAATTTTTGCAAATCGTTGACTTTGGGCTTGGTAAGGGCGGCTTTGTTAGGGGAAATCGTGCGGTTAAACAGATAAGCAAGGCGCTTAGCCTGTTTGGCGCGTGTGAAAATATTGAAGACACCAAGATTAAGTTTGGCTGCACGGGGACGGACTTGCTTAGTGCTCAAACCGTAAACTTCACTAAGGGTAGTCTTGTTACTGCTATGCGCGCAAGTTTTTCAATCCCCGGCGTTTTTATGCCGCTTGAATACGAGGGCGGATACTTTATTGACGGCGGCCCAATTTGCAGATGCCCGGTTAACCTAGCGCGCGAGTTTGGCGCCGAATACGTTGTTGCGATTGACTGCGTTGGTTCCACTCAGCCGATACAAAAAGAAGAGCTTAATAACTACGCAAAGATTATGACGCGCATTAACTATATTATGGAGTATCGCGCGGGCAGGGCAGAGATAAACACGGCTGACCTTGTTGTTGATATGCACCAAATTGGCGTTGACGCTTTAAGCCTTAAAACTATGGAAAAGTCTATTGAATATGGCCATAAATATGGCAAAACGCTTGTAAAACAACTTAAAAAAAGATTTCAGTAAAGACGGATAATTCAAAAACAACTAAAATAAAAACGGTTAAAATTGTATCGAAAAACGGAAAAAGTATTAAGTCAAATCGGATAAAAAGGGGAAATGATGGAAAAAGTTAAGAAAAAGAAAAGCCTAACTGAATCGCGCTCGTTTAAAACAGAAATAATGATGTTTGTTATCTTTATGTCGGTGGGTGTGGCGACGATATTGTTTAAGGTTGACGGATGGCTTTCACTTGCGATGCTGGGCATCGGCCTATTAAGTTTATATTTTAATAACGTTAATAAGATTCTTGATTTTATTATGGCGCTGGCGTGGTCGGCCGCGTATCTATATTTTGGCATTATTAACGGCCTTTACGCACAGGCATTTTTGGTTTCGGCCTTTTATCTATTTGTTAATTTATTTAATCTAGTTGCACCGCAAAGCAACACAACAATAGTAGAAGAGCATAACAAACTTAAACCGTATCAAATTTGGGCGCTTATCATAGTTTGTGTTTTTGGGGCGGGGGGTGTAGGAACCTTCTTTTTGGTGCGTATCAAGGGCAACAAAACGTTTGCTATTTTTGATACGCTTGCGGCCGTTATGCTTTGTGCAAGCCTTTATATGATGCTTAAACGATGCATAGAATACTTTGTTGTTAGGCTTATTGCGATGATAGCAACCATAGCGCTTTGGGTTGCGATGGGGTTTGTTTCACACTTTAACCTTGGGTGCATCAACATCGCAGTTATGTTTATCGCATTTATCCTTTATGACAATGTTCGTATGCGCAAGTGGTCGCTTCAAGCCAAACACGTTGCCCAGCGTCAAAATGCCGATATTTTCAGTTCAACTGAATACCGCGAGGCAGAGCGCAAGTATCAGCGAGAGCATAAGCGCGGCCTGCCTAATCGCTCCGTTGGCATTGACAAAAATGACGAAAGAAATTAAATATAAAAAGTACTCTCACAACAAGAGTACTTTTTTTAACCAAATTTAAACTTTCAACTTTATCTAAACGATAGGCGTGATGTTTTCAAAAATCACGTTGTCTGCATACTTTTTAACGCGGTTATATTCTTTATCGGTTCGTACGCACCACGCAAGCAAAGGCAAGTTTTTAAATTTCTTAACAAAGCGGTTAGGCAGGTCTTCACTGTGGTAGGCGATAAAGTTAGGCTCGCTTATTTTTTTGTTATATGCCATACGTTTAAGCATCATACGCTTAACAAGCCCAAGGTTTGTGTTTTTCATAAAGCTTGCAACTTGGCCACGTTTGATGTGTGGCGCATTGTTTTTAAACCATTCAAGGGTAGCGGGGTTAAAGCTTTGAACGGCCACTTCGCCCTTATACGAACTTAAAAGTTTAAAAACTTCTTTTTCAATGTCGCCAACCTTGCCCATATTTTTGATTTCAATCAAAAGGGGAGTGCGCCCCGCAACAAAATCAAGCGTTTGTTTAAGAGTGGGGATACGCTCGCTGGTTTTAAGAAGTTTGATGTCACGAATATCGTCATACTTTAAATTAGACAGATATCCGTCACGCCCCGTCATACGGCCAAGCGTGTCGTCATGGAAAACCACAACGGTGCCGTCTGCCAGCGCACGCACGTCAAGTTCAATGGCATAATTATTTTCAATCGCTTTTTCAAAAGAAAGAAGGCTGAGTTCAGGAACAGTGTCACTGTGAAGCCCGCGATGAGCGATGGGTTTAGTTGCTATCCAAGTTTCAAAAATATTCATAAGGTCTCCAAAAGAACCAAAAATTGTTTGGCTTTCTAATATTCTACAATACTTTTAAAAATTTTTCTAGTATTTTTGACACATTTCTTGCTTTTTTTTACTTTTTATGCTTTTTTTCGCGTGATAATTACAAAATCAGGTCAATTACTTGCATTTTTGGGGGCAATACGCTAAAATAATTTTAATTTAATGGAGAAGATTATGGCAAACAAAGACCTTTCACATATTCGCAATTTTTCAATAATTGCCCATATTGACCACGGTAAAAGCACGCTTGCTGACCGCATTATGGAAACGACCGGCCTTATTTCAGAGCGTGACAAAAAAGACCAACTTTTAGACAGTATGGACTTAGAGCGCGAAAAGGGCATAACTATCAAACTTGCGCCCGTTACTATGAATTATACCTATAAAGGCAAAAATTACACCTTAAATCTTATTGACACGCCCGGCCACGTTGACTTTACATATGAGGTAAGCCGTTCGCTTGCGGCATGTGAGGGGGCGATTCTTGTTGTTGACGCCAGCCAAGGCGTTGAGGCGCAAACGATAGCAAACGTTTATCTTGCGCTTGAAAACGACCTTGAAATCGTGCCCGTTATTAACAAAATTGACTTGCCAAGCGCCCGTCCAAACGAGGTTAAAAAAGAGGTTAAAGACGTTATTGGTATTGACTGCTCAGACGCACCGCTTGTAAGCGCCAAAGAGGGCATCAACATCACGCAGGTAATCGAGCAGGTTATCGAACGTGTGCCCGCCCCAAAAGGGGATAACACGGCCGACCTTCAAGCCCTTATTTTTGATAGTTTCTATGATAACTATAAGGGCGCGGTGTGCTTGGTGCGAATTATGCAGGGCGAGGTTAAGGCTGGCACGAAAATAAAGATGCTTCAAACTGGCAAAGAGTTTGAGGTAGTTGAGGTTGGTATCTTTACGCCAAAAGCGACCGAGAAAGACATTTTGCACGCGGGCGAGGTTGGGTATATCTCTGCAAGCATCAAAACGGTTTCAGACATCCGCGTTGGTGACACTATCGCCGAACTTGGCAAAAACACTAAGGCGCTTGCGGGGTACAGGCAGGTTATGCCAGTGGTGTTTTCGGGCATATTTCCGATTGACGGCGCGAAATACAACCTTTTAAAAGACGCGCTTTGCAAACTTAAATTAAGTGATGCGTCGCTTGAATTTAGCCCTGAAACCAGCACGGCGCTGGGCTACGGGTTTCGCTGCGGCTTTTTGGGGCTTTTGCATATGGAGGTTATAACCGAAAGGTTAGAGCGCGAGTTTGGCCTTGATATCATCACAACGGCGCCAAGCGTAAGCTATCAAATAACCAAAACGAACGGGCAGGTTTTAACGGTGTCTAACCCGTGCAATATGCCCGCCGTGCAAGAGATTGAAAAAATAGAAGAGCCGATTATTCGCGCGCACGTGTTTACGCCGCCTGAGTTTGTTGGCGCGATTATGGACTTGGCTACTAACAAGCGTGGCGAGTTTATTGATATGCAATACCTTGAAGCCAACCGCGTTAAGATGACGTATATCCTGCCGCTTGGCGAGATTGTTTATGATTTTTTTGACAAGCTTAAATCGCGCACGCACGGGTACGCCAGTTTTGACTATGAGATGGCGGGCTTTCGTGAAAGCGATATGGTTAAGCTTGACATCTTGCTTAACGGCGAGGTGTGCGACGCGTTGTCAATCTTAGTGCACCGAACCAAGGCCTACGAGCGCGGCCGCGGGATAACAGAAAAGTTAAAAGAGGTTGTGCCTAGGCAGTTGTTTGAAATACCAATTCAGGCCAGCATAGGCAACAAGGTCATCGCGCGCGAAACGGTAAAGGCGCTAAGAAAAGACGTATCGCCAAGTGTTATGGCGGCGACATTTCACGTAAGCGCAAACTGCTTGAAAAGCAAAAAGAGGGCAAAAAGAAAATGCGTATGCTTGGCTCTGTCGAACTCCCAAGCGAGGCGTTTTTGTCGATTTTAAAAATCGACTGACGAATTGATATATATACTTCCCAACTCCGCCCCCTTTAGGGGGAGGGTTGCTTTAAAGCGTTAAGCGTGGTAAAGCGGAGGGGGTCTAAGTCCGCTTTTAAAGTTGATTTTATACCCCCTCTGTCTGGTGTCGCTCTGCGCTCCCTGCGACCATCCTCCCCCAAGGGGGCGATGGCTTACGCTGGTAATGCTGGACTATTCCTCTAACAATGGGATTGCCACACTACGTTCGCAATGACAGGTAGTTCACGGCTTTCTCGCAACGACGGCGGAAACGCGGCGACGGCGGCGGGGAATCTTGACAAGTGAGGTGGGGCGTGGTACACTTGAAGTATAAAGAGGGCGATCCACATGAGAAAAGGATTAAGTTTGTATATTCACATTCCGTTTTGCGCAAGCAAGTGCAACTATTGCAGTTTTTCAAGTTTTGTGTTGGGCGACGATGTTAAACTGCGATATATTGAAGCGCTTAAAAAAGAGATTGGTCTTAGAGGCAAAGAGTTAAGCGGATCGTATGAAATTTCAACGGTTTATATCGGGGGCGGGACACCGTCTTCGTTGCCACTTGGGTGCATTAAGGCGATAATGGCTGCGGTATATAGGAATTTTGTTGTTAGAAACAACGCCGAAATCACGATAGAAATTAACCCCAACAGCATAGATAAAGACAAGATTAAAGAGTATCAGTTTGCGGGCGTAAATCGGTTTAGCGTTGGCCTTCAATGCGTGTCGAAAGCCGTTTTAAAAGAGATGGGGCGCACGCACACGGTAGAGGACTTTACCCGCGCGGTGACAATGCTTAAAAGGGCGGGCGTTGGCAACATCAGCGCCGATATAATTTTGGGCTACCCCAAAGAAACGCAAGATGATGTTGCGCGCTCGGTTGACCTTGTGACAAAACTTGGCGTTAACCATGTGTCTACATATATGCTTAGCGTTGAAGAGGGCACGCCGCTTTTTAAGGCCGTAAACAGCAAACTTACCGCCTTGCCAGACGAAGACGAGGTTATAAGGCAATACAATTTATGCGCCAAAAAGTTGGCCGCCGCGGGGTTTGAGCGTTACGAGGTATCAAACTTTGCTAAACCAAGTTTTAAAAGCCGCCACAACCAAGTTTATTGGAAGAGGCAAAACTATCTTGGGCTTGGTTTGTCCGCGCACTCGTTTTTGCAGGGGCAGCGGTGGAACAATACTGACAACCTGCCATTTTACATTTCGTGCCTTGAAAGCAAGGGGCTTTATCCAATCGAAAACAGCCACACGCTAAGCCCGCAAGAGGCCAAAGAAGAGTGGGTTATGCTATCCCTTCGTCGCACCGAGGGGCTTGACACCGAAGCCTTTAAAACCGAGTTTGGCGAGAATTTTCTTGCAACCCGAAAAGAGCCACTTGCGCGCCTTATTCGCGGCGGGTT
>ERZ779673.418-NODE-418-length-19822-cov-4.720342_pt1 | contig 19822 bp, 20 predicted proteins | sample MGYA00511956_ERZ779673 | MGnify/ENA primary metagenome ERZ779673 (study PRJEB29588, sample SAMEA2152065) | human gut metagenome | biome: human gut; feature: human-associated habitat; material: faeces | place: Denmark | collected 2008/2010 ... | reverse complement strand
CGTTTAGGGCGTGGACTACCAGGGTATCTAATCCTGTTTGCTCCCCACGCTTTCGAGCCTCAGTGTCAGTTGCAGTCCAGTGAGCCGCCTTCGCCTCCGGTGTTCTTCCTAATATCTACGCATTCCACCGCTACACTAGGAATTCCGCTCACCCCTCCTGTACTCTAGCAATCCAGTTTTAAATGCAGTTCCGTAGTTGAGCTACGGGCTTTCACACCTAACTTAAATCGCAACCTACGCTCCCTTTACGCCCAGTCATTCCGGACAACGCTCGCCACCTACGTATTACCGCGGCTGCTGGCACGTAGTTAGCCGTGGCTTTCTCCTAAGGTACCATCACTTTCTTTTTCCCTTAGATCAGAAGTTTACAGTCCGAAAACCTTCTTCCTTCACGCGGCGTTGCTGGGTCAGAGTTTCCTCCATTGCCCAATATTCCTAACTGCTGCCTCCCGTAGGAGTCTGGGCCGTATCTCAGTCCCAGTGTGGCCGGTCATCCTCTCAGATCGGCTAATCATCGTCGCCTTGGTGGGCCTTTACCCTCACCAACTAGCTAATGATACGCAAGCTCATCTATCACCAGATCTAACCTTTGACCCCTTGATGATGCCATCCTGTGGTCTTATGCGGTATTAGCAGAAGTTTCCCTCTGTTATCCCCCTGTGATAGGCAGATTACTCACGCGTTACTCACCAGTCCGCCACTAAGTTAATTCTAAAGCAAGCTTCAAAATTAACTCCGTTCGACTTGCATGTTTGAAGCACGCCGCCAGCGTTCGTCCTGAGCCAGGATCAAACTCTAAATATATATTTCTAAACCTTTTCGGTTTCTGGGTTTGATTTTTTCCACGCTACTTACACTATAGCGCTTCGGCTCAATAACTTTAAGTAAATTGACTTCGTTTCAATTCTTGTACTTATCATATATATTATTTAATTGCCATTGTTCCCTAACTCGTCTCCAAGTTAGCGTTTATATATTAACACATTCCCTCTACCTATGTCAACACTTTTTTATATCTTTTTTAACCTTTTTTATCCTTTTTTTTCACTTTTCTATGATACTCTAGCACCCGTTGTGGAAATTTCTTCAAATAAAATGCTTAAAACATTGATTCACATACATTTTTTATTGACTAAAATTATCATTTAAAAACAAAATAATACAAAACTTTGAAAATAATATTTATATAATAAAAATTAAATTGATTATTTATTTTATTTTGATTAGAATATGTTATGGAGAAATAAAAATGGCAAAAAATACTAATCATTATGAGATAATCAAAACTTATGTTACTTATGAAGATAAAATATACTATAAAAATTATTTATGTCGTAAAGATGACGGTCAAATAGTCAAAATAAAGAAGAAAATAAATAGCACTACTTACACAGAGTTACCTCCAAGGCATTCTTTTAAAGGAACTTTACATTCATTTGAAATGCTTTTATTCACATTATTAAAACCAATAATTGATGAAAATTCATTTAAAATCTTCAAAACAAAAGCAAAACAAATTGACTATTATATTGATAAACTAAAAAAAGTTAGTAAAAATGATCAATTTGGCATTTTAAATGAATTAATAAATAAAATCACTTTGAAATGCTTTGATATAATAAAAGAAAAAGCACCTAATAGAAAACTTCTAGAAGATGCTTTTGATTATTTAATTAAAAATACAGAATTGCGAAACTATGTCAACTTTGAAGATGAAAATCAAGTATAATAAGACAAAAAAAAATAAAAGGGGATATCCCCTTTTTTCATTATAATTCAGGTTCTTGCTCCTTAAACTTTCCAAAGTTTACATCAAGAGTTTTTGGTCCTTTGTTTATTTGGCTTTTTTTAGCAATTATTCTACCTTTAAGTAATCCTTCTACACTGACATTCAATTTTGTCATATTAGCCCTCCATTAACTTGGTTTTATAATAGCACATTTTTTTCAAAATGTAAATACCCTTTTTAAAAATTTTTACATTTTTTCTGGAATGTCAATTCCTAGCACATAAAGTGCTGTGCTTAATTCTTTTTTAACAAGGTTTAATAAAGAAATATAACTTTGTTTTATTTGTGAATTACTTTCGTTTATAACATTATGATTATTATAAAAAGTAGAAAAGTTACTTGCAAGATCATAAGTCGCAGAACATAAAGCATTTAAAGATTTTTCTTGATAGCAAATTTCATAAGCAGAATTTAGTTTCAAAATAGATTTTATTATCTCTCGTTCTTCATCTGAATTGATAAAAAATTTACCTGCTTTATCATTGCATCTATTTAATATCGAATTAATTCGGACAACTGTGTATTGTAGATATGGTCCAGTTTTGCCTTCAAAAGATAAAAACTTATCAATGTCAAAAACATAATCTTTTACAACGCTATTTGATAAATCACCAAACTTCATTGCAGCAACACCTATCTTTAATGCTGTTTCCCTTGACACTGGTGCATTATTTGCCTTTAACTTTTCGCTAGCCTTATCAATTAACAAATTGATAATATCTTCAAGTTTTATCGTATCACCACTACGAGTTTTGAAAGGTTTTCCATCTTTCCCAGTCATAGTTCCAAAACCTATATGAATAAGTTGTTGATTCTCTGGAGATATACCTGCTTTCTTGCAAACTCTAAAAACTTGAGTAAAATGATTTTTTTGTCTTCCGTCAACAATATATTCAATTCTGTCGACATTTTTGATTGTTTCATTTCTCATCAAGATAGTCGCAATATCTGTTGTAGCATACAATACCCCTCCATTATATTTTTTCAAAATAGCAGGAGGCATAGGGTTTTTATATCTTTGAACTTCATCAGGACTAGACTTTGGCAAAGGAATGTTTTCTCCTTCTTCTGCAACATCAACAATTACAGCACCATCACTAACTCTAGTAAGTCCCTTATCTTCAATTATTTTAAGTGCCTTATCTATATAAGCATCAGCATCACTTTCACCATACCATAAATCAAATTCAGCGCCAAGTTCGCTATAATGTTTTTTAATTTGTTCAACCGAAACTTGTCTGATTTTTTTATAAATAGTAAAATAAGGTTCTTCTTTATTTTGTATTTTTAAAGTCCAATCATCGGCTTGATTTTTAAAGTCCTCGTCATTATTTTTTCTTAGACTTGCCTTTGGATATGCTTCATTTAATAAATCCAAAGTAATAATTGGCTCTTTTCCTTTCCCTGTAAAATAATAATCTAAAATTCCATCATTATATAATTGAAGTTCAGTAAGCCCCATTTGAAGTCCCCAATCACCAAGATGAGCATCAGAGATAACTTCATCGCCTAAAAATTTATAAAGTCTTTTTAAACTTTCGCCAATTATAGGGGAACGCAAATGCCCAATATGTAATGCTTTTGCAACATTTGCACCACCATAATCTAAAATAACTTTTTGACTTTTTTGATGTTTTTGAACTCCACCCATTTCATCATTTAAAAATTCATTGCCAAGATTTTCAAGTTTTTTATCAGTTAGTTTAATATTAATGAATGCAGGTTTTGCAACTTCAAAAATAAAATCATCGTTTTGTGGAATGTTTTTCACTATTTTTTCTGCAACATCAAAAGGGTTTCCACCAATTTTTTTTGCAAGAGAAAAACACCCATTACATTGAAAATCACAAAGTTTTGGCATATTAGAAAAAGTTATAGATAATTTTTCACTATAACCTGCCTTTTCTCTACCTTCGTTTAAAAGATCTTCTATTTCCTGTATAACCATTATTTCTCCTAATATTAATCAATATCTCTTCTTCCTTCAAGTGCTTTTGCAAGAGTAAACTCGTCAGCAAATTCAAGATCGCTTCCCATTGCAATTCCTTGAGCAATTCTTGTAACTCTTACCCCTAAAGGACGTAATAACTTTGCAATATACATTGCCGTTGCATCGCCTTCTACATCTGGATTTGTTGCCATAATAACCTCTTGTACTTTATCTTGAGACACTCTTTGAAGCAATTCTTTAATTTTAATATCATTTGGTCCTCTATGTTCAAGTGGACTAATAGTCCCAAATAAAACATGATAAACACCATTATATGTTTTAACTTTTTCCATTGCAAGAATATCTTTAGGTTCTTTTACGACACAAATAATTTTTCTATCCCTTGACTGACAAATAGGACAAATTTCTTTATCAGTAAAATTGCCACAAATTTTACAAAATCCAATTTTTTCTTTTGCTTCAATAATTGCGTCAGCAAACCTTTTTGCTCTTTCGCTTTTACCTTCTATAATAGAAAAAGCATAGCGTTGTGCTGTTTTATAGCCAACGCCAGGCAAAGTTCTAAACTGTTCAATTAATTTTTCAATAACATCATCTTGCATTTTACATCATTCCTGGAACATTTGGTAAAGATTCTTTTTCTTTTCTGTTTATTTGACCTAAACAATCATTTACTGCTGAAACAATTAAATCTTCAAGCATTTCAACATCATCTGGATCAACAACTTCAGGTTTAATAGAAATAGATTTTAAAGTTCGATCTCCCATCATCTTTGCTTCAACCATTCCACCACCTACACTTGAAGAAAACTCACTTTCTTCAAGTTCTTTTTTTGCTTTAGCCATTTCCTCTTGCATTTTTTGTGCTTGACGCATTAATTGATTTATATTAGCACCACCAAATCCTCCAAAATTACCATAAGCCATTTTTATTTCCTCCTCTAACAATTAAATAATCTCCAAAAATTTCTTTTAATTTTTCAATATCCTGCTCTTCTTCGCTTTTTTCAATATGTTTTACATTTATTTTAACAGCAATATCAAGCCCTTGCCAACGCAAAGCATTTTCAATTTCACGTTTTCCATCACTTAATAGATTGACAAGCATTCCTTCATTTACATTAATAATAAGCATATTATCTTTAAGTTCAACGTCTGTAATATCTCCACAAGCAACATGAAGTGCCACTTGCCTATGCTCTTTAAGGAATAAAACTACTTTCCCCCAAACATTTTTTGCTGATAATTTCCCAATAGATGCACTAATTTTCAGTTTTTTTTTACTTCATCATTATCCATTCCAGTTAAAGCCGATAAAGATAATGTTTCAAGAAGCAGTCTTGGCGAAAGAGTGTAACGAAGTTCATTTTCTGCACCACCAAAAATTTGCATATATCGAATCAAGTCTTTTTCACTAAACTTTTCTGCTTGAACTTTCATTTTATCAAATGCTTCTTGTGGGAGCGATAAAATTTCATTAGGTTTCTCACAAGACGTGCATATTAGCAAATTTCTTGCCTGTTTTGATAAGTCTTTAACAAATACAGAAAGATTTTTTCCACTTGAATCTATATCATTAATAAGTTGTAAAAGTCTTCCTACGTCTTTTTGTGCCAGTAAGTCAAAATAATCAATTAAAAGTTGATAATCGGTTGTCCCTAAAACTTTCATTACACTTTCTTTAGTTATCTTCCCATTCGCAAAAGCAATAATGCAATCAGCGATTGATAATGTATCTCGGACACTGCCTTCTCCTGCCACAGCAATCATTTTCAACGCTTCATCATCATAAGAAATTTCTTCCTTATCAAGGATATCTTGTAAAAGTCTTGTAAGATTTTGCACTGACACAAGCCTAAAATCAAATCGAATACATCTTGAAAGGATTGTTGCAGGAAGTTTATGTGCTTCTGTTGTTGCCAAAATAAATATAACGTGTGAAGGTGGCTCTTCCAAAGTTTTTAATAATGCATTAAAAGCACTATCAGTCAACATATGCACTTCGTCAATAATATAAACTTTATATTTTGCATCAACAGGCAAAAATTTTACTTTTTCACGAATTTCACGGACATCATCAACTCTATTATTTGAAGCAGCATCAATTTCAATTACATTTATATCATTTGCTCCTTCAAGTCTTTTGCAAACTTCACATTTCCCACAAGGAGAACCATTTTCATTATTTAAACAATTTACTGCCTTCGCAAAAATTCTTGCAACAGAAGTTTTTCCTATACCACGAGAGCCTGTGAAAAGATAGGCATGTCCAACTTTGCCAGTTGCAATTTGATTTTGAAGTGCCCTAGTAATATGTTCTTGTCCTACAACTTCTTCAAAAGTTTTAGGTCTATATTTCCTGTATAATGAAAGATGTTCCATTTTTTCTCCTACAATATATTATACAAATATAATGATGCTTTTGCAAACAAAATTTAACATTGAAAACCTAAATAAAAAAATATTTTATTTAATTATTTTTATTCGACAAATAAATAAAATCATTAATAATAATTTAATATTTATTTTTATTAATATTTAATAAATATATTTATAATTATTTTAATTATTTTTATTTATTTTGTTAATATTTAATTTTAATTTTTAACAATAAAAAAAATCGGTTAACCCGATTTTTATTTAATGATTTGTTATAGATAAAATTTGCAAAAATGAATTGACATCTAAACAAGCACCACCAATAAGCAACCCATTTATCTTTTTAGCCTTTGCCATCTGCCCTGCATTTTTATTTGTAATGCTTCCACCATAAACAATACATATATTTTCTCCAGCATTTTGAGAAAAATCGTTTGTTATAATCTTTCTTATAATTCCACTTGCAACATCAATCTCTTTTACTGTAGGAGTTTGACCACTCCCAATTGCCCAAATTGGCTCATAAGCAATCGTGATGTTTTCAAGTTCATTTTCATAAAGTCCTTTTAAAGACTCTTCTATTTGGTCTTTTAATACGTCTGCAGTTTTTAATGTGTTTCTTTCAGCCAAAGTTTCTCCTACACATAAAACTACGTTAAGACCATTTTTCAATGCTGCCTTAATTTTTTTATTATTTAATTTAGTATTTTCTTTAAATTTTATTCTGCGTTCACTATGACCTACTATAACATAACTTACACCCAAGTCTTTAAGCATTCTTCCACTTATTTCACCAGTTGTGCGTCCTTCATCATCTTCACTTAAATTTTGAGCACCCAGTTTAATATTTGTGCCTTCAATCATAAATTTCCCCATAGCAAGTGAAGTATAAGGCAGGCAAATTGTAATTTCCTGTTTAAAATCTTTACTTTTAGGAACTAAATTCATCAAATATTCCTTCGTTTCTGAAGGTGTTTTATTCATTTTAAAATTTGCAAATATTTTCATTTTATTTTCTCCTGAATAACCTCAATGCATGGCAGAGTTCCATCTTCAAGAAACTTTAATGTTGCTCCACCACCTGTAGATATATAATCGATTTTTTTACCAAGATTAAAAGAGTTTACAGCGGCAACACTATCGCCACCACCAACAATAGTATATCCCTTTGTTTCAGATATGGCTTTTGCTATTTGATAAGTTCCATTTTTAAACCTTGCATCTTCATACATTCCCATAGGACCATTCCATATAATTTGTCCTGCTTTCATAATTTCTTCTTTATAAAGTGCTATAGTTTTAGGTCCAATATCATACCCAACCATATCATCAATCATTTCGCTTGTTGTCATTACTTTTTCTTTCTTATCTGTTTTTCTTATGCATACATGGTCAACAGGAAGTAGAAGAGTTTTCCCAAGTTGTTTTGCTCTTGCCAATATTTCCTTTGCAGTTGATACACTATCAGGATAATAAATTGATTCACCTATTGGAAGCCCCATAGCATACAGAAAAGTATAAGCCATTGCACCACCAATCAAAATAACGTCTGCTTGATCAACAAATTTATTAAGAATTTTCACTTTAGTTTCAACCTTTGAACCACCAAGAACTGCTACAAAAGGTTTTTTAGGATTCTCCATAGCCTGACCAAGTTCTGTAATTTCTTTCTCCATTAAAAGACCAATAGCATTAGGAAGAATTCTTGCAATACCATAATTTGAAGCATTTTCTCTGTGAGCAACACCAAATGCATCATTAACAAAAATATCACCAAGAGAAGCAAGTTCTTTTGCAAACTCCATATCACATTTTGTTTCACCTTCATAAAAACGCGTATTTTCAAGAAGTAATACATTGCCATCTTTAAGATGACTGATTCTTCCTTTAACTTCATCACCTATAGTTTTATTGCAAAAATCAACATTACAATCAAGTCTTTTCATTAAAAGAAGAGCGATAGGCCAAAGAGATTTTCGAAGTTCAAAACCCTTTGGTCTGTCAAGATGAGATAAAAGCACTACTCTTGCCCCCTCTTTTGATAGATATTTGATTGTAGGTAAAGCGTTTACAATTCGTGTTGTATCAAGAATTTTTCCGTTTTCATCTATAGGAACATTGAAATCAACTCTTAACAAAACAACCTTTCCTTTAAGCCCAACAAGGTCTTTAACTGTTCTTTTCATTTTCTTCCCCCTTAATTTTTCCTATTAAAATTTTACAATATTTATTTTTAAAAACAAATTATTTTTTAAATAATTCTTGCAAAAGTTGTAAACTTTCGTCTATTGAAGGACTTGTTGCAAGTTTAAGCCGTATCTCACTTGCTTTCGTTATTCCATTAACATACCAAAGGAAATGTTTTCTCATATATAAGGTAAGCCAACTTTCGTCATAATATCTTCTTAAAACATCAACATGTCTTTTTATTACTTCAAATTTATCACCTACAAAAGGTTTTCCTAAAATTTCACTAAAAATCCAAGGTCTGCCTTGACTTCCCCTTCCAATCATAACACCATCGACACCAGTTTCCAGCATCTTTTTATAACTTTCACTATCAACAACATCACCATTACCAATAACTGGTATTTTTAAATTTTGTTTTAATTTTGCTATCGCTTCATAATTTGCTCTGCCACTATAGCCTTGCACAGTTGTTCTTGCATGAAGGGTAACTGCACTTGCACCACTTTCTTCACACATACGTCCGAATTCAACAGATATATCATTGTCATAACCAAGTCTAAACTTTACAGTTATAGGTTTGCTAGATGATTTAACACATTCACTTATAATCTTACTTGCGAGTGGCAAATTTTTCATTAAAGCACTGCCTTCACCATTTTTTACAATTTTAGGTGCAGGACACCCCATATTAATATCAATTATTTGATATTTAGAAAGCATAGGCAATGATAAAGACTTTGCCATTATTTCACTCTCATGTCCAAAGATTTGTCCTACTTTTATATTTTCATATTCTGAAGTAATTGTCATAAGTTCTGTCTTTTTAGGATTATGAAGCATAGCCCTACAAGAAAGCATTTCACTATAAGTTGCATCACACCCAAACATTGAACACACTTCTCTGAAGCCAACATCACTAACACCGGCCATTGGTGCAAGTAAAAGATTTTTGTTAAAATCAATATCTCTTATTTTCATAAAATCATTTTAGCAAGTTTATAATAATTTTGCAAATTATCAAAGATATTTTAAATAAAAATATTTTTATAATTAATTAGGAATTAATAAATAAATTAAAAAATAAAAAAAATATTTTAATAAAAAATATTAAAAAAATTAATTTAATATTTTATTTTGTATTTTATTTATTATTTATTTTTACTTATTTTTTTAATAAATAAATTAAAATATTCTTTTGTCAAAGGGAAAGCCATAACAAAATAAGTTATTCCTCCCAGCATAATTGACAAAACAACACCTAAAATTCCTGTGATAGAATTTAATAAAAGTCGAACAGCAAGAAACATAACAACACCCGATAATAATGGAAGAACAAACTCAAAAAAATTTATTTTGATAACACTTCCCAATTTAATAAGCGAACAGATACAAATAATAGAAAACATAACTATATTTGATATTGCTATTGAATATGCTGCAATTTCTTTAATTTGTGCAAGAATTATTAAAATAACAATTTTTGCAATGCCACCAATAGTATTAAAGATTAAAGTATGATAAAAGAAGCCTCTTGCTTGCAAAATTGAAAGCAAAAAACTGCTTATACTTGAAATTATAACACTTACAGCCCCAAGCGAAGTTAATTGTAATGCTATTTTTAAATAACCTTGAATAACATTTGGATAAATAATTGGATACAATTCTTTTGAAATTGAAGCAATCCCAAGAATTAAAGGAATTAAGAAATACCACATAACATTAAACGATTTGTTTATTATACTCTTTAATTGCCCCTCTTCTTTTGTTGCAGTCAAGAAAGAAACCTTTGGTAAGAGTGCAACAGCAACAGCCATTGATATTATAAGTGGAAAATTCAAAATAGCACCAACCACCCCTGTTTGCAAACCATATAATGAAGTCGCCACTGAAGACGAATAACCAGCCTTAACCAAAAGTGATATAATAATCATTGATTCTATAGCGTGAGTCAATGGAACAACGGCACTAGAAAAACTTAATGGTAAAGATGCCTTAAAAAACTCATTCCTCGCCTCATAATCTTTATCTTTGGATTTCTTAATTTTTATCTTTTTACTCATAACTGAAGCAAGATATAAAAAAGCAAGAATTTCGCTAACAGTTATCCCTAAAAAAGCACCAAAAACACCTGCAGATGCTCCTTTACTCCCCAAAATAAAAGCAAATAATAAACCAAACACGAATTTTATCACCTGTTCTATAATTTGACTGAAAGCAGTGGGAACCATATTTTCATAACCTTGAATAACTCCCCTATAAACACCAATAAGACCACCAAGTGGTAATAAAACAATAAAAAGAAGATAAGAATTACCACCTGCAACAATACCTTGTAACGAAGCAATATGTTTTGAAAATAATGCAAATATAACACCCAAGCCAAGACCAATCCCCCCACTAAACATTATTGCATATTTAAAATATTGACCTAACTTAAAGTTTTCTCCCTTCGCTCGTGAAGAAGAAACTAATTTAGATAAACTATTTGTAACTCCACTTGACACAAATATAAGTAAAAGAGAATATAAAGACATTATCATCTGAAAAATTCCAATGCCTTCAATACCAATAATATTAGTTAATGGAAGTCTGAATAATGCACCAAAAAATTTGCAAACCACACCACTAACTGTAAGAACAAAAGTCCCCTTTCCAACAGTGTCTTTCATGAAAATATAATGTGAAAAACAATAAAAAGTATACAAAATTTCGATTTAAGTATTTACAAAGATAAATAATTGTGTTATTATATAATTAATAATTAGGCAAAAAGGAGAAAAATATGGAAGATATTAAAAATAATCCTTATTACATTGACAATAACTATCCAATTACAGAACATCAAAAACAATTATTAAAAGAAAATAATATTTATATTTTAACTGCACTCAGTTCAATTATAAAAAATAAAGGTGAAACAAGTTCAGTAAGACCAGCATACAAGAAAAAAATTCTTTCTGGCAAACTTTACAATCCTGACAATGTTCTTGGATTAAACACTAACAATTTGGGAGAAAAACTTAAAGCACTCTTTATCGCTCTTGATAAAGAAGAAAATAAAAAGAAATTTTGCAACTCTTATTTTAACATAGCAATTTCAACTATCACATCAGGTAACAATATAGAAAATTATGATGCTGATTGGTTAAATTATTCACAAGCAACAACTTGTGCCCAAGAACTTAAAGGGAAGACACCTCTACAGGCAGCATTGGCTTGTTATAAAGAAGATTCTAAAATGCCTGTTGGATTAAATATGATGACTGTTATTGATACTATAATACAAAAAAATAAATATGGTCAATATGAAATTCAAGATATAACGGCAGCACAAGGTGATTTACTATATAAAGCAAGTTGCAAACAAGTTGAAGATTTAAAATCAAATAAAAAATTTAAAGAAAGTTTCAGAAATGAGAAACTTGAAAAAGATTTAGACGAAACTGAAAATGGAGATTTTTAAGAACTGTTAAATAAAAAATAAGTATGTTTTAAAACATACTTATTTTTTTATAATCCATTTTCATCAATTTCATCATTTTCATTTTCTATATTTTCTTGATTATTTTGAAGTTGTTCTTCATTTAACTTTTCTTCTGATGTTTCGGACTCTATTTGAATACTTACAGTTTCTTCAACAAATTCTACACTATCCCCTTCATCTTCGTCCTTATTTTTATCTAATTCTTCATTTTCTTCTTTTTCTCTATCGTTCTCTTCACTACTGGTCATTTCAATTGGAGGGTCATCAATTAAGTCAATTTCCTCATCTTCATTTTCTTCTTCAACAGGGATTTCTTTATCTATTTTCTCATCTTCTATTTTTTCTTCAATAGGCTCTTCTTTCTTTTCTTCTTTATTTTCAATCTTCCCTGCTATTTTGGTCGTTGTTTTTTCGGAATCTTTACTTGTCTCCTTTTTGCCATAATCATATCCAAAGATGCCTTTCTTTTCTCCTCCTTTATCTTTACTATCCTTATTATCCTTTTTCTTGGCACTATCTTTTTTATCAGATTTTTTACTTTCTTCTTTCTTTTTCATTTTCTCAAAAACATCTTTAGCCGGTTTATTTCCTGCCGTTTTATCTTTTTCTTTTCCTTTGTCGGTTTTCATAATTTCAATAGCACCAGGACGTTTTTGCATATTTGTAATTGCTTTAATAGAATTATTCATTTCAACAACAATATCTTTTAAATCCTGTTTGTTGACTTCTAATTTTTCTATACCACCAAACTCATCAATCGCCCTATCAAGCAAAGACTTAAATTTTGTATTTCTATGTTTTTCATTGATATCATTCTCATCTTTATCAATAATCAATTCTTTATATCTTCTTATTATAGCCTGACCTTTTTCACCTGCTCCCTCTAAAAGTTTAAGCATTCTCATCAAATAAATTTGTGATGCAATGTCATAAAGTCCAGCAACCAACATTTCAAGGTCAATCGCATCTTGAATAACAACTGCAATATTAGGCACTTGCACATCAGACATAGGGACAGCAACATCAACAAGATTAAAAGCCTGTCTTACCTTTATCCTAAAATTATCATCATAAACATCAATAAAGTCAGCAATGTGAGAAACTATATATTCATCTTCCAAAAAATCATCTACAAATTCTGATAAATATAAAGATGCTTTTGCCATATTATTTTCAAGCATAGTAAGTTTAACATGAAAATAATAATATTTTTTCATATAAACAGCACTGGCACGATACCAATCATGGTCCATATCTTCAATTTCTTTAAACATTCCAACAAGTTCTTGTTTAATAACTGCAGGAATCTGATAAACACCATTTTTATTTACACGACCAAGCAGTTGATAACGAACTGCCATAATGTTCATTCTTACTTTATAATATTTTATGTAATCAGGGTCTGTTAACGAAAAATCACGGCCAAACACTTTATAAGGCTCAATCTTAACTCCTTCTTTTTCATCTGGTTTTTTTTGTTCTACTTCTGCCATTTTATTCGTCATTTTTCCCATAAAAAAATTATAAACTAAACTTGCCAAAATATCAAGTGTTTTACCTTTTTTAATTTATTGTTTATCACTTAAAAATATAATAAACAATTAAATGTTTCATTTTTTTAAAAAACTTACACAATAAGGTTTTTCTTTTATTGCATTTAAAGTGATTCCATTGGATACACATTTGCCATTTCGATTGAAAAGACAATTTGCTTCGCATTTAATATCCAGTGCTTTACTATCTCTTTGGGGTGCAAAATCTGGTTCTTTATCAAATAAATGTTTTGTAACATCTTGCACTTCTTTTTTATTTTCATCTTTTTCAAAAGTTGAACACAAAACCTTTTCATTAACTAAAATTTCTTTTGCTTTGCAAGTAAATCTATCATTATATTTACATAAAATTTTTCTACATCTTATATCCATAATTATCTCCTATTTCATTTATTGACAATCATTTGACATTTATTCATAAATTAAATAAAATTGAATTAATAAATAAATATAAGGAGAAATTATGAAAGTATTATTACTTACAGATGTTAGAGGAACAGGAAAGAAAGGCGAAATAAAAGAAGTCTCTGATGGTTACGCTCAAAACTTTTTAATAAAAACAGGAAAAGCAAGAAAAGCAGATAACAGTGCAATAAGCGAAAGCCAAACAAAACAAAGTGCAACGGCATTTCATAAAGAAATGGAAAAACAAGAAGCAATAAAATTAGGGGCAAAACTTAAAGGTGCAAAAATAGTTGTTAAAATAAAATGTGGTGAAAACGGAAAAACTTTCGGTTCTGTAACAACTAAAGAAATTTCGGAAGGATTAAAAAAATTGGGTTTTGAAATAGATAAGAGAAAAATCGAATTGAAAGAACCTATCAAGGCAATTGGAATATATGAAATTACAGCAAAACTTCACCCAGAAGTATCATCTAAATTTAGTTTAGAAATAGTTGCAGAATAATCATTAAAAATTCTAATTTAACTTAAACTTGTTGTTAAATTATTAAAAATATTTACTAAAAACAATTTTAACTTATGTGTATTTCAAATAAGTTGAAAAAAGTCTCTTAACTACCTACTTTTTCTAAAATTATATCTCAAAAGGGAGTTTACATGAAAGCATTAATATTCACTATGACATGTGGTGAAGGACATAATATGATTGCTAAATCTATCTATAATTCTTTTACCAATAAAAATGTTGAAACAAAAATTGTGCAAACATTTGGATACAACGAAAAACGTGTTAATCAAGAAAATAAAAAGTTTCTATGGGCATGTAAACACATTCCCAAAATTTATAATTTTGTATGGAATAAATTAAGGACTAAAAATCATTATACTAATAAATTGCCAAGTTACGTAAGGCATTGTTTGCCACATTTTATAAAAGAAATAAATATATTTAATCCAGATATTATTGTTTGCACTCACTATTATGCAAGCAGTGTTATATCTTATATGAAAAAAAATAATTTAATAGATAATAATATAATAACAAGCACAATATTAACCGATTATTGTGTTCATCCGTATTGGGAACACTCAATTAATATTGATTACGTATTGCAAGCACTTGATAATACAACCTCTGATTTAATAAATAAAGGATTTCAATCAAAACAAATTCTTACAACTGGCATGCCTATTAGGGATGTTTTTTATGCAGACTATGATAAAAATTCTGAAAAAGAAAAACTTAATGTTCAAAATCAAAAAGTTATTACTATAATCGGTGGAGGTTTTGGACTTGGTAACACATTAAAACTGGTTAAAAACCTACTCTCTTCAAAAACTTTTGTCAGCGGGGGGGGGTAAAATGCATTATTATTAATGGTAAAAACTTAAAAAATTACAATAAAATAAATAAGTATATCAAAAAGTATAATATCACAAACATATTAAATTTAGGCTTTGTAAATAATATCGAAAATTATATGCGAGCATCAGATTTAATTATTACAAAATGTGGTAGTTCTTGCTTAACAGAATGCATTTCACTAAAAATCCCTTTTATCATGCGTGAAAAAATGATACTTAATGAAGAACTTAATAAAAAATTATTTATTTCACTTGGCTGTGGAATTGGTATGAACAAAATAACAGATGTTTCCCAAATTGTAGATTATATTTTTACTACACCCCAAGTTTACCAATCAATGATTAATAATATAAGTAAAATTCAATGCAGATATGCCCCTGATAAAATAACTAAATTATTAATTGACAAATATAAAGAAAGAAATAATTAATTATAGATTAAGAACTCTTTATTTTTAAGTTATTCGCTGTTAAGCAATAAAAAAAATAAGGAGTTTTTTATGAATAAAAATTTAAGAATTGCTATCTTTACAGATAGTTTTTTGCCAGGAACTGGTGGCACAGAAAATGCTGTAATAAATATGTGTTATGGCCTTCAAAATAATGGAAATATTGTAAAAGTCTATTGTCCAAATTATCATAGACAATATGAAAATAATAAAATTGATATTTTTAGAGTCCCAAGTATAAAATTATCAGAAAATGATATGGCAGCATTTCCTTCACTTGTTAAAAATAAATTATTGAAAGATGTAAAAAATTTCAACCCTGATATAATTCATTTTTGCACAGGTTCTGGTATGGCAAAATGGGCTACTAAAATAGGAAAATCGTTAAATATTCCTGTAGTTGGAACTATACATACAAAATTTAGAGATGCGTTTTCTGATTCTATAAAAAGTAAATTAATTGTAAACATGATGTTAAAATCTATTGCAAACAAATTAACAAAATGTCAAATGGTTTCAGTCGTTGGGAAATGCCAAATTCCAGATATAAAATCTTATGGCTATAAAAAAGATAATTTTATTGTAATAAAAAATGGCGTTGTTTTAAAAGAAAAAGATATTTGTTCTCAAGATGACGTAACAAATATAAGAACTGAATTTAATATAAAAGATGAAATGGTTTTTTTGTATGTTGGCCATGTTTCAAAATTTAAAAATATACAATTTACTTTAAAATCTCTATATATATTAAAATCAAAAGGTTATAAAAATTTCAAATTTCTAATCGTAGGAGACGGACCTTATCGTAAAAAACTAAATAAATTAGTGAAAAAATATGATTTGGAAAATAATGTAATTTTTGTTGGACTTGTAAAAGATAGAAAAAGATTAAATGCAATTTATCAAACAGCCTCTCTATTTCTCTTCCCATCTATATTTGATAATGATACATTAGTTGTTTGCGAAGCAGGGCTTAACAATATTCCAAGTTTAGTATTAGAAGAAACAGGTGCAAGTGAAAGAATTAAAAACAACTACAATGGATTTACAAGTTCTCATGATCATGAATCATTTGCAAATCGAATTATTGAAATTATGACAAATGAAACACTATATAATTCAGTTAAAAATAATCTTTCAACCCTAATTCCTAAAGATTGGAATATGGTTGCAAAAGATTATGAAAATTTTTATAATGATGCAATTTTAAAATATAAAAAAGATGAGAAATAACTCATCTTTTTTTATAGAATTAATTTATAAACCAATATTTTTTGTATTTTAATTTTTTTTAACTAAAAGATTAAATTTTTATTATTTACATATTAGCGAGTTTTTCTGCCCTATCTTTTATTGTAAGAGCATCAATAAATTCATCTAAATCACCATTTAAAACACCAGTCAAATTATAAGAAGTTAAGTTGACACGATGGTCAGTTACACGACCTTGAGGATAGTTATAAGTTCTCACACGTTCAGAACGATCTCCAGTCCCTACCTGACTCTTTCTTGCCTGCTTATACTCATCATCAATTTGACCTTGATAATAATCATACAATTTTGATCTTAAGATTGACATTGCTCTTTCTTTGTTTTTTAGTTGAGAACGCTCATCTTGACAATTTACAACTATTCCTGTAGGGAGATGTGTTATTCTAATTGCAGACTCTGTCTTATTTACATTTTGTCCACCTGCACCAGAAGAACGATATGTATCTATTTTGATATCTTTATCTTCAATTTCAAGTTCAACTTCTTCAATTTCAGGTAACACTGCAACTGTAGATGTAGATGTATGAATTCTTCCACTACTTTCAGTTTCAGGAACTCTTTGCACTCTATGAACCCCACTTTCATATTTTAATCTACTGTAAGCCCCCTTTCCTTTAACCATAAAAGTTATCTCTTTAATGCCACCTAGTTCTGTTTCGTTAATGTCCATTACTTCAACTTTCCAATGTTTGCTTTCAGCATACATGCAATACATACGATAAAGTTCTGTGCAAAAAAGCCCAGACTCCTCCCCACCAGCCGCCTGCCTTATTTCAATAATTACGTTGCTATCATCATTTTGGTCTTTAGGAAGAAGCAAAATTTTCACTTCTTCGATTTCTTTTTCAATTTGCTCTCTTAAAGAAACTATTTCATCATAAAACATTTGCTTAAGTTCATGGTCAGTTTCTTTTGAATGCTCATCTTCACAACTTTTTAAATCATTAGTAAGTTTTAGAAGTCTATCATGAGCATTTGCAACATCTTCAAGAGCAGATCTTTCTTTTACAAGTTTTTTCCATTCTCTATTATCAGCGATAATACTAGGATCTGAAACAAGTTTTGTAAGTTCATCAAAGCGCTCTTTAAGTTTTCCTGTTTTATCTAAAATCTCATCTACCAACTCTTCCATAAATAATCCTTTCTATTTTATTATAATCTTTAACAACTTGAATATCTTCAAACCCTTCTTCTTGCATAAGATTATAAACGGCATCTTTTTGACCTTGACCTATTTCAAAATAAAGCCAACCTTTTTTATTTAAATGTTTACCAGCATTTTTGATAATTTCCCGATAAAAATCAAGTCCATCATCACCACCATCAAGTGCAAGCCTAGGGTCATATTTTTTTACTTCGATATCCAATTTTTCTATGTCTCCACTTTTTATATATGGAGGGTTCGATACGATTATATCATATCTTTTGCTTTTTTTCAAATCATTAAATAAGTCAGATTGCAAAAATTCGACCTTAACATCATTTTTTAATGCATTACTTTCAGCGACTTGCAATGCCTGCTTTGAAATATCAGTTGCAGTTATTTTACAATCTAAAAATTTAGCAAGTGTAATTGCAATAGCCCCCGAACCTGTGCATAAATCTAAAATAGTCTTTGCATCAATATCACGTGATTTTTTTATAACCTCTTCAACTAATATTTCAGTTTCTAAACGTGGAGATAAAACCTTTTTATTAACATCAAATTTCAATCCATAAAAATCTACAAACCCAAATATACTTGAAAGAGGCTCACCCTTTGCTCTTCTATAGCACGCACGCATAATATCTTTATATTCTTTAGGACTTACAGAATGGATTAATTTAAGTTCTGCTCTATTTTTATTTAAAAATGTTGCAACAATCCACTCCATATCACTTTGTTCAAATCTTTCACTTTGCTTAAGTTTTGTTTGCATTTCAGCATAAAGAGTTGACATAGAAATTCGATCTTTGCCAGTTTCAACAAATTCAGTATTTGTATTAAGTTCGATTAATGCCACTTGTAAAACCTCTCCATGCGTAATGTTAGGTTTGGCACATACTAGCCAGTTTGTAACGAGAGTTACATCTTTAATCCATTGAAATTTACTTACAGAAGCAAATCTTAATAATTCATAACAAAAAACTATACAAACTAAAAAAATTGCTAAATTTATAAAAAAATTTGCCCACCAAACAACATTTACTGCAATCAATGATATCACAAAAGTAGAAAATAAGAAAACATTTAACATGAAATTTAAGAAATTTAAAGGATAAGTTCTTGCCCGAATTGCATCTTCCCTATCTTTCCCACTTAAAAAAAGACACCCTGCACCATTAAATGAATAAAGCCCACTCATAAAAGGTGCAAATCTTAACAATGAAAAAATAATATATAAAATAGCAAAACGCAATAGTGCAATCATTGAACTTCTAATATAATAATTCATATAATCAGGAAATGCTCTATTGAATAAATAATTGGGTAAAAAACCGAGTAATACTAACCCTATTAAAAATGAAAGAATCAAAGCCGAAATTAAAAAAATATAACCTGAAACAAAATTAATCTTCTTCGCACTTTTGTATGATTTATTTTTATCTTCTTCTCTACGATCATCAAGTTTTTCTTGCATCAAAAATGATAACACATAGAAATATAGTCCTTGAAAAAAGTAAGCAAGTCCTCGAATTAATGGAAATGTCAGAATCTTGTTCTCTTCTTTTAAGGTAACCCCTCTGACTTTTTTATTACCATTTTGGTCAATAATACTTACACATAACTTATTATTTAATTTTAGCCCAACTCCATTACCCAATGGGTATACACATTTATCCATATTTTTATTTATTCCCTAATTTTTAATATTTAAAATAAAAATTAAAAATAATAAATATATATTTTTTTTAATTAAAAAAATAATTATTAAATAAATATTATTTAATGTATTATTTAATAAAAAAAAGAAGAATTAATTTTCTTCTTTTTTTATTTTAATTAAT
>ERZ779673.417-NODE-417-length-19845-cov-4.255735_pt1 | contig 19845 bp, 17 predicted proteins | sample MGYA00511956_ERZ779673 | MGnify/ENA primary metagenome ERZ779673 (study PRJEB29588, sample SAMEA2152065) | human gut metagenome | biome: human gut; feature: human-associated habitat; material: faeces | place: Denmark | collected 2008/2010 ... | reverse complement strand
ATCATGGGGAGCAAAGGTAACTCCAGCAACATCATCTGACCTTACAAACTGGGTTGCAAAAAAGATAGATTAAACTAAATAAATTATGAAAAAATAAAATTTTAATCGTAGAAAGAAGGGTAAAACTCTTCTTTTTATATTGACAAAAAACTTTATCTATATTATCCTTTTATAAAGGAGAGAAAATGGACGAAAAGGATTTTTTTGAAGATTTAAAAAGAAATGATGAACTTGTGAAAAAAGAAAAATTAACAAAAGAAGAACAATATAAAGAGTTTGCAGAATTTATCGAAAAGAATAAAGTGAGAGTTAAAAATAAAAAGGAGAATTCTAATGGAAAGAAATAAGCCAATTTATTTTGCTTTTGATTCAGATGTAATAAGAACTCTTGCTCATCTTGATTTACTTAAAAGTAAAAATAAAGAAATAGATTTTTCTAATAGTGAAGATAGGCTTCTTTGTAAATATAAAGATACTTTTTTAAAAATCCATGAATTTATGAGAAAAGATAAGATAAGAGTGCTTATTTTAAATAATGTTTATCAAGAAAATAAACATTCACAATATATAATGAATTTTATTATTGATAATTGTTATGTTGACAATATTGATATGCAGAATTATAAGGAAATAGCAAGTAAAGTTGAAAAACTTGCTTATAGATATTGCAAAGATTACACAAGTTATGATGGAAGTATTAAAAAAGCACCAATGCAAGCAGTATTTAATGCTTTAAAACGTGCAAGTATTCCATCAAATGATGCTTTTAATATGGCTGAATCAACATTAGTTAATGTCAATTTTGTTACTGCAAATTCAAAAGATTATATATTTTATAAAGATCCTTCGCTTGGAGATGTCAGAGCAAAAGGTATAAGAGAAATAAACAGACAAGAGGGTTATTATACGGCACATGGAACAAAACTTTATACTCCAAAGCCTATAAGTATATCTCAATTTGATTCGCTATTAAATAAAATTGATAACAATCAATTTATTTCTTTGGGAGATAATGAAAGTCGGTCTACTGGTGCTTGGGAATTAGAAGATTGTTTCTTAAGTGGAGAATTTGATGTTGATAATGAAATAGAGTAATTGAATGATTTGAAAATATATAATAGTAAAAAAAATGGCTTGATTTAATCATGCCATTTTTTAATAAAAATAAAATATTATTTATTTATTAAATATTTATTTTTTTAATTAATTTATAATTTATTTTATTTTTTCGCCAATATTTTTAATTTTTTTTAATTAATTTAAATATTTTTATTAAAAATTCATTAATTAAAATTATTTTTTTAAATTTGTTATAATTTAATTTTTTCTCACATACATTATCTTGTCGCATGGAGGCAAATATATGGAAAAATTTGAAATATATGATGATATTAAATCACGAACTAATGGTGATATATATATTGGTGTAGTTGGTCCTGTTCGAGTAGGAAAATCTACATTTATTACGCAGTTTATGCAGAAGTTAGTTCTTCCTAATATCACAGAAAAAAATGCGAAAGAAAGAACTATTGACGAACTTCCTCAAAGTGCTGACGGTAAAACTATTATGACAACTCAACCTCATTTTGTCCCAAATGAAGCAGTGCGTATTAAAGTTGCAAATGCTGAAATGAAAGTGCGAATGATCGATTGTGTGGGTTATCTTGCTGAAGGAGTTATGGGGCATATTGAAGATGATAAACCAAGGCTTGTAAAAACTCCTTGGTCAACAGAAGATTTACCGTTTGAAGAAGCCGCAGAACTTGGAACAAGCAAAGTTATTAAAGAACATTCGACTATTGGAATTGTAGTTACAACAGATGGTTCAGTTACAGATATTCCTCGAGGTAATTATATTACAGCCGAAGAAAGAGTAATAAATGAAATGAAAGAATGTGGAAAACCTTTTGTTTTAGTTTTAAATTGTAAAAATCCAAACAGCAATGAAAACAAAAAATTGACATCTGCATTGAATGCAAAATATGATGTCCCAGTTATCGCTTTAAATGCACTTGAACTTAAAGATGAAGATGTTGATAAGGTTTTTGAAAGTATTTTAATGGAGTTTCCTGTTAAATCTATTCAGATTCAAATGCCCAAATGGATGAGAGCATTAGATTTTAATAGTGATATTATCACTGAAGTTTCTCAAGAAATGAAAAAAATCAGTTCAAATATGATTAAACTTAGTGATGCAAATAAAAACCAAATTGCATTTGCTGACAGTAACTGCTTTGACCCAATAACTGTTTCAACTATTGATGCAGGGGACGGAATTATAAAATTTAATGTAATTCCAAAAGAAGGATTATTCTATCAAGTTTTATCTCAAGAATGTGGTTATGAAATTAAAGATGATTTTGAACTTGTAGGATATATTAAAGAACTTGCAGTTGCAAAACTTGAGTATGATAAGATTAAAGGTGCACTTGAAGAAGTAAAACAAACAGGATATGGCATTGTTGAACCAAGACGTGAAGACCTTGAACTTGGCGAACCTGAGATAATCAAACAAGGGAATCGTTTTGGTGTAAAAATCAAGGCATCAGCCCCAAGTTTGCATATAATGAGAGTGGACGTTGAAACTGAAGTAACACCACTTGTAGGAACTGAAGACCAAAGTCAAGATCTTGCTAAAAATCTTGTTGAGCAATTTGAAAACGACCCAGAAACAATTTGGGATACAAATATTTTAGGAAAGAGTTTATACAATTTAGTTGGCGATAATATAAATTCTAAAATAGTTATGATGCCAGTTGAAGCACAGAGAAAGATGAGAAAAACGCTTGCTAGAATAGTTAATGAAGGCAAAGGGGGAGTTCTTTGCATATTATTGTAATTCTTTTGCATATTCAAAAAAAATCTTATACTTTTTTGTATAAGATTTTTTATTTGCCATTATTAAAAATGAAAAATGAAAAGTTTTCAACTTGATAGAAGAATTTTAAAATTATAGAAAAAACAAGTGTTTAAAAATTCAATAATTTATTTACTTTAAGTTGAGAATTTGATATTATTATAATGTTATGAATTATGATGAAAAAGAATTAAATGAAGAACAATTATTACCTTTAAAACAAACAGCAGGTGCTGTGCTTGTAACAGCAGGTGCCGGTTCGGGGAAAACACGTCTTTTGACATATAGAGTTGCGTATTTAATTGAAAAAATAGGAGTAAGTCCTTATAATATCTTGGCAATTACTTTTACTAATAAGGCTGCCGGCGAAATGAAAGAAAGAATCGCTGGAATGGTTTATGGTGCAGATAGAGTTTGGATTTCAACCTTTCATTCTATGTGTGCTAAAATTTTGCGAATGGACATTGATGCACTTTATCCTTTTACAAAAGATTTTTCTATTTATAGTGAAAGTGATAGTGATAAAGTTTTAAAAGATGTTTTATCGGAATATGGAATAAGTGATGATAAAATCAAAAAGGCAACATCTTATCATTTATCTAATTGGAAAAATGGTAGTCAAACTTTGGAAGATTATGTCAATACTCATGTAGATGAATATGATATAAGAAAAATTGGAAGATACATTATGTCCTATCAGGAAAAATTGAAAAAGAACAATGCGTTAGATTTTGATGATTTGCTTTTAAAAACTGTTCAATTATTCAAAAAAAATCCTGAAATTTTAAATAAATATGCTTCTAGATTTGAATATATTTTAGTCGATGAATTTCAAGATACAAACACTGTTCAATATAATCTAGTCAAAATGCTTGCGTCAGTGCATGGTAATGTTTTTGCTGTTGGAGATGAAGATCAATGTATATATTCTTGGAGAGGAGCAAATTTTCAAAATATTTTTAATTTCAAAAAAGATTTTCCAAATGTTAAAGTATATAAACTAGAAAGAAACTATCGTTCTACAAACGAGATAATACAAATAGCAAATAATGTAATAAAGAATAACACTACAAGACTTAATAAAAATATGTGGACAAATAAAACTGGTGGCGATAAGCCGACTTTATATAATGCTTATGATGAAAGAGATGAGGCAATTTATGTTGCAAAAACTATTGAGAAATTAGTTTTTGAAGGATATGATTATAAAGATATCGCAGTTTTAATGAGAATGAACGCACTTTCAAGAAGTTTTGAAGAGGCTTTCTTAAGTTATAATATTCCACATCGCATATTTGGTGGTTTTAAGTTTTATGAAAGAGCAGAAATAAAGATTTTAATTGGATATTTAAGACTTTTTATAAATCCAAAAGATGACGTTTCATTTGCGAGAATTATTAATTTCCCAAAAAGGGGAATAGGTGATGGAACTATTGAAAAATTAGCATCTTTGGATGCAAATAAATCATTACTGGAAAATTGTTTATCAGAAAATTTAAAAGAAAATACCACTTTATATAAAAAATTTCAAGGTTTTGTTGATGTTTTTAATCAATTATCACTTATTTCTCAAAAGCCTTTGGGCGATTTTGTTGAAAATGTTGTAACTAAATTTGGCATTAGAAGTGCCTATAATCCTAAAGATGAAGAAGATCTTGATAGGCTTATGAATATAGATCAATTTATTTCATCTGTTAAAGAGTTTGAATCTTTAAATGAAAATGCAACGTTAGGAGAGTTTTTAGAAAGTATAACATTAAAATCTGATAATGATGAAATAGGTCAAGGTGGTGCAGTAACTATTGCTACTGTTCATGCTGTAAAAGGACTTGAATTTAAAGTTGTTTTCGTTATTGGTCTTGAAGAGGGTATTTTCCCTATTTCTAGGGCTTTGAATAGTCAGGCTGAACTTGAAGAAGAAAGGAGATTGATGTATGTGGCACTGACACGTGCAGAAGAAAAATTATATCTATCTTATGCCTCAAAAAGATATATGTATAGAGAAAGTCAATACCAAAATCCAAGTCGTTTTTGTCGAGAAATTGGACTTTTATCACTTGAAAAGAAAGAAAATAAAAGTTATAATGCTGACAGAACTTTTTCAGGTTATTCTTCATATAATTATGGGAATAATTTTAATAAAGGGTATAATGGTTATAAAACAAATTCAAATATTGAAAATAACGATTTTGGTGATTATTTTTCTAGTGATTATGCACCTAAAAAACCTTTGTTTAATAAAACAGAATTTTTAAAACAGGAAGTTGAAGACGCAAAACCAAAGAAAGATGTTTCAATATATAAGGTTGGTCAAAAGGTTTATTATCAAAGATTTGGAAATGGTCAAATTGAAAGTATAAGTGATGATGGACTTGTTGCAGATATATTATTTGAAGATTTTGGAAGAAAAAGTTTAATGCTTGAAACTGCTCAAATTGACATTTTGGAGGACTAAATGGACAAGTTGCAAAAAATGAAAGATTTAATAAAAGAGATTGAAAAACATAATTATAATTATTATGTATTAGACAACCCCACAATCTCTGATGCTGAATATGATAAACTTTATTATGCTCTTGTTGATCTAGAAAAGGAAACGGGAGTAACTTTACCTTATTCTCCAACTTTGCGTGTAGGTGATACTGTATTAGATGGTTTTACAAAGAAAAAACATGAAATAAATTTATATTCGTTAAATAAAGTTCGTGATTTTGAAGAACTTGAATCATGGGTTAATGATATGAAAAAACTTGCAGATGACACTGATTTTGCAGTTGAATATAAATTTGATGGTTTGCAAATTGTTATAGAATATAATGAAGGTGTTTTTGTAAGTGCTACAACAAGAGGGAATGGAGTTGTCGGTGAAGATGTTTCGCTTCAAGTAAAAACAATAAAATCTGTTCCTTTGCAAATAGGTTTTAAAGGAAGGTTAATTGTTCAAGGTGAAGGAATGATGACAAATAAAAACTTTGAAGCCTATAATAAAACAGCAGAAGAGAAATTGAAAAATCCTAGAAATGCTGCTGCAGGTGCGATAAGAAATCTAGATCCAAAAGAAACTGCAAAGAGAAATTTAGACTATTTTTGTTATTCAATACTTTTGTGTGATGGAAAAGAATTTTCAACTCAACAGCAAATGCATGATTTTTTAATTGAAAATGGTTTCAAAACAGGGAATTATTTTAAAATCTGTAAAGATGTGCATGAAATAATTCATTGTATAAACGAAATTGATTTGATTAAAAATAGTCTTGATGTTATGATTGATGGAATGGTTATTAAAATCAATAAAGTTAAACCTAGAGAAAAAATAGGTTGGACTGCAAAATTTCCTAAATGGGCGCTTGCATATAAATTTGAAGCACAAGAGACCACAACCCTTTTAAAAGAAGTTGTTTGGCAGGTTGGAAGAAGTGGAAGAGTTACTCCAATCGCAAATTTAGAACCTGTTGAACTTGCTGGGGCAACTATACAGAGAGCAACTCTTAATAATATTGATGACATAAGAAGAAAAGATGTGTATGAAAATTCTAGAGTTTTTATAAGAAGAAGCAACGAAGTTATCCCAGAAATTATGGGGCTTGCAGAAAAATTTGAGAACTCAAGAAAAATAGAAGTTCCTTTAGTGTGTCCTTCTTGTGGTGAAAAATTAATAATGAAAGGTCCTTTGTTATTTTGCACCAATCATTTGAATTGTCAGGCACAGGTTATAGATAGACTTGCACATTTTGCAAGTAGAGAAGCATTTAATATAGAAGGTCTTTCTGATAAAACCTGTAAACAGTTTTATGAAGACTTGAATGTTAGACATTTGAGTGATTTATATAATATAAAGAAAGAAGATTTGTTAAAATTAGACAAATTTAAAGATAAAAAGGCAGAAAATATCATAAATTCAATAAATAATAGTAAAAAAATTGATTTTTATAGATTTTTGTTCGCACTTGGGATTGGTGAAGTTGGTGTGAAAACGGCTAAAGATTTGGCCAAAAAATTTTATAATTTAGATAATCTGCGAAATGCTTCGTTTGAAGAAATTTTAGAGGTTGATGATGTTGGCGAGGTTATTGCACAAAATATTGTTGATTTTTTTGCAGATGAATATAATAAAGAAGAAATTCAAAGATTATTTGACTGTGGAGTTGAAATTAAAGAGACTAATGTCAATTTAGATAATCAAATTTTGTCTGGGAAAACCTTTGTTCTTACTGGGACACTTTCAAAACCACGAGAAGAATTTGAAAAAATAATTGAAGATTTAGGTGGAAAGACCAGTAGTTCAGTTTCTAGAAATACAAATTTTGTTTTGGCTGGAGAAAATGCAGGAAGCAAACTTTTAAAAGCAAAAGAATTAAATATAAAAATAATTAATGAAAAAGAATTTTTGGAAATGATAAAATAATTATTTTAAATAATAAATTTATAAAGTAAAAAACTTGACATTTTTATGTTAAGTTTTTTCTATTATAGGGGGTTTACAAAATATGATTCTTGTATTAAAATAAATTAAGTAAAATGGAGAAATAAATGGAAGTAAAATTTTTGACAAGAAAAAATATAGAAAATGTTATACCAGATGCTAAAAATTTAGAAAAAATTGTTCTTCCCTCTCAAATTAAAACAATCGGTGCGGGGACTTTTTCAAATTATAAAAATTTGAAAGAAATAAATTTAAATAATGGGTTGATTGAAATTGGGCAAAGGGCATTTGCAAATTTAAATATAGAAACAATAATAGTTCCTCCTTCTGTGGTTAGAATTAGTAGTTCTGCTTTTAGTGAATGTGAAAATTTAGAAAAAGTTACTTTTTTAGGAGAATTAAAGAAAGTTTCAGATGGAATGTTTGATGGTTGTAAAAATCTAAAGGTTATTGATTTCCCGTTTGAAACCGAAAGCATAGGAATGTATTCATTTAGGGGATGTAAATCTTTAAAATTTTTAAATTTACCAAATTCAATAAAAGAAATAGGATCTTATGCATTTAAAGATTCAGGAATTGAAGGACTATCTTGTTCATATGATACAATAATAAGACCAATGGCATTTATAGGGACCAATATATATTACATTTATAATACTAAAGATAAATTAATATTTTCAAAGAATCTTATTAACTATATGGATACTGCTAAATGTTTAGATTTTTCAAAATTAAAATATTTAAAAGATTTCGACATAATTAATCCATATTTGCATCAAAATAATCAAAAAATTAATGATTTTATTGAACAAATTAATAAAGAAAAAATAATTTTTCCTTTTAGTTTAATGATTGATGAATATGAACATAAACAAAATTTTGACAATTTTGAAACTTTTAAATGGTATAAGATGTTGGCGAAAAATTTTAATTTTTTTGAAATGACAACAGAACAATTATTAGGATTTTGTCTGTTTGGTAAGGCTATCGGATTATTTTCAAAACCAATAAATGAAAATAGAATTTCAAAAAATGGCAATAAGATTTCTCAAGTAGTTGATTATGGACAAAAGTCTTATGAATTTTTAAAATTATGTTTTGAAAATAAAACATTGAAGTTTTCTTGGTTTGATAAAATTTTTAATGGGATTAATAGTGATTTTAATCCTAAATTGGCAAAGTTTTTTATGAATGAAAATAATTTTATTTCTTTATTAAATCAAGATGCTTTATCAAATGGATTTATTAAACGAGTATGCAACGAATTTAATGAAGTGCAAAAATATCACACTTCAAATAATGCACAGGCAAGGCATCTTGCTCCAACTGTCGAGAAATTTATTGAATATTTTAAAATTAATCGTTTTGAAGGCGTTGATGAAGATACTTTATATATAGCAAAAGAAATAGGAAAGCATTTTTCAGAGCAAAAAGATTTTGAAATTGCAAGAGATATAATTAAAATGGCAAAGAAAAATAATATTCCACATGGACTTCTTAAACACAACCAGAAAGAATGTTTTGCTTATTATAATATTAGAAAATGCATTCCATCTGTAATGAAAAATAAAGAAGAAATGAATAGATTATCAGAACTTTCTAATAAAAAATACAGGTTTCAATGGATTGATAAGTATGATGCAAGAAATTTTACTTTAGGTAAATATTGCTCATGTTGTTCTCATATAAAAGGGGCTGGCTTTGGTATTATGAGTGCTGGAATAATTTCGCCAGATGTTCAAAATCTTGTATTTATTGATGAAGATGGAATGATTGTGGGGAAAAGCACTTTATATATAAATAGAGAAGAAGGATATGGTGTTTTTAATAATGTTGAAATTAATAATGATATCCCTATTTTGGAATTAAGACCAATATATAAAAAGTATAAAGAAGCAATAGAAAGGTTTGCTGTTCATTATAATAAAGAGAATCCTGACAAACCTTTAAAGAAAATTAATGTTGGTTTTAGTCATAATGATTTAAATTTTTATATTATGAATTCAGATAAAAAAGAAAAAGATGATAATCTTTTAATTGCACCAGATTATTCTCAATTTTCTTTCCCAGGATATGGACATTATTCAGGAGATTCTTCTTTTGCTCAATTTATAATGTGGTCAAAAGAAGATGAAGAAGATAGAGAAGGTGAAGATGTTTGAAAATAAAATAAATGCTATTTTTTAAAAAATTATTTTTTAAAATTTAATATTCAAAATAATAAAAATACTTGACAAATTTGCAAAGGATAAATATAATAAAACACGTATGCTTCGTTGTCGGAGGCAGTGCTTTGGTTATAACAAACCCTTGCATAAACAAACAACAGGTGAGTTTACTTGCCGATTTACGCAAATAGCGTAAAGTTGCACTGATGAATGTGCAATCGTGTTGTTCATGTTTTACACGCTAAGAGCATTTTTCATGCACGACAACTTGCAAAAGAAGTCGTGCTTTTTTAAACGACAAATCAAACTCTTAAGTTAAACTTAAGTTAAAAGGGGAAATGAATATGCCTACAATAAACCAACTTGTTAGAAAAGGTCGTGAAACTTTTGAGAAGAAATCTAAAGCACCATTGCTTGAAGAAAATCCTCAAAAACGTGGTGTTTGTCTCTCTGTTAGAACTGCTACACCTAAAAAACCTAACTCAGCACTCAGAAAAATTGCCAGAGTAAAACTTTCTAACGGAACTGAAGGAACTTGCTATATTCCTGGAGTTGGACACAACCTTCAAGAGCACAGTGTTGTTCTTGTTCGTGGTGGAAGAGTTAAGGACCTCCCTGGTGTTCGTTATCACATCATTAGAGGAACTCTTGATACTGCTGGTGTTCAAAACAGAAAACAAAGCCGTTCTAAATATGGTGCAAAACGTCCAAAGAAAACAAAGTAATAACATTTGCTTAAATGTTTAAATTTCTTTTAATTTAATGTTTTTTATGGAAATTTGACTAAAAAAAACTAATTATTAATAAAAAAATACTAAAAATACTTAAATTTTTTCAATTTTTGATTTTGTTAAGTATTATTAAAATTGATAAAAGGAGAATAAAAAAATGCCAAGAAGAAATAGTGCTGTTAAAAAAGAAGTTCTTCCTGATCCAATTTATAAGAGCAAAGTTGTTACTAAACTTGTAAATCAAGTTATGTTATCTGGTAAAAAAGGACTTGCTCAAAGAATAGTTTATGGTGCGTTTGATATCATAAAAGAAAAAATGGATCTAGATCCAATTGAAGTTTTCACAACTGCTCTTGAAAATGTTAAACCAGTTCTTGAAACAAAATCAAGAAGAGTTGGTGGTGCTACTTACCAAGTACCTATGGAAATCAGACCTGAAAGAAGACAAACTCTTGCTATTCGCTGGATTGTAAATTTTGCAAGAAAGAGAAGTGGTGAAAGAGGAATGGAGACTCGTCTTGCTGGAGAAATTATGGATGCCTATAATTCAACAGGTGCTTCTATAAAAAGACGTGATGAAATGCATAGAATGGCTGAGGCTAATAAAGCATTTGCTCATTTCAAATGGTAAGATAAATAATTTTTTGAAAAAGATAAGTGTTGTATAATCTCACTAAAAAAAGATTATAAATTAAAATAGGAGAAATAAATATGGCTAATAATCTAGAATTAACTAGAAATATTGGTATCATGGCTCACATCGATGCTGGTAAAACAACTACTACTGAAAGAATTCTTTTCTATACAGGAAAAAGCCACAAAATCGGTGAAGTTCATGATGGTCAAGCAACCATGGACTGGATGGAACAAGAGCAAGAGCGTGGTATTACTATTACCTCTGCTTGCACAACTTGTTTCTGGAAAGGACATAAAATCAATATTATAGATACCCCTGGACACGTTGACTTTACAATTGAAGTTGAACGTTCTTTAAAAGTTCTTGATGGTGCAGTTTTGGTTCTTTCTGCTCGTGATAAAGTTCAACCTCAAACTGAAACTGTTTGGCGTCAAGCAAATAAATACAAAGTTCCAACTATAATCTATGTAAATAAAATGGATAGAGATGCTGCCGATTTCTTTGGTTGCCTTGAATCTATTGAACGTAGATTAAAAACAAAGCCTCTTGCAATTCAAATGCCAATAGGAGAGGCTGATACTTTCTCTGGAATTATTGACCTTTTAACTATGAAGGCAGAAATTTATAAAGATGACCTTGGAAAAGAAATTGAAGTTACAGAAATTCCAGAAGAATATAAAGAAAAAGCAACAAAACTTCATGATGAAATGATTGAAAAAATCGTAGAAACTGATGATGCTTTACTTGAAAGATATTTTGAAGGAGAAGAAATATCTATTGAAGAACTCAAAAAAGCAATAAGAAATGCAACTATTAAAAAACTTCTTGTTCCTGTTCTTTGTGGTTCTTCTTATAAAAACAAGGGTGTTCAAATGCTTCTCGATGCTATGGTTGATTATCTTCCAAGCCCACTTGACATCGATCATATTTCTGGTATAAATCCTGAAACAGGAGAAGAAGAAACAAGAGCACCTGATGAAAATGCTCCACTTGCTGGACTTGCTTTCAAAATTATGACAGACCCATTTGTTGGAGGTCTTACATTCTTCCGTGTTTATAGTGGAAAACTTACAGCAGGTTCTTATGTTTACAACTCAAATACTGGAAAAACAGAAAGAGTTGGACGTCTTATTCGTATGCACGCAAACACAAGACAAGAAATTCAAGAAGTTTCAGCAGGGGATATTGCTGCAATTGTAGGACTTAAAGATACAATCACAGGACATACTCTATGTGATGAAAAACATCCAATTCAACTTGAAAGTATGGAGTTCCCAGAACCAGTTATTCAACTTGCTATTGAGCCAAAAACAAAAGATATGCAAGAAAAAATGGCTTTGGCACTTGCTAAACTTTCAAGAGAAGACCCTTCATTCAGAGTTTCAACAAATCAAGAAACTGGACAAACTCTTATTGCTGGTATGGGTGAACTTCACCTTGAAATTATTGTTGATCGTCTTTTAAGAGAATTTAAAGTCGAAGCAACAGTAGGAAAACCTCAAGTTTCTTACCGTGAAGCAATTAAGAAAGCAGTTAGAGCAGAAGGTAAATTTATTCGTCAAAGTGGTGGTAAAGGTCAATATGGTCATGCCATTATTGATATGGAGCCATTACCAGCAGGCTCAGGATATGAGTTTGTTGATAAGACTGTTGGTGGTTCTGTTCCAAAAGAATATATTCCTGCAATCAACAATGGTATCCAAGAAGCCCGTATGAATGGTGTGCTTGCTGGATATGAAACAGTTGACTTTAGAGTTACATTGGTTGATGGTTCTTATCACGAAGTTGACTCATCTGAAATGGCATTCAAAATTGCTGGTTCTATGGCTTTCCAAGATGGTGCTAGAAAAGCAGACCCTGTGATTTTAGAGCCAATTATGAAAGTTTCAGTTGAAGTTCCTGATGAATATTTAGGAACAGTTATGGGCAATCTTACATCTCGTCGTGGAATGCTTACAGGAAATGAATCTGCAGCAGGTATTCAAATAGTTAATGCTGAAGTTCCACTTGCTGAAATGTTTGGATATGCAACAGACCTTCGTTCTCAAACACAAGGAAGAGGAAATTATGTAATGGAACCTCTTCGTTATCAAGAAGTTCCTAAATCAATTGCTGAAAAAATTATTGGTGAAAGAGCAAATAGATAAAATAGGACTATAAATTAATTAAAAATAGTATAAAAAACAAAACATCATAACTAGGTTTGGCTAGTTTATGATAAAATTGAATAGTTTTAAAAACTATGAAATTATAATTAAAATATCTATTCCAAGGGAGAAAAATAATAAAATCAACTTTTTTCTCTCTTGTAAAAGATTTTATCCTTTTAAAACTAGGATAAAAAGATAAAATTCTAGTAAAAAATTGTAAAAATATTTTGCAATTAATAAAAAATATGCTAGAATACCATTAGTAATAAAAAAAGGAGATATTAAAATGGCAGAAGCTTATGTTAGATCTAAGCCACACGTAAACGTTGGTACAATTGGTCACGTTGACCATGGTAAGACAACTCTTACAGCCGCAATCACTATGATTTACGGTACTCAAAAAATGAGATATGATGAAATTGATAAAGCCCCAGAAGAAAAGGCTAGAGGTATTACTATTAATACTGCTCACGTAGAATATGAAACTGAACACAGACACTATGCACACGTTGACTGTCCAGGACACGCAGACTATGTTAAAAACATGATTACTGGTGCTGCTCAAATGGATGGAGCAATCCTTGTTGTTGCTGCAACTGATGGTCCAATGCCTCAAACAAGAGAACACATTCTTCTTGCAAGACAAGTTGGTGTTCCATATATCGTAGTATTTATGAACAAGACTGATCAAGTTGACGATCCTGAACTTCTTGAACTTGTTGAAATGGAAATCAGAGACCTTCTTACTGAATATGGTTTCCCTGGAGATAAAACTCCTATAATCAAAGGTTCAGCACTTAAAGCACTTGAAGCCGCTCAAGCTGGAGATGTAAACAATCCTGCTTGTGATTGCATCAGAGAATTAATGGCTGCTCTTGATTCTTATATCCCTGAACCTACAAGAGAAACTGACAAACCATTCTTAATGCCTGTAGAAGACGTATTCACAATCACTGGTCGTGGAACTGTTGCTACTGGTAGAGTAGAACGTGGTTCTGTTAAAGTTGGTGATACAGTAGAAATCGTTGGACTTGGTGCATCAAAACAAACAGTTGTTACTGGTGTTGAAATGTTCCATAAATCATTGGATGCTGCTATTGCAGGAGATAATGCTGGTCTTCTTCTTCGTGGAATTCAAAGAAGTGATATTGAAAGAGGACAAGTTCTTTGCAAACCAGGAACAATTCACCCTCATACAAAATTCACTGCTGAAGTATACGTATTAAAGAAAGAAGAAGGTGGTCGTCATACTCCATTCTTCAATGGTTACAGACCTCAATTCTATTTCAGAACAACTGATATCACTGGTGTAATTGAACTTGAAAAAGGTGTTGAAATGGTTATGCCTGGTGACCACGTTAATATGACAATTACTCTTATTAACCCAGTTGCTATTGAACAAGGACTTCGTTTCGCTATCCGTGAAGGTGGCAGAACAGTTGGTTCTGGTGTTGTTTCAACAATCATTGAATAATAAATTAAAAATAAAAAAAGATATGCTTTTTGCATATCTTTTTTTTATTATACTAAATTTGATACTAAATTTGAATTAAATGATATTTAACTTAATAATTATTATAAAAAATATAAAAGACGTCATTTTTATGCTGTCTTTTATATTTATAATGACACATCATAGTCATCTTCATTTTCATAAATAGGGGTTGTTTTTTTCATAATTGTCTTCACTGCTCATTTCAACAGGGACAATCATATCAAGTTCTTCTTTAGTGCAATTTTCTTTTAATACTCTATCACATTGTTTGATAAGTTCTGTTGCTTTCGCAAAATCATATATTTTCCCATCTTTATCAAATGGTTCTGCTTTTTCAACTAAATCTAAAGTCCAAAGTTCCATTTCTTTAGATATTCCATGTTCGCAGTATGCTTTGTTAAGCCATATACAATCCTTTCCTCCAAATTTTACTATTGGAGCAGAACTTGTTACATTAATATCTATTCCTTGTGTAAAATCACGAACCAAAGTTGTGCGTTTTTCAGTTCGGAAATCTTTAACAAGTTTAGAGTTTGGGTTATATTTAACCTTAAAAGCGATACGTAAACCTGTGTGCTCGGTTGTTGAATAAACCCAAATGGGAGTACTTGAAGGATAAATACAATAAATAATACCATCAACAAGTCCACTTTCAAAAGAATCAATCGAACGAAGTGGATACATACCTTTCCCTTTATAATTTGATGAACAAAATGCTCCCTGAACCATTGCTTTTTCTGATAAATCAGCACTCATAAAAGCACGAAATTGATCAAAATACTTTTTATATTCACTTTTACTTGGGATGTATGCATCTAATTTTAGTGTTGTCATAAATTTATCTCCTTTGTCAAATTATATATCGGGGGGGCAATACTTTTTATAAAAATTTATTTTATTTATTAAATGTTTTATTAAATATCATTAAATTATTTTTAAATAATTTGATTTTATTTTATAATATTAATAAATGTTCATTAAACATTGATAAAGATAATTTATAATAATAATTTAAATATAGTTAAATAAAATTTAAAATTTAATTAAATGTTTTATTTTAATTTCTTTACAAAAAAATAAAAAGAGGTATATTTATGAATTTCCCAGAAAGAATTGGTAATGAAGGAAATTATTATTTTAAAAATAGTTTCGGAATGTTAAGTCAAAAATTTTATTATGCAGATAATTATATTGATGGATTTGCTTTAGTTAAAGTTAATGAAAATAGTGCTTGGCAGTTTAGAGATGTCAATGGTAATTTAAGTGATGAGTTTTATTATGCAAATCCATATTCATGTGGATTTGCCACTGTAATGAAAGAAGAAAATGGTTTTTATTATTACAGGGATAAAGATGGCAATTTAAGTGAACCTTTTGCTTTTGCAGGAATATATAGTTATGGTTTTGGACTTGTGAAAAAGGAAAAAGATGGCTATTTTCAATTTAGAGATATTGAAGGAAATTTAAGTGAAGAATATATTGTTGCAGGACCATATCAATTTGGTGTTGCACTTACTAAAAAGACAGAAACATCACCATATAATTTTATAGATTTGTATGGAAATAAAAGTGAAGATTTTTATTCAGCAACATTATATAAAGATGGATATGCTATAGTTCAAAGAGCGAAAAATGGTAAAACTCTTTTTAGAGATGTTTTTGGAAGAATATCAGAGCAGCCAACAGAAATAGGAGATTATGCTTATAAATATATGAAAGGGGATATTCAAAAAAGAGATATTCCTAGATCTTTATTTTTTGATGAAAGTTTCAGATTGAATATTTTGGCTGAAGAAATAAGACGAGAAAAATTAAATAGAATATAATTTAATTGATTTACGTGTGATAATTATAGGTAAAAGAAAAAAAATAATATAACGAGGTTGTGTATGGGGTTTATGGGTGGAATATTTAAAGCATTAGGTTTTGAAAGTGAAACAAAAGTTAAGGTTAAAAAAAATAGTAAGCCTAAAGCAGCGTATAGATTAAAAGATGGACGAGCAGAGAGATTAGAACAAATTGATGGAGTTCCAGTTTATTATCCTGAAAATATTGAACAGGTTAAGGAATTCTGTGAATTTGTTAAGGATAAAAAAGCAATTATAGTTTCTTTAGAATCATGCGAAAAGGAAATTGGCAAAAGAATTATTGATTTTGTCAAAGGCTTTGTATTTGGTTTAAATGCTAAATTTGTTGTTTTAAGTGATGAAAAATTATATTTAATATTGCCAGAGGGGATGGAAGTTGAAGAATAAAAAAATATATTTATCAATAATATTATCAGTATCAATATTATGTTTTATTATTTTGTTAGATTTACTAACAAAGCATTTTATTATTGTTGAATTAATTCCAAAAGTTGGGGATAGCATTGATGTTATACCTGGATTTATAAATTTTATATATGTTAAAAATACTGGTGCGGCTTGGGGAATGTTGGCAGGAATACCTATATTTTTAATTATAATTTCAATTATTATCCTTGGAATATACATTTGGTTTTATGTTCTTAGAATTAAAAAATTACAAAACAAAGTTTCAAAGGTATTGAGCATAAGTGTAGGCTTAATTGCTGGAGGATGTATTGGGAATTTAGTTGATAGAATAGCATTTGGATATGTTCGAGATTTCATTAATTTTGAATTTATGAATTTCCCTGTATTCAATTTTGCTGATGTTTCTTTAACATTTGGTATAATTTTAATGGTAATATATTTCTTGTTTATTTTTTCCAAAGAAGATGATAGAAAAAAGGTTAAACAAGGAAATAATAATGTAGGTGAAAATGAACAAGTAAATATTGATTTGTCAAATTTAACAAACGAACCTGTTGGGCATGATAATTCAAATGAAGATGAACAGAAACCTGAAAAAAATGAAAATATAGATAATAAAAATGAAAAAGTGAACGATTTAGATAAAAATCAAGAAAAAGCATCAAATTCTAAAAAGGGAGAATAAAATGAAAGGAGAATTTGTTGTTCAAGAAAATGAAAAAAATGAAAGATTTGACAAAGTAGTTTTTAGTCATTTGAAAGATTTGACTCGTTCACATATAAAAACTTTAATTGATAATGGCAAAATTTTATTAAATAACAAACAAGTGAAATCTGGAGAAAAAGTAAAGATAAATCAAATTATCAGTTATGATTTTGAAGATGTAAAGCCTTTATTAGATGTTAAGGCTGAAGATATACCTTTTGAAATTATTTATGAAGATGAATATTTGCTTGTGATTAATAAACCTCAAGGATTGGTTGTTCATCCTTGTAGTTCTACAAAAGATGGAACACTTGTAAATGGGCTTTTATATAGGGTTAAAGATTTAAGTGGTATAAATGGTATTTTACGACCAGGAATTGTCCATAGGCTGGATAAGAATACTTCGGGCTTGATGTTGGTTGCCAAGAATGATTTTTCGCATAAGATTTTGGCAGAGCAGATTAAAAATAAAATTTGCAAACGAAAATATTTGGCTTTATGTTGTGGTAATTTTAAAGATGATGAGGGTGAAATTAAAACATATATTCAAAGAAGTAAGACTGATAGAAAAAAAATGGCAGTATCTAATACAGGTAAACTTGCTATTACAGATTATAAAGTTATAACGAGATATACAAACAAAACATTAGTAGAATTTTGTTTGCAAACAGGAAGAACGCATCAAATTCGTGTTCACTGTAAGGAGATTAATCATCCGATAGTAGGTGATGATGTGTATGGAAAAGAAGAAAAAGGACTTCATGGTCAATTATTACATTCATATTATATTTCTTTTTATCATCCTAAAAGTGAACAAAAAATGGAATTTACTATACCTTTGCCATTTTATTTTGAAAATTATTTAAAACAACTAAAAAAGACAGATTAATTGCAAAAATTCAAATAGAATTAACTTCATGCTGAAAATCTGTCTTTTTTTGGTTTATATTTATTTTTTAAAAATTTTTAATTATTTTTTGTTTAAATACTTTATATTTTTATTTAAGTAAAAATATAAAAACGTAATTGTATAGGTAAGCAAACATTTATAATTAAGATGGCATTTGGAACTCTGTAATACCAACATTTTTTTTCTTTCTTTCTATTTCAATTAAATTGGAAATTAAATCCCTAACCTTGTAAGGATTTGTAATATGACGTAAATGAAACACTGGAACATGTGCATCATTGCTTTGAATTTCGATAGTGCCTGTTTTAAAGATTCTATCAGTAAATGTTACAATCAATGTAACGTCGAAACATCTATACACATTAATATCATCAATTAAAGCACTTAAAAAGCCTTTATGTCTAATGAATTTAACCCATTCACCATCTTTTTTTACTATGTAATATCTATAAAAAGAAATAGGTAAACCGAAGTGTCTTTTTCTATCATGCCAAATAACTTCACAATCTTTATCAAATCTCATAGCAACCTCCTAATTCAAAGTTACCTTATTGTAAAGGATAATTGCCTAAAAGTAAAGACTTTTTTTAAAAAATGTAAAAATAAAATAGGCTAATGCCTATTTTGTGAGTAAGAAAACCCTAAAATATTTAATTTATATAAATTTTAGTAAATAGTATGATAGGATTTTTATGATTATCCTTGGAATTCGGTAATACCGATGTGCTTTTTCTTTCTTTCAATTTCAATTAAACTAGAAATTAAATCTCTTACTTTGTAAGGGTTTGCAATATGTCTTAAATGGAAAACTGGAGAAGATTCATCATTAGATTGAATTTCAAGAGTTCCTGTTCTGAAAATTTTATCTGCAAGTGAAACCCTTAATGTAACATCATAACATCTATAAACATTTGTTTCGTCAATTATAGAACTGAAAAAGCCTTTATGTCTGAAAAACTTTACCCATTCTCCTTCTTTTTTAACTATATAATATCTATAAAAAGAAATAGGCAAACCAAAGTGTCTTTTTCTGTCGTGCCAAATAATTTCACAATCCTTATCAAATTTCATTTTATCCTCCTAAATTGAAAAACTACATTATATTTCTTTTATATTATAACTGAAAGTGCAAAAAATGTAAAGAGATTTTTATATAAACACACAACATGATTTGTTAAAATAGTATTATATTGTATTGAAATATTTTATTTTTAATAACTAAAATATAACAAACCTTAAATTTATTTTTATTTTGTAAATATTTCAAATTATATTAATTTTATTTTCTATATAATTATTGTTTCGCAATAAAAAAAGAGAACTTATATAGTTCTCTTTTTATTATTATGACTTTTATAAATTATTTGCAACCACAGCCATTATTGCAACCACAACCACAAAGCAATAAAAGGATTATAAGAGTGCAGCAGTCCATGCCACAGTTATTACCATTTCCGCAAAGGCATTGTAATAACAAAATCCACATTATGAT
>ERZ779673.409-NODE-409-length-20054-cov-3.759388_pt1 | contig 20054 bp, 16 predicted proteins | sample MGYA00511956_ERZ779673 | MGnify/ENA primary metagenome ERZ779673 (study PRJEB29588, sample SAMEA2152065) | human gut metagenome | biome: human gut; feature: human-associated habitat; material: faeces | place: Denmark | collected 2008/2010 ... | reverse complement strand
CGATGACGGAATGTTGAGTATTGTCAACCCTTATGCTTACCGTGGCTATTTCTATGAATTTGAAACTAACACATATTTCCTCAAATCAAGATATTACAACCCTGAATTGTGTAGGTTTATCAGTGCGGATGGATATGTGCAAACAGGGCAGGGAGTTCTCGACAAGAACATGTTTGCGTATTGCTTGAATAATCCTGTAAACAGAGTTGATTCAGATGGCAGCTCTTCAGTTCTAATTGCATTAGCGATTACCGGAACACAGAGAACCGTCCCCTGTGTTCCAGAGAAATGACAAAGGGCTTGAGATGTAACTGAAAACCATACCAAAAGACCGCCAAAGTTTTTGTCTTGGCGGTCAAAATTTGCGCTGCTATAAACAAAGAAAAGGGAAAATATGATAGAAACACACGATGCTGATTGATGATTTATTGATGATGTAGTAGACGGAATTATTGGAAATCGTTGGCAACGGATGCGAAATTGGCGCTTAATTTGAGCATCAAAATATGGAGCTTTATACCCTGTGCCGTCCTTGCAATGATAAAGCAAAAGCCTTGAAACCACGCTGTTTCAAGGCTTTTGGTGTGGCAGGGGCAGAAGGACTTGAACCCTCGGCACGCGGTTTTGGAGCGAAAAGCACGCTTTCAGTTAAGCCGCGTGTTAAAATACAGTCCCCCTCAAATTCCGCATAAAAACAGCACTTTCAGGATATGAAAGTGCTGTTCGTTTTTGTCTTTATAGTTTTTGATGAAAATTGATGCTTTTTTGATGCTCTTGAAAATTGAGCGCTGTTCCCAAGAAAAAGGCGATTACAACCGTTCACGCACCATCATAAGGGCATATCCAAGCAGATTTTGCCCATTCCACTTGTCAATTTCAAACCTATTAGGGTCTTTCATTGACAAACCGATACCCCATATTTTGTCCTTTACTGCACATTCCGCCAAAACACAATTATCTGTAGCCTTAAGCTGTTTCTTCAAGTCCTCATTTTGAGAAAATTTTGCAAGCAGTCCTTCAAAAATAATTATTTGTCGAACACCGTTCCAGTAGCTTTCGTTGTAATTTGCGACAAGCCTGCCAAGAACTTTAATCTCGGCAACATCATCCGTTGCAAGCATTTTATCTGCCGTGTTCTTATCACCAAAACACACAGCTTTTTTATACATCATATATTGTTCCATTGAGGAAAAATTTACATTTTTCACGGCAAATCTACTCGGATACCAATTACTTAAATATCCGTTTTCCTCATCCGGATCATGAAAGCAGACTATTTTCATTATACCGCACCGACTTTTTTAACGGCTAAATCGAGTTCCAAATCGTGAAGTCCGCTGTACGCTCTCATCAAAAAAGTTACAGGGATTTTTTTGACTACTTCACTGCTAGGAATATTGTAATACCACTGATAATAGGCATAAAATTCGCCTATCCAATCAGGCATAAAGCCCTCAATAGCCTTGCCATTTTTGAGTTCGAAGCTATCGGTTTTGCAGAAATAATCCCACAATTCTGAAGCACTCATTGTATTCACGTAGGCTTGAGCTTCATCAATACTTTTTCTTGTTTTACTTGTCATGTAGGTGTTGATAAAGTCCAAAGTATCTTTATCTGGATAATTCTGTGATACAAGGTCAAAAAGTTTGCCTTGACTTTCAACAATATCGTTCAAATATGCTTCCGGATATGCCGGCATTATAATCACCTCTCAAATAATGTGCTAAACACATTTGTCACTTTGTTGGCGTCTGAGTCAACAAGTTCACGCATCCTTTTTCGTGCGATTATATCTCTTTCATTATACTTTTCGTTAAACTCGCTATAATCAACGCTGATAGGTCCGTCCTCAACTTCTGTAAGTTTTGAATAAGCAAGCTCGGACTTTATACAGTATTGAATACCCAGTCCGCCTAATGATAATAATTCTTCAAGGATTTCAATATCAATATTATCACGCACAAATTCTTTTGCAATATAGAAATAGGACGCATTAGCTCTCCAGCCTTTTATAACATCATACTCGCTTGTATCAATACCATATTCGGCAATAAACTTTTTTGATAAAACTTTATATCGCCTTGAGTCGGAAGCGTCTCTGTGTTTCATCAATTCTGCAAGCCAAGACAAAATATTGTGTTCTTGAAAATCTAAAATTTTCAAATCATCCGTTTCTAATTCATATTTATGAACCCAACCATTCGTTTCGTCGGGTCTGCAAACTGCCCATTCTTTAGCAAGTTCAATATTTTCAGTTAAATAGAAGCCTTTTCCGTAATCGTGTTTGCCTTCGCCAAAGCCGAATTGAGGCACAACAACCTTATTAGGACTGCCGTGATATAAAATAATTTTTCCCATTTACTTTTCCTCCTAAACAACCATCTCTCGTTATTGTATTCATAACTCAAATTTAATGCACCCCACTGCAAGAGGCAGTGACAAATAAAAGTAAAACCCTTTCGGTATGAATTTTATAATTCTTCAGTCTTGAAAGTTGTTTTAGGCATTTTATCGATATTTTCAAGCGCCATATTGCAATTCTAAAAACTAAATTTTCTCGTAAGATTTATGTGTTTATTATAACATTTTTTTGATTAGAATTCAACTTAATGATTAGTATATGCGCTAGCTTTATTCGTTAAATGAATTAGGAACAAACATAACAGGAGGCCACAAATTATAGGCAAGCCTTTTTATTATGTATATTTTAATTTCTATACAAGCAGATAAGTAAGAAATAAATTTATTTGCTCAATCATCAATTTCATATACTTATTTTGAAATAACATTACTGTTATGTTTTTAATGATATTTCAAATATTACTCGTGTAGGAAGACTTTAATATAAATCTTTACCCACGAGCCTTTCTTTTCTTTTGAGGTAATTCTGCCAAAAAGCAGTTTACCGGCATCCATAAGTCGAGCGAATATTACATTGTCCTGCTTAGGCACATAGCCGATTTTAACACCATCTATTGTTTTTATTACAATAGCTTGCTTGTCATATTGATTATCTGCTTCCCTAAAGAATTCAAGCTTGTCATTCGTATTTAGGTGTCGTTCTAATTCTTCGATACCCTCAATATGTGTAGTTCCTGCCACATAAGTATCAAAAAGAAAAATATCTTTTTCAAACGGCTTCGGTATTGTAAGTTCTCCGTTGCTTCCATGAAGCAATCCCATAAGTCCACCGGAACCGGATTTCACTAAATCACCCATAAGCTCACCTAATCATTTCTTCGATTTTTGCCTTGTAAATCGAGATAAGTTCATTGTACTGACTGAGGATATTCTCAAGTTCTTTTTTCTTTTGTTCTGTTTGTTCTTCATCTTCAATGATTTCTTTCATTGTATACGGATACTCCGACTTAATTTGCTCAATGCTGTCTCTTATTGTTTTCAACAAGTTCTGCAATCGCTCTTTTTCTTCGTTAAGCTGAGTTAAAGCATCCTTGTGTTGCTCCGGTAAAGGACTGTTTCCTACCATTTCACCGATAATTTTCAAAGTATTCAAATCGCCGTTTTTATATGCCTGTACTGCATTATCAAACAAATTAACCTGTGCTTCGGAAACATTGGGATTAATATCGGGGTGCAAAGTCTTTACGATTTTGCGATAGAGCTTTTTAAGTTTTTTGTTATCTTCGTCAGACAGAACTTCCGCCTTACTACGTTTAAGAGCGTCATTCATTTTGTTAATCTGCTCATCAAGTTGCTTCTGATACTCGGCAAATTCAGTATCAAGCGTTTCTTCAATAGCAGAGATGGTGACTTTTTCCTGTCTGTTTTTCTTTGCCTGAATCAATTCAATTTTGCGTTTCAGTCTCAGAGCGGCACATTGAGCTTCATAAGCCTTATACTCAATACTACCGAGTTTCAACATATATTCCGTTTCAATATTTTTGCAGATAACAAACTGAAGTTCATCACGCTCAAGCAAAAGCATTGATAATTCGGTACGCATTTTTTCGACTTCATTTTTCAACTTCTCAAAATCAGGGAACACAATAACATTACCTGTAGAAGTAATGTCTCCCGGAGCTTCGGTATCTTCTTCATCGTCCTTGAACATCATATATTCGGCAGCACGACCAGCAAGCTGCCTTTTAATTTCATTATCGTCCATACAATCGCACCTCGTTTTACATAACATAACCGACTTTTGATACGCCAATTACCCCTCGTCGTAAAAATGTAATATCTAAAGTTTCCGGCTCAAAAGTATCCGTTTCAAAGGTATCAAATGAAAATCCTTCCGGTTCAAATGTATCATACTGGAAAGACTCATATTCAAATGTTTCTATTCCCATTTGCTCAATAATCTCTTTTGGCAAGGTATAATCTTGTTCAACGAGACCAAACATTGTAAATCCTGAATCCACACAAAATGATACAACCGCTTTGTATCCGATATTGTAGGTAAAAGAACCGATGATTGAACCGACAAAACTTCCAATCATATAACCTAATACCGGTACTTCTATGAACGCTTGAGAAATTCCACCGCCAATCAACGAACAAGCAGAAATATACATATCTCTGACAAGCTCGCCCGAAAGCTGAGTTCTTGTTTTCTTTCCAAGAGCTACTTGAAAAGCATTTTTGATAACATTCATCGTCAGAACGGTTACTGTACCAACAATCGTCGGGTCAACAGATTTTAGTGCTTCTCCCAAAAGTCCAGCTTTACAGGAAGCTGTAATAGCTGCGGATACACTTCCCCGGATAAACCCTTCTGCACCACCTGACACTGCTGCAAATCCAATCTTCTTAAACTGCTCAGCATTGATTTCTCCGTTTTTCATCAAATAATCTATTGCCTTGATTATTTCCGGAGCAACTTTCAAGACAACAGAAATGGTAGCTGCCGTAAGCCCGGCTTTGAACGCCTGTTGAATAATATAGTCGTAATTGATTAGTTCTTCGGTCGTAAGTCCCAATTCGTCTGCATTTATTTTTCCCTGTTTCGCCAGCGTTGCAAGGGCTTCTGCTTCCTTTTTTGAAAGCGGAATAGATTCAGCTCCTTTATCGTCACTAAGACGGTCTTTTAGCAAGTCAAGCGTTTCTTGATAACGATAAACCTGTTCCGGTCGCCTTGCTGCTTCGGTCTTAATCATTCGCTCAAGATACTGTGTTGCTTCTTCCAGTTGGTCACGGGGTATGATACGAATTTGCCCGGAGTAAATAGGGTCGTTCAATACACTTTCTGCATTATCATAGCCTCTGCTACGCAAGAAATCTTCTAATCTATCTGTTCCGCCGTGACTCTGATACTCCTTAAACCTTTGAAAAACACTAACAGCCTGTGCTTTTGCACTTGCTTGACCGTCACTATAATATTTTAACCCGTACTTATCTCCGAAGTTAGTTGAAATATCAGTTGAAGCGAAATCGTGGCTTCTATCAACAAAAGCTCTGTTTGATGAACCTTTCAGTGCGGAATCAATATTAAATGTCCCGGTATGCCAGAACTCTGCAACATCGCCTTTTAGCACATTAGAAGCAGTCTTAAATCCCTCTAAGGAATTCAAATCCTGAACGAGTTTATTTATCTCATCATTCACAGACGCAACATAGGAATCAGACATAGTGGCTGCGGCATAAGCAGAAGCATTTTTTTCAAAATATGTATATCCTTCTTCAAATCCTACCATTATGCTTCACGCCCCTTTATAAACCTAAAAACTTGCTCAGGTCATCTAAATAGAATTTCATTACAGCACAACTATATTGCTGTTCTTTAATCTTGCTGTTAAGCGTAAATTTCTTTACCGCCATCACACCGGCACCAATACATGCGATTGGAACTAACGCTACCGGAGAGATAACTGCCAATGCTCCTGCTTTAGCAACTCCCGTAGCCCCAGCAACTCCCGCTGCTCCTGCGGCAGCACCCGCTTTCAGAGCTTTCTTATCTTTGCTCTTAATTAACTGCTCAACATTCTGCTGATAGTTCTGAGCGTATGAAATAAAGTTCTCATATTTATCAGCTTCAACGACTTTCTCAACAGAAAGCACAGCCTGCTTTCCAAGCCAGCCATATTTCATTCCAAATTTCGCAAACCCCATATTCATATGGGAGCTTTTTTCTTTAATAAGTTTATCCTGTCCGATAAAGAGAATGTATTGGTTAGATGAAAGCTGTGCGGCATTAGCTTTGTAGTCCTTTTCAAGCCATACCTGAGCAGCAACCTCTCCATCTTTTGTTCCTACCGTCTCATCTTCTTTATCATCTTCCAAGCTGATAAGCTGTGCAAGATAATCGCCGTATTGACGGCATTTTTCTTCACAAACAATAATTAGCTTTTTCATAGATACCACCTCACATTGCGTTCATTATATTAAGCAAGCTCTGATAGCTGTCAACATCGTGGTAAACCACCTTGCTGTTAGACATTTCGTTGAACAGCTTTTTGGCACAAGAAATCTTAGCCTGCTCAATCGGTCTCAGTTCGAGGCTTTCCATTGTGCCTTTAGTTTCGGCAATAAAGAAAATATGCTTAACCTTGTCCTCATAAAAAGCGATTGCCCAGTCTGGAGAATAATTACCTACCGGAGTAGGAATTTGGAATGTTCTCGGAAGTTTTGCATAGACACATACTTCATCTGCTCTATCCAAATCTTCTGCAAATTTTCTTTCAATGCTCTTTTCCGCAGAGCCATCTGTGAACACATAATCTTGAATGGCTTTCTTTGCAAGGAATGCTTTGTCAAAGCTTTGTGTGTTTTTCTCGGCTGTAAAGATTGTGCTATCGTATTCTCCTTCAATTGTGTCATAAGAAATATGTTCCACAATCATTGTAGCTTTCTGCTCATTGATAAGCCTGATAACCTTTGAGATAAATTCCTCTGGGTTATTCTTAAACATATGAATCTTATCCATACGAATACCCTGTAAAATTGCAGATACAGTCTTACGGGTAAGCGTAGTACCTTCTGCAACCTTACCGATAAGGTCATATTTAATCTGGCTTGTTTCAGCGTGTTTAAGAGTCTGCGTTCTTGTTTTTTCGCCAGTAAATGAAGCTCCACGCTCAACCTCATACTCATTCATTTCTGCTTTCTGACGACCGATGGTAGCGGTGTATTGAAGCTCTGAAACAAAAAGTTTTTCGTCAATATGTGCGATTGCTTTCTTAATCAGCTCGTCGCTATCAAACTCAACTGTGTAAGCGTACTTGTGGTTAATCTCATGCCATAAAGCCTGAAATTCTTTTTTGGCAAAGTTTTCATTGAGCGGATTGTCTTTAACCTTTGTTTCGTGTCCGTCTGTAAACATATCCTTAAGGACACTGTCATCATAAACAGCCTGAATAAGCGTATGTATGCCGTCTGTCATCGGTTTCAATTCATCAGGAAGCTCGGCAACTGTTCCACTCTTTATTTCTTGACGGTATTTGTCCGTAACCTTACGCTTCATATCGACATAACCGTTCTGAATAAGATAAAATTCAATGGCATTGGCTGTATCGTCATCAATAATCGTAGATACACCGTCAACATTAATGCATTTACCCTTAAAGTACTCACTCGTAGCAACAGTAGGTCTGTCATACAAAACAGTTTTGATATCCGACTGCAAATCCGTAACAAAAGTTTTATAGCTTTCACTTGCAATAACAGTAAGAGTGTTAATATCGTGTACCGAAGCACCACAACTTTCAACATCCATACGATTACCGTTTTGATTTACGCACAAACGCAATCCACGGCCAACCTCTTGGCGTTTTGCGGTGTTACTGTCGGAATGTTTAAGCGTACAAATTTGAAATACATTCGGATTGTCCCAACCTTCACGAAGCGCTGAGTGAGAGAAAATAAATCTTGTCGGCTCGTCAAAGGACAGCAAGCGTTCCTTGTTCTTCAATATCAAGTCGTATGCTGATATATCATCGGAAAACTCGCTTCCACGCTTAAGTTTGCTGTCAATACTGTGTCCGGTCTTTTTATCAATACTGAAATAGCCTTTATGTACCGCACTCACATCACTGCAAGTAGATTTCAAATATTTTTGATACGGTGTATCAAGCAGGGTTGTGTATTCATTAAGAGCATTCAAATACTCTTCCTCAAACATAACACCGTACTCGCCAAGTACTTCATCGCCGTTCTCGTCATATTGACGGTACTTTGCAACCTCATCAATAAAGAACAAAGAAAGACACTTAATACCCATATTAAAGAGTTTTTCTTCTTTTTCAAAGTGAGAAAGAATAGTTTCTCTAATCTGAATACGGCGCATATCTTTTTCAGACACATCACCGACAACATCACCGGCTTTGATAACCTCACCATTTGTAAATGTAACTGTTCCACGAAGTGGGTCAATTTCGGAGATGGTGTATCCCTTGTACTGCTCCATTTCTTGCGAAACATAATACAAATCGGCACCAACACCAAGAGTTCGAGGCTCCCTGTTTATGGATTTTTTATATCCGATTTCAAGCTCGATTTTTGCCATAGGTGGCTTTTTACTTGAAAGCACAATCTGTTCAAGATATAAATAACTGTCAGTACCTCTAAAATTCTTAACCTCAAAGCCTTTGACTTCAATCTTCTTAACTAGTTTCTTGTTAAATGCGTCAAGGGCATCTAACACATAAACAAGATTATGTTGCTTTGCGTGAGTAGCAGAATAATTGAGCGTAAAAAGAGGATTGAAATTTTTCAAAGCCTTTTGTGTAACTGCACCGCCCATTTTCTGTGGCTCATCAAGAATAATAATCGGTCTGTTCGCTTTGATTACATCAATCGGACGACGAGAACCAAACTCATCACGCTTTGAGTAAATAATACGAGCTTCCTTACTGCGTCCATCTTCTTTAAGAGAAGAAGCAAAAGCCTGCGTATTGATTATCATTACATTTATGCCCGAACTGCTTGAAAAATTGTCAAGCTGGTTCAGGTTTGAACTGTTATAAATAAAGAAACGAGCCTTTTTACCGTAATGTTCCATAAAATGGTCGGCGGTAATTTCGAAGGATTTCTTTACACCCTCACGAATAGCAATACTCGGCACAACTACAATGAACTTGCTCCAGCCATATTTCTTGTTCAGCTCAAACATCGTCTTGATATACACATAGGTTTTACCTGTACCGGTTTCCATTTCAATATCAAGACTGCATCTGCCCGAATCTTTTACAAGGGACGGAGAAAGTTTAATGTTATTTTGGCTTTGCAAATTTTGAATATTTTGCAAAAGCTGTTCGTCAGAAAGCTCAACAAGTTCGTTCTTATATCCGGTGTCATCCATTATTTCGTTTTCATCAAATGATACTTGAGAAGAAAGATTTTGTTCAGTATTTCCCAAATCACGAATATAGTTAATTTTATCGTGAAATCCCTGTCCATTAAAGACTTTTACAACTGCGTCAACAGCGTCCGTCTGGTATTGTTGTATCTTAAAATTAAACTTCAACTTTCAACACCTCCATCCACAAAATTACGCATCATCTTGTCTAAGTCTTCATACCACTTATATTTATCTTCATACATAAAAACATGCACTAATATAGGATATAGTTCCTCTGACAATTTCATTTCACTGATAAGGTTTTGAGCATCTATTTCATCACTAAATTGACCACATGCAACAATATTCCCTATATATTGCATACTATGAACAATTAACTGATATCTATTAACAATCCCTTCTAACTTCCAATAGATTTCTTTTGTACTTTGTAAGATGGCTTCCGCCAATTCTTTTTGGCTCATATCATCAAGTTTTACAATTTCAATGTATTTTTTAGTTCCAAATAGCGTTGCTGCATATTCACTGTAAACATTAAAAGTAACATACAACGGACTATTTTTCATTGTTTCAATATCACCATCAAAAACAGTATCTTTAAATCGAATATAGTCTATCAAATGCTGATATTCGTGAAATGCAGTCATAACATCTAACATAGATTCTCTGTTTTCTTGAATTAAAATATAATATGGATTATTATTCACTGCTGGAATAAATGTTCCGGTAAAATGCTCAGCATCATAAACTGAATTTAATTTCTCTCCACATTCTTGTTGCAGTTCTTGTGTCCTCTCCGAAACATCTGCAACATACTCAACAACGACATTAATACCATACTGCTTCTTTGTTGCATCCTCTATAGTAGACTTAATCAATTTTTGTGTTTCATTCATTACAGCACCTTCCTTACTGTGTCCGGGCTGTAAGTGGCAAAGATTTGCTCAAAGTTTGTAGCGACACTATCGTTTGCCATAGAGCTATCACGCATTACGAAGTAGTAGGGTTTCTGTTTGGCAATTGCCGTGATGACTTCTTCATCAATGTTTTTGTCAAAGCAAGCAATCAAATACCCATCCTCAACATCAAAGTAAGAATAACTCCTCATTCCTACTTTCTCACTCCTAACTTGAATTTTGCTGCTAAGCAAAATTCCGAGGTCAAGCATTACTTGGAAGAGTAAATCTTCCGGAGTTCTGTCCTCTTTAATGTTGTCTTCAAGGCGAGAGAAAAGCGACTGCTCATACTCGGCAGGGTTATAGTACACATCTTTAATATTGGAACTGTCGCACTTCAATACACGGAAACCGACATCGAGATTCTTATACTTATTCATTGTTTCATCTACTTCATATGATTCACCATATTTTGCAATGTCAACAGTTTCTTGAGTTGCTTCTTCTAATATTTTATTACCTGCTCTGCGAATGCGTTCCTTGCCGATTTCACAAATGTTCTTGTATCCGGCTTTATAGGCTTCGCTCTTTTCATCGGTTTCTTCGGGAAGCTGTACCATAATAAACTTGCGGTGCCCGCCATCTTCGGCGTTTAATTGCATAACGGCGTGGGCAGTTGTGGCAGAGCCGGAGAAGAAGTCGAGAACTTCAAACTCTGTCGAAGGATACATAGAGATTACAAACTTGATATAATCAATCGCTTTTGGAAAATCAAAACCAAATTTCTGTGCTTTCATCCATTTTGTAGATGACTGTGAATCGAAAAAAAGCACAGATTTAGGCAATGATTTTTCGTTATCAAACAGATAATTTTTCAACTGCGGCATCACGTCTTCTGTTGAACCGAAAAGAATATAATCATTATCTATTAACTTTTGCATTTCAGATTCAGAGTACGCCCATCCACGAGTGCCTGTCTTACAAGGCTTTTTTGTTACAGGATGAATAACATCATATTTTGCTTTGCTACCCGGAGCAGTTAAGTCAGATGCACGAAAAGGACCTCTTTTATCAACATATGTGTAATGGTCGAATTCATAGTATTTCGGGTACTTAACGAGGGCTAACAGTTCTGAATGTATTTCGTCCATTGTTTTCCCACTTTTCACAAGTTGCTGAGAAACCTTTACAAAGCTGTCGGAATTTGTTTTAGCAACAGCCCATCCAGCAGGAGTTTCTTCCTTGTTTTTTGCTACACACAGAAGATATTCGTGAGTTATAGACACAAATTTTGAGTTGTTTTTTGCAGAGTTGGAAGCAACTACAAATGTTGCAATAAGGTTTGATTCTCCATAGATTTCTGAACAGCAACGAGTAAGATTATCTATTTCATTGTCATCAATGCTTATAAACATTATTCCGTCGTCAGATAGCAAATCCTTAGCAATTCTTAGTCTCGGATAAATCATATTTAGCCAATCTGTGTGGAAGCGACCATTACTGTCAAGATTTTTTACAAGTCGATTACCGTCTTCATCGTATTGTCCGCTGTTAGCAAGGTATTCGTCTGTACTTTGAGCAAAATCATCTTCATACACAAAGTCATTGCCTGTATTATATGGCGGGTCTATGTAAATCATCTTGATTTTGCCAAGATATGTTTCTTGTAAGAGCTTCAATACTTCAAGGTTGTCACCCTCAATATAAAGATTTTCTGTATTATCAAAATCAACGCTTTCTTCTCTGCAAGGACGGAGGGTTTTGTTTATCGGTGCATTAGCAAGAAGAACGGATTTTTTCTTGTCAGGCCAAGTGAACTGATAGCGTTCCTCGTTTCCCTCAACAACTTTGCAAGAAATTTCCTGCATAAGTACATCCTTATCAATAGCACGAACCACTTCGCCGTTCTCGTCAATCGTTTCCGTAACAGCATTAGGAAACATCTCCGCTAACTTTTTAAAATTTTCATCAGCTTTATTCGCCGTCTGCATCTTGAGTTTGTCCATATTCGGAACCTCCATCATCTTGTTTATGTGTTATAACTATCTTCCTACATAGGATAACGTTTACGTATTTCAATGGCTTCTTCAATCAGTTTCTCTATATTGTTCTTAATATCATCATACACATATTTACTTGTTTGATATGAAGACTCAAATGTTTTGCACACCAGACTTAATCTAATGTCGTTTTCGTCCGCAGGATTATTTCTCTCCGCAATATAATTTATCGTTTTATCTACATAGAATAAATCAAACGGATTTTTCCCTTTTTGAGCTTGCTCGCCTCGTGAGTTTTCTAGTTTATTAATGTAAATTCCAACAATTCCTTTTCCATTTTTCCAGGCATGTTCTATCTCATACTTCACCCAGTCCCTTGAGGCTGTTTCCTCTCCAATTAGGACAACAACACAACTTCTCATTTTCATTTCTTTGTCAATCCATTGCTTAATTGCATATTCTGAACGCAAACGAACCTTTTCCCATCCGTTATCACTAAATAAGTCCTGTCCTTCAACAATTCCCATATTACGAATCTGACCAACACGCCAGATATCCTTATCAAAATGAAAACTAAAAAACACTTGTCTTTTCATTTCAAACATCCTCCAAAGTTCATTATAATTACAACAACACAAATCAAAATCATAGGAATATAAAACCACAATATGCTCGGCGACATAACGCAATCTCTTATTCTAATGTTTGATTTTCTATCCATCTTTAAAATTTCTTCTGCTTTAGGCGGTTTCAAGTCGAAATCAACCTTCTTTACTCCTGTTCTTACACTGTCATATAAATATCTAAAACGTCGTTCAAGTCGCAAATAATAAATGTCTAAAACTAAAAAACATACCACTGGAATAAAGGATAACAACAATACCCATTTATTTATATTTCCAAAGGATATGGCAGACACTCCCGCAACTATCGAAGCAGCGAATCCCTTGAATATAGCCGATGAGGTTGACATTCTATCTATTGTTGCTTGTATCATTTGCAAATACGTAATACTTTCATCCATAAGATTATCATTTTCCTTTGTCACCTTAATATCTCCCATTCATTTCTTAGCCCACGTATTCTCTGTACCAGCTCGAACTTCTTCTTCGGCTGTTTCTCAGCCCTTGCCTGCTTTTCAAGCTTGGCTATCTCTTTCTCTAACTTCTGCCTTTTCTCATCTATTATAATCTGTTCATCAAGGGTTTTGCCTTGCTCAATATCTATACCACCAACAGCAATAACGATATTCTCCCAAATGGTGTCAAGATTTAAGCCTTTAAGTTCAATTTTTTGTTCTATGGTTGGCTTCCACTCCGTCTGCATTAGCTTTGAATGATAAATAGCAAGTTTGCTTTCATTACCGCATTCAAGCACAAACAAAATGTTTTGCGGTATCAGCTTCGACAGCGTTGCAATGGTCTTTTCTTCAAACTCTTTTCTTTTTAAGGTTACGAGCAAAACAAAAAAACTTTTCACTTCATCGCCGGCAGGAATATTGACCTTATTCGGCGTTATTTCATTTACGATAGTTATTCTTGAAATATCGGCGTCAATCTTCTCTTTTGCCGCTGTATTCATTTGAAATTTTGCATATATAGCCTTTTTCGGAAGCTGTTTACTCATTTCCGTTGCTTTCGGTAATCCGAGCATAATTTTCACCTCATTTTACAACTAAAAAGCAAATAAGTTCAAAATCATCCAAGCCTTTAATTTCGTTAGACAAAAAGCTAACTTGACTGCCGCCTAAAAAACTGTCTATATCGCTTTCGTCTTTGACTTTTATAATGGATGCAATCGCTTCTCCGAGCAGTTCAGAGAATTTCGACATATCCTTACCGTCACGAGTTTCTTTGTTGAACTGCTTATAAACCTCAGGTATAGGTTCTGTTTTGCCCTTACAAAGAAAACGCATTTTATCGAGCATATCCTTCGGAGATAAGTGATCGCAAATAACCTTTCCGTCATCGCTAATATATACCATATAGAATGGGTGAAGTCTGTTTTGATTATCAATATTTACGCTATCGGAGCGATTTTTCAAAACAAATATCGCTCCTGCTGGTGCATCCTCATTTACAGGAACAACTGCATTAAGTCCAAGCGGAGCTTTTTCAATATCAGGGTGGTTCTTTATGTATTCAAGCAAATCAAGCCTAAATTCATTAAGACCTAAATCCATTATCGAAATGCCGGTTGTCATATCTTCAATATCAACAACTTCTTCTTGCAGTTTTTCGAGTTGTGCTTTTCTGTATTCAAGATCAGTTTTTTCTTCATCACTTAAAGGATTATCGTCACCCGTACCGGTTGAAGTAATATTTACTATCTTCATACGGGTTTCAACTTTAGCTTTCAGATTGATGTAATCATCAAGGGTTACATCAGGCCAGAAATTGACAAGCTGGATATACTTATTTTTACTTCCGATACGGTCAATACGACCAAAACGCTGAATAATACGAACCGGATTCCAATGTATATCATAGTTAATCAGATAATCGCAATCTTGCATGTTTTGACCTTCTGAAATACAGTCTGTTGCAATTAGAATATCTATATCTTCCTTTGGAATGTTCTCAAATAAATCCCTACCCTTTGAAATTGGAGAAAAGCAGGTCAGTACAGTATTTAAGTCTCCACGAAGCTTAGGGCAAGTGGTACGACCGTCTACTGAGCCTGACACCATTGCAGTATTAAGTCCATATTTTGATTTGACATACTCGCTTACATTGTCATACAAATACCCTGCTGTATCTGCAAACGCAGTAAAAATAATTATCTTTTTATTGCCTTCGTTAATCGGATTAGATATTTTTTCATCAATAATTTTGTAAAGTTCTTGCAACTTCGAATCGTGATCCGGCGTAATGTCACCAACCATAACAGTTAAGAGTTCAAGAACTTCTGCATCTTTTGCTAGACTATCTCTCCAAGATACATAGTCCATATCAGCAAGGTCGATTTTTATCTTTCTACCAAAAGAGAACAGGTCATCTGTATTTTGGTCCTCATCGTCAAACTCATCTATATTAGATATATCTGTTAATTCAATTTCGTGTGCAGACTGCTTATTAAATCTGTCAATCGTCTCAATTGTACTTTCAATCAAATCTTTTATTCTCTTAAGAGTAAGATTGAAAGAATATACGGAGCTTTCCATACGCTTCATCAAATTGATAGCTGTCAAACGACGGATACCTTGCTCACGGTTTGCCTGAGTAAAGCCTACATTGACTTTGTTATCTTCGTATAATTCTGCATACTTGTCCATCTTGCTCGGAAGTATATAGTGCGTCGGAGTGTATATAGTCAATGTTAAAAGCATAAGCTGCTCGAAAATTTCGTTATAATTTATTGCAGTTTTCAAGTCAGTCAAATGCGGTCTCGGCGATAAAGGTTTTAATCTTATTGGGAAAGTTCCTATATCAGTTGTGTCATAGTATTTTTGAATATGTTTTCTTGAACGGGCTATTGTTACGCTATCCAAGACTTCAAAAAAATCAAAGTCCAGCATTTTAAGTAAGTTTTCAGTTGTACGAGCAGACGGTTCCCACTTACTCCAAGTGTTAAAAGCTCTTTGGGCGTTTCTGAATATTTCATCAATGGTGCGATTGGTATTGAGCTTTTCGTCTATGTAATCTGTGTGTCCTTCATATGCAAGGGCAAGTTGATTTTTCAAGTCATTAAAGCGATTGTTTACCGGCGTAGCCGAAAGCATAAGAACTTTGGTTTTTATGCCTGCTCGAATAACTTTTTTCATCAAGGTAACATAGCGATTATCCTTTGTTTCTTCATCCGGATTTTCAACTATCTTACCACCGTTTCTAAAGTTATGTGATTCATCAATAACTACAAGACCGTAGTTACCCCAATTTATTCTGTCAAGGTCAAGACCATTTGACTTTCCATGTGTTCTGTTAAGGTCTGTATGATAAAGAACATCATAACCGAGGCGGTCGGACGCAATAGGGTTGTTAATGTAATTATCTTTATATGTGTTCCAGTTGTTGGCTAATTTTTTAGGGCATAGCACCAGCACTGATTTATTTTTGCTTTCGTAATATTTTATAACTGCAAGTGCTGTAAATGTTTTACCAAGACCAACACTGTCAGCAAGAATGCAACCGTTATATTTTTCAAGTTTATTGATGATAGCAAGAGCGGCATCTTTTTGAAAATTGTACAGCATACTCCAAATCTTGCTGTCTTTAAAACCGGTTGCTTCATTAGGGAGTTCATCTTCAGAAATATCTTCTAAAAATTCATTGAAGATATTATAGAGTGTAACAAAATAAATAAAATCCGGAGAATTTTCATTGTAAGCAGCTGTAATGCTGTCAATAACTTCATCGGTAACATCCTGCAGCTTACTCTTGTCATTCCAAAGTTGATCAAATAGTGACAAATAAGCCGAGCTCATAGGTGCTTCTGTTTTTTGAATATAATTATAGGCATTATTACCTCTCTCACAACCTAATCCAACCGTTGAAAATTCAGTGATAGGCATATAATTCTTGTCATCAACATTCATAAAGCCCATCATATCTTCATTGCTCTTGTTAGATTTAAATACAGCTTTTTTCTTAATCCACTCTGCACACTCTCTTGCAATCGCTTTTTGAGTAAGTTCATTTCTTAATTTAATTTCAAATTCTGTACCATACAGATTGCGTTCACGATTAAGTCGTGGAATATAAAACTCTCTCTTTTCCTTTTTCGCTTTTTCTGTTACGAAAGTCGGAGCTGTAAAAATGAAACGCAATTCATCAATAGAGGTGAGTTGCTTTTTAAGTTCTTGAAAGGCATAGATAGAAAAGCAAGCTGCAGCGATAGACAGTTTGCTTCCTTCATGAATCTCAACGGATAAATCATCTTTCAAAGTTTCGGTAACATTATTGATTAATTTCATAATATGATTCTCCTACAGCATTAAAGATAAGTCAATATAAAAATTTGCAACGTACAAAAATCAGTACAGTAAAACGAATGACATATCAAGTTAAAACAATTCATTTTATTATATCATATTTGATAATAATATTCAATAAAATCCAAATCATGAGCAAATTCTTACTTTAAACGGTGAGGATTTTTGTTTTTATAAAATAATTTGTAAATTTTCTTTCAAAACACATCAACAAAACCGAGTTTTTTCTCCGTATTATAGAGGGATATTTTTTCTGTGGTGAAATTAAATGTAAACAAGGTGTAAAGATTTTTGAAAAACACCCGAACAAAATTGAAATTTTTCTCCGTATAGTAGAGGGACTTTTTTTGAGTGAATTTTTGTTTTCAAATTTACTTATGCTTTTTTCATTTTGAAAAAGTATCTCTCGAATAATACGAAAGGAGGCAGCGCAATGAAAGAAAGCTATAAAAGTTTTGATGAACTACCGATGATGTTATCGGTGTCGCAGGTTGCAAAGGTGCTTGGAATATCTCGCACAAGGTCATACGATCTTGTCAATGAAAAAGGTTTTCCGAAAATAAAAATCGGCGCAAGAATTGTTGTACCGAAAGATGAATTCAAGTTGTGGATTCAAAAACAAATTAAGAAAGGATAAAAATTATGTACGCAAATAAAAATTACAAAACCGACGGCAAGGTTTACTATATGCCGAACAAAATCTTTGATGAAAACTTTTCGCCGCATGAATTTATGATTTACTGTTTTCTTGTTTCGGTTGGCGACAGCAAAGGTGTGAGTTTTTGGTCTGTTCCGAAGATGGCTAAGAAGTGTAATATGTGTCCGACCACTTGCAGAAACACGCTCAAGACACTCGAAGAAAAAGGTTACATAGATATTACTCAAAGATTTTTTGAAAACGCACAACAAAGTAATATCTACACAGTTCATCAAATATAGTGTACCCCACTGTACGAACTGATGACAAATAATCTAAAAGCCTATAATTGAAAAAACAACGGTTTTTCTTTTGAATTTTTTGAATTGATTTTTGATGCGGTTTTGGATGAAATCTCGGCTCTTTTGAGTGGGTTTTGAAGCGAATTTCAAGCCGTCGATTTTAAAGCAGGATAAAGGGGTATGATTTTCGGGCTTTGAAATGCCCGAAAACGCCGTCCGGCAAAGCCTGTCGGCTTTTCGATTCGTAATACTTTTGCGTATGATTCCAAATTCGTATGCAATAAAGGCTGTTTTTCGCAGAAAATCAAGGCTTTTGCGTATTCACTTGAGCGTTGCCGTATGATAAAGCTATTTTTGAAAAATCAGGCAACGCTGTAAGCAAAAATTGACAAGTTCGCTCAAAAACAGAGTAACTCGTCGGACTAAAACTAAAAACGGCTTGTGGGCGATTTGTGACGGCTTTCTGAAGCTAAAGTAACAAAAGCAAACACGCAATCTTTGGTCTGGATATTGAAAAAGGTTTGTGATATTGTGTGTGCGAAAGGAGTGATAAAATGCAAAAACAACTGCTGACAAACGGTAATGCATTCAAACGAACGGACGGCAGATGGGGTGGCGTGGTTTGGTACAAGGATGAGAAAGGCGAGCGAAAACGCAAGAGCTTTTCCGGCACGACCAAAGCCGAAGTCAATAAGAAAATGACGGACTACATAACCAAGTTTGAAGAAGAAATCATCGACGCCATTGAGGGTAACAAGACTGTAAAAGACAGCCTGCTTAATTACCTGCAAGTGTTTAAGTACCCGAATGTTGAGCGAGTAACCTATGACCGCAACGAGCAGATTTACAAAAATCAAATCGTCCCTTACATGGGTAAACTCATTGTTTCTAACATAACAGGGGCAGACATTAAGCGATTGATTAGCACGCTGACCGACAAGGGATATTCATTCTCAACCGTCAAGCAAACATACAATCTGCTCAATGAATACTTCGATTATCTTATGCGTGAAGAGTTCATAAAAAAGAATCCGATGAACGCTGTGCCTACGATAAAAAAGTCAAATTATCTTGCAAAGCAAAACAAAGAAGTGCTTCCCGTATGCGAAACGATAACCGTATTTACCGATGAGGAAATTGAAAAATTCAAAACGGAATCATACAAGAAGTACCCCTCAGGCAAGCCGAAACACAATCAAGCATCAGCATATATTCTTATGCTGAACACGGGGCTCAGAACTGCTGAAGCATTAGGTTTAATCAACAGCGACATAGACCTTGAAAAGAAAGTGATGCACATTCAAAGAGGTGTTAAAGAAGCACAAAAGCGTGACGGAACAGAGCGAAAAAGCGGACGGGAAATCGTCGTTGGCAAGCTGAAAACCGCTTCAAGCAAGCGTATCGTACCCTTAAACGAAACTGCAATACAAGCGATTATCGAATTACGCAACGAGCGATATTTCGGTGAGGATGCACCGTTGATACCCGATGCAGACGGAAACTTTACAAGACCGTTGAACTTGCGAAAACGGTTTTATTCCATACTCGATGCGGCAGGAATCGAGAAAAAAGGCTTACACGGTCTGCGCCACACCTTCGCAACAAAGCTTGTAACAGGAGTACGAGCAGAGGACGGAACAGTCAAGGCATTAACACCGAGGCAGGTGGCAGACTTACTTGGACACACAACTTCGGAGATAACCGAAATGTATTATGTAAAACGAAACACGGACATGTTGATGGGCGTTACAAACGGATTTGAATTGTGATTGATGCTTTTTTGATGATGTATCAAACGGATTGAGTGGATTGTGTGATACAAAGTGAACAAAAAATGGTGTGAAAATGAAAAGACGGCGTACGGAAAAGACCGTGCGCCGTAGTTTTATCTATATGGGAAAAGCAAGTAAAATAGCCGTAAAACAAAAGTAATAATCATCCCCACAAGATTGCCTAAGATATACAAACGGACTTGAAGTTGCTTCGCAACCCCTCTTGCGGTACCCAAAATATGGCGGTGTTACGCCATATTT
>ERZ779673.404-NODE-404-length-20173-cov-2.398151_pt1 | contig 20173 bp, 16 predicted proteins | sample MGYA00511956_ERZ779673 | MGnify/ENA primary metagenome ERZ779673 (study PRJEB29588, sample SAMEA2152065) | human gut metagenome | biome: human gut; feature: human-associated habitat; material: faeces | place: Denmark | collected 2008/2010 ... | reverse complement strand
GTGGTCGACGGCATTGAACGGAAGAACCGTTTGATGAACCGGGTGGTGATGGAATTGCAGGACTGGTTCCGTAGGGAAGGACTGCGGGTGGTGCTGCAGAAAGGCCAGGGGGTGGCGCTCTTCTACGAGAAGCCCTTGTGGCGGGAATGCGGCGACATTGATTTCTATTTTCCCGACAAGCAGGAAAGTGAACGGGCGGTGGAGTTGCTGGCCCGGAAAGGGGTGAAGGTACAGCGGGCTGCCGACGGCAGCGTGCATTATCGATGGCGGGGAGTGGAAGTGGAACACCACGTTCGCTTGCTGGACATCTGCAATCCGTGGGCACAGAAATACCTTCGCCAGCTGGAAGAGACAGCCGGTTTCCGTGAGGTCAGCTTGTATCAGGGAGGGACGGTGACCGTCCCTGCGCCGGAGTTGAACCTGTTGATGCTGAATGCTCATATCATGAAACATGCCATGGGATGGGGCGTCGGTCTGCGGCAGTTGTGCGACATGGCGCGTGCCTGTCGGGTGTTGGAGAAAGAAGTTGATTCCGAGAAAGTTTGTGAAATCTATCGCCGTGCGGGTATCCGCAAGTGGAGCAACCTGCTTTATGCCTTTCTGAAAGAACAATTGGGATTGACGGATGAGTTTACATGTTGTAAATCAGTAGGTTATAATTCGCTTCCGTTGTCTGAAATTGTGTGGAGAGGAGGAAATTTCGGCTGGCATTCGGAGGAAAGAGTCTGCTCTTCACAAAAAAAATGGAAAAGAAAGTTACAAACTTTTCTTTTTTTCTTGCAGAATGTCAAATTTTCTTGTAAGTTTGTAATAAGAGAATCCTTTTGGACGATTATGGACTTAGTAAGGGGACAAATGAGATGAGTACTGAATGGCTTTTCTGTGTGGCTGGATTCGTTTTCAGTGTGTCGGTTCCGGCAGAAACGGACATCGAACGACTGCTGCCTTCGTTCCTGCCATTCAGGTGTGAGACAGACAAAGGGGACAAGCCCGTTTTCAGATGGCGGGCAGTGTCTGGGCCGGCTCCAGGAAAGGAGGAATGTACCACCTTGCTGGAAGAAAGCTTCAACGACCTGGGCCATGTGAGTCTGTGGAGGGAGAAAGAGGGGTATCGCATCGGTATGCATTACACCGCTCAAAGTCCGCAGCACGTGATGAAAACCAGCCGTGACTTTACCTCTGCCGTAGCCTATATTCAGTGGGAGGATCCATACGTCAGTTGTGTCTGTACTTCACTGCTGAGAATCGTGTATTCGCAGGCGGTGCTTCTGCAGGGAGCGATATCGCTTCATGCATCGACAGTATATCAGGAGGGATATGCCTATCTATTTCTAGGGAAAAGCGGTACGGGAAAAAGTACACATTCGGCTTTGTGGATGAAGCATTTTGAGGGGACAGACTTGCTGAACGATGACAATCCAACGGTGCGTGTGGAAGGCGGGAAAGTCGTAGCCTACGGTACACCGTGGAGTGGAAAAACACCCTGTTACAAGAACCTGTGTTTTCCGGTAGGAGGGATGGTGAAGCTGGTGCAGGCACCGTTCAACCGGTTTACTCCGCTGAAGGAAGTCAATGCGTTTGTCGCTCTTTTCCCGGGATGTGCGGTGATTCGTCAGGACGGGCGTCTGTGCGACGGATTGTATGACACTTTGTCACGAATAGTAGAGCGTGTGCCGGTGGGAAGACTGGAATGTCTGCCCGAAGAAGAAGCTGCGGAGGTGTGCCGGGAAGGCATCCGGAACGGTGGAAAATAACTGTGAAAAATAACTGTCTGACTAAAATCAAAACAATTATTATAAAAAGAGAGAAATGAACAAGCAACTTGTATTTTTGAGCTTACTGTTTGCCTTGCTGTTGTCTTCGTGTGCTTCACGCAAGAACTTTGTCTATTTGCAGGATATGCAGATGGGCGAAGGTTATCCCATGGATACGAAGCACGAGGCGGTGGTGCACCGTGACGACCGGCTGGGCATCGTGGTGTCTTGTAAGAATCCGGAACTGGCCATCCCGTTCAACATTCAGGGAGGAGTCTTCCAGATTGATTCGGAAAGTAATGTATCTTCTTCGGGAATCGCTTCCGGAAAGGAAAAGGGTTACCGTGTGGATGTGAACGGAGAAATTGATTTTCCGATTTTAGGAAAACTCCATGTGGAGGGATTGACCGTGAGCGAAGTGACGAAACTGATCCGGGACCGGATTGTGGAAGGCAACTACATCAAGGACCCGATTATTTCCATTGAATTCCTGAATTTCAAATATACGGTGTTGGGAGCCGTGGGACGCAACGGCACATTCAGTGTGGACGGTGACCGTGTCACTCTGCTGGAGGCCATTGCCAATGCGGGCGATTTGACCTCGAAGGCTCGGATTGACCGGGTGGCTGTAATTCGCGAAGTGGGCAACGAACGGCAGATGTTCATGCACGACCTGCGCAGTACGGATGTGTTTGAATCGCCTTGCTTCTATCTGCAGCAGAACGACATCGTGTATGTGGAGCCGAAGTACCGCAAGAAAGATACGGAGGACCGTGGATGGCAGGTGGTTACTGTCCTGTTGTCGTTGGTAACCGCAATCAGTTCTGTTTTGTGGGTTACAAAATAACGAATGGTGTGTGAAACTAAACTAAGAAAAGATGCAGACAACGAATAAGAACAGCCAGAGCCTGAACGTGGTAGATTTGACCATGTATTTGGTCTCCAAATGGAAATGGTTTCTGATTTCCATCGTGATATGCGTGGGAGTGGCGTGGTTGAAGTATGCCCGGGCACCTTTCGTGTATTTCCGTTCGGCTACGGTGATTATCAAAGACCCTTCCAACAAAACGAGTACGGCGGGACTGGACCGATACGATAACTATATTAATAAGGTGAACGTGGCAAATGAAATCCTTCAGTTCCGTTCGAAGGAATTGCTGCGGGAAGTGATTCAGCGGACGCATGCCGATGTGAGTTACCAGGTGAAAGACGGGCTCCGGATGAATGAGCTTTACAGCCTGGCCCCGGTGAGCGTCAGTTTTGTGGATGCCACCAAGGAACAGGGAATGGCCTTTACAGTGATTCCGCAGAATGAAAAGCAGGTAGTGATTACGGACTTTGCGTCGAAAGAGGACAAGGAAAGTTATACGGTGGCGTTGAACGACACTCTTCTCCTTTCGACGGGAAGAATCGTGGTGACGGCTACCAACTTCTACGGCGACAAGTGGAAGGGACAGAAGGTGCATGTGCGGAAACTGCCGATTGATGCGATGGTGGCTTATTATCAGGGAAATATCGGTATCCGTCAGGAAGAGGACGAGTCTTCCATTCTGACGCTCTCGATGAAGGATGCGTCGGCGGCCCGTGCAGAGGATGTGCTGAACATGCTGATTACGGTGTATAACGAAGAAGCCATCAAGGACAAGAACCAGGTGGCTGTAAATACGGCCGAATTTATCAACGAACGTTTGGTCATCATCGGGCAGGAGCTCGGCGATGTGGAGTCGAACCTGGAAACATTCAAGCGCGACAATCAGGTGGTGGATATCTCTTCTTCGGCCAGTATGTATATGAGCGAAACGCAGAAGTACAACACCGATGCACTGGAACTTGAAACGCAACTCCGTCTGGCCAGTTACATCAAGGATTACCTGACCGACCCGAAAAAGGAGACCGACCTGATTCCGGCCAATACGGGTATCAGCGACATGAACATCGAGACGCAGATTAACCAATATAATGTGGCCAAACTGAAGCGTGACAAGCTGATTACGGACAGCAGCGAGCGGAACCCGGTGGTAGAAGAATTGAACAACTCTCTCCGGGCTATGAAGCAAAACATCATCCGGGCGGTGGACAACATGATTGTGAGCATCAATGTGAAACTGCGGGACGCACAAAGCCGGGAACAGCAGGCGCAGGTGCGGGTATCTTCTATCCCGACCAAGGAACGCAAGATGCTGTCTATTGAGCGTCAGCAGAAAATCAAGGAGGCCCTTTACCTCTTCCTGCTGAACCGCCGGGAGGAAAATGCGCTGTCGCAGGCCATGGCCGACAATAATGCACGCGTGATTGACAGTGCCGACGGTAGCAATGCACCAATTGCGCCGAGCCGCAACCGCATTTTGCTGTTGGGCTTGCTGGTGGGAATTGCCCTGCCGGGAGCTGCCTTCCTGATGATTCTTTTCCTGGATACGCGTGTACACGGACGGAAGGACTTGGAAGGTGCGATAAGTGTGCCTTATTTGGGTGAAATTCCGCTGGACAAGGAATATGCCAACCGCAAGAAAGACAGCATGTCGGTGAAAGAACAGGGGGACGACATCGTGTCGGAGGCTTTCCGTATTCTGCGTACCAACATGGCTTTCTTGGGTAAAAAGGATAAACCGATGCAGGTAATCACGTTTACTTCTTTTAATGCGGGTGCCGGAAAGACGTTTATTTCGCGAAACCTGGCCATGAGCTTGGCGTATACCAAGAAACGGGTGATTATGGTGGACTTGGATATCCGTAAAGGTACGTTGAGCCGCCATTTGGGACATCACCGGGTGGGCGTCACCAATTACCTGTCGGACAATACGGTCCGTGTGGATGATATCATCCAGAAAGGAGAAAAATTTGATATTATTTCTTCGGGTGCGGTTGCTCCGAATCCGGCTGAACTGCTGATGGATGAACGCCTGGACGAACTGATGAATGAACTGCGCAAGCGGTATGACTATATCATTGCCGACAACGTGCCCGTGGGACTGATTGCGGATGCTACGATTGCCAACCGTGTGGCCGACCTGACCATCTTTGTGGTGCGGGCGGGAAAGCTGGATCGCCGGCAGCTTCCGGATATCGAGCAGCTGTATGAGGAGAAAAAGCTGAAGAACATGGCCCTGGTATTGAATGGAGCCAATCCGGAACGCCATGGTTATGGATACGGCTATGGATACGGTTACGGCTATGGGTATGGCTACGGTTATGGCCATAAGAAAAAGAAAAGTTCAATTTTTAAATCAATATGGAAAAGGTAAAGAAAAGAACAGAGAGTAAAAATCAAAAAATGAGAGAAACAAAGAATGAAAAAACAACATTTATTGTATTAACTAAACAAGAAAGCGAGGTAGCTGTATGAAGAAAAAAGAGTATGAAGTTCCACTGACGACGTATTCGGAGGTGGAGTTGGAGCAAGGCTTTATGAGTGCTTCAATTTTTGAGGACGTAAATAACCAAGATAATGGTGTAAGTATTACTGGACATGAAGTTGGTAATACGGGTGATTATACTGATCTCGGTTGGGATTCTGACGGAACAACAACTAGAACATGGGGAAATTAATTAAAATAATCGGTTATGAAAAAATATGGATTTTATTTGTGTGCAGCCGCGGCTATTGCTTTGATTGGCTGTAAGGACGATGTCGTCGTCGAAAAAACAGTAACTCCTGCTCAGACCGGCGATGAGATAACGTTCGGCTCGTCATTGACGGATATTGAAGAACAGACCCGTACAATTTACGGGGATAAACCTGTAAACGGGGCTTACCCTGTGACTTGGGAAGACGGAGACCAGATAGCCATCTACTGCCCGGAAGCATCCAACGGCAACATGGTTTATTACAAGGTGACTCCTGACGGAGATAATGCAAGCCACTCGTCTGCCGTGACCAAAGTCAATCCCAACCAGGCCGGCTTACAATGGGGACAGAAAGAAGAACACCATTTCTCGGCGTTTTATCCGGCCGACCGGATTGTAGGCTTGCAAAACGGAAAGATTACAGCTGAAATCCCTGTTGAACAAACTCCGCTGAGCTGGAAATCAACACCCAATGGCACCGGTACCACTTACACCGGCGTTGCCAATACCGATTATGCTTTCATGTGGGCTTATAACACACATAATAAGTCGGATGGTGGCGATGTTGCTCTTAACTTCAATCCTTGGGTGACTATCCTTGACGTTGAAATCAATGGCCCGGAAACTGCTGACGCGGCAATCAAGATGTCGTCGGTACAATTGGTTTCTACAACAGGCGAGACGTTGAATGGCCAATTTACGATGGACTTCACTGCTGTAGAAAACGATAGAGCGGCATATCCAACTTATGAACAAGCTGGCGAGCCTAATGCTACTCGCAGCATGATTACAATCCAGCTTTACGACCAGTCGTTGAACGACGGGAAGGGCGACTTCATCACCCTCAAGCACGGCGACAAGATTGTGGTGCGCTTCTACCTGTTGCCTAAGGACGTAAACCATGACACATCCGTACGTCAAGACCTGCAACTGCGCGTCACGCCTTACAACTCGGCAGTGCTGGTACGCACGTTGAATGCTGCAGCAGGCAGTGATGGAGGGACACAAGAGGGCGGTATCCTTGCCCATAAGGTGAACAAGGTTATCCTGCCGTCGGTAAGCAAAACCGGTCCTAACTACTGGATGTCGTCGCTCGACCCGAACATCTATGTAACCGAGCTTTCGCTGCCGGGCAGCAAGATGTCGTATCAGACAGCGGAAAACGTAAGTGGACGTAAGGCAGTTTATTATCAGGACTTGTCGATTGCCCAGCAGGTTACCAATGGTATCCGTGCATTCCAAATCCAGACAGCAAGTACAAATACAGCAACAGGTTTGGATCCGGGTGATGCCAAAGATCAGGTGTTATATATGACTGTCGCAGGCAATAAGACAAGCACTCGCTTCAAAGAAATTGTTGAAGAAATTGCCACAGGCTTGAAAAATGCCGAAGCTGCGGGTAAAAACCAGGAATATGCCTTCATTTTGCTGACAGCAGCATTGGGTGAATGTGAGGGTTATGGTCCAATACGGAATAGAACAGCTGGCGATCTGGCGTGGATGGATGCCATCCGAAATGAGTTGACAGAGATGGTTGCTGATGAGGAGACTTACAGGCTCTATACCGGTGAAATAACACCTACCACTACCATCGATGATGTGAAAGGACACATTATCATCAAGGTGAACTACAATAACGATAATATGGGTAACCACTTGAGTGAAAATGACCGAATTCCTGCCATGTTTGCTAAATGGGGAGTGTTCGATGATGTGAGCACACCTTTCACCGAAACCTCTGCATACGCAATTAACTTGATGCGTTGGGGTACTTCCCATAATGTAAACAACGGTGCCCTGCAATGGTTCTACCACGAGGCTACCAGCGTTGGTTATAACAACAATGGAGGTGAAGAAACTTACGACCAGAAGATAGGTAACATCGAGGACATGTGGGAACGCAGTATTGGCTACTATAACAGCAACAGTGACCATAGCATGTGGTTCTTGAACGACCTCGGCGGTTGCTATGTAAACGGAATCTATAGTAGGGGTGAATCGCAAAGCGGTGTAAATGCCTGGACACAGGAAGTAGGCCCGTATGCAACCCGCCTGTTGCAAAACCGTACGGAGGAAGCAACGCTCGGTATTGTGCTTATCAACTATGCCAACCCTGAGAATGACTATTCCGGCAACCTGATTCAGACTATCATCAACAACAACTTCAGCTTCCAGTTGCGTACGAAATGATAAATTTACAACAGGCTTCAATGGACGATAATATGCTTGGAAATAACTAAAATTCAGATATGGCGTGCTCTGCTTCTTTCAAGGAGGGTAGGGCATGGCCTCTGGCAATATTTCAGTTATGTAGTCTTAGATTCAGGTGAAATCATCCGGTACAGTTGCATTTAACGGCGATGAAGAGACGACCTTCGATGAAGCAGTTGCATCCATGAAGCAGGCTTATCGTGAACGCCTGAACTGGATGAATACGAATATCATGAATAGGAGTTTTGTAATAGATGCCGAATGATTTAACTATTAATTAATATCAATAATATGATGAAAAAGACAATCTTTGCAGCTCTTGCTTTGGCTGCTGCAGGTCCTGTTTTCGCGCAGACGGAGCAGACCACACAGAATGGTGATTTCACAGAAACAGTGGAATACAGCAACGACAAATACAAAGTGGAGACCAACGGCTTCTGGGACAACTGGTTTATCAGTGCAGGAGTAGGCGGTCAGGTTTACTTCGGTGACCATGACAAACAGCGCAAGTTCGGTGAACGTATCTCTCCGGCCCTGGATATCGCAGTAGGAAAATGGTTTACTCCGGGCATCGGCGTACGCTTGATGTACACGGGCCTTTCTCTGAAGGGTGCTACTCAGGACGGTACGTATCAGAGTGGTGGACCTATCAGCGGTAAGCCATGGAACGGTTACTGGCTGAACGAACAGAAGTTCAAGTTCTTCAACTTCCATGCAGACGTGCTGTTCAACCTGTCGAACATCCTTTACGGCTACAAGGAAACGCGTGTGTACAACTGTAGTCCTTACTTCGGTCTGGGCTTGGGCAGAGTGACCAGCAGTCCGAAGAATTCGGAAGTGATGGCGCACCTGGGTATCATGAACTCTTTCCGCTTGAGTTCGGCTTTGGACCTGAACCTGGATTTGAGAGGAACCATCACGGGTGACCAGTTTGACGGTGAAATGGGTGGAAAAGGCAGTGAAGGTATGTTTGCTGCCACAGTGGGTCTGACCTACAAGTTCAAACGTCGCGGCTGGGACAAGAGCAAGACAGTGGTTCGCACGAATGTGGGCGAAATCAACTCTCTGCGCGACCAGCTGAACCGTGCAAATGCGGAGAACGAACGTCTGCGCAATGCCATCGACGCCAGCAACCAGAAACCTCAGGAAGTGACGAAGACGGTTGCTTCGAACCTGGTTATCTTCCGTATCGGCAAGTCTAAACTGTCAAACGAAGCGCGTGCGAACCTGGGCTTGCTTGCAGAAGCCATCAAGGCAGCCGACAGCAAGGCCGTTTACACGATTACGGGTTATGCGGATGCAGGCACCGGCAGCAAGAAGCTGAACGAACGCCTGAGCAAGAAACGTGCGGAAGCCGTTTACGACTGCCTGGTTAACGAGTTCGGCGTATCTGCTTCTCAGTTGCGTGTGGACTACAAGGGTGGTGTAGACAACATGTTCTACGACGATCCTCGTCTGAGCCGTGCGGTAATTACACGTGCTGAATAATTCCTTAGAAGGGTAATAAAACACAGGAAGTGGTACTCAATTTGATTGGGTGCCACTTTTTTTATGCGTATAGGATGGCATGGGCAGACTGGTGTTCAGCTTGCAGATTCGAAAAAAAACGTTGTTCCCTTTGATTTATTAACGAATCCAGTAGGTTTTGTAAAAAAAATTATATATTTGCAATGATTGCGATTAGCTATTACTATTGAAAGAAGTATTACTACTGAAAAACGGTATTACTATTACTATTGAAAACGATAAACTAGAAAAGACATGGGGGCTTTATTTCAAATCGTTGCCTATTCGATAGGTAACCTGTTTTTAGGTATTCTATTGACTGTGGTAGGAGTCATTCTGCTGTTTGTTCTGATACAATCCTGGTATCGGAACAGTACCTTTACGCCTGTAAGTTACATTGTAGGAGGAATCTTGTTTCTTTTCCTTTCTTTTCAGTCTATCTTACTCTGCGGGGCTGTGACCATCAAGTCTTATAGTGAGGATGTGGAAGGTGCAATCAACAGCTGGGTAGCGGAGGTGCCTTCTGACATTCCTTTCAATCAGGAGGACAGTCAGCATGTGCTGGAACAGATTACGGAGGAATGGCCGCTGGTGGGATATTTTGTGGGAGGTGCCGATTTCACGGGACATACCTCCGTTACTATCGCACAGGCTATGGCCGAGGAACTCCGTTCGTTCATGAATTACTTTATCCTCCGCCGTGTGGGCTGGAGCCTGCTCTTCATTGTCTGTGGAGTGGTAATCGTAATCAAGTCGATGGAGCGTGTTTCCCGCAGACGTTATTCCAGCACACGGAGTATGGCTACAGGCAGCAGCAGGAGAAGACGTTATGATGATTAATATATAAACTAAAACTCAATTATTTATGGCAAATCATTTAGTTATCGGACTGGGCGGAACAGGAGGCTCTGTCTTGCGGGCTCTGCGTAAACGTATTTATGAAGAGTTTCGTTCAAATGACCCGAAAGGAAGTGCGAATATAGAATATCTTTATGTGGATTCCAGTCTGGCGGATTTGAATAATGAAGAAGACTGGCAGACGTTGGGCGTATCCGTACAGCTCTCTCCGTCGCAGCGCTTATCCATTAACGGGATTGGTTCGGGGGTATTAAGCAATCTGGATCAGTATCCGGGTATCAATGCGTTTATCAACCGGAAGGATGAAGCGATGCTGAAAGAGGGTATCGGTGCGATTATCAGTGAGGGTATCGGGGGACAACGCCGTCGTTTCGGACGCATGCTGATAGCGAACAACATGTGTGGTTTGCCACAGAATACATTTGTAGGACAGGTGCATGCCCGTGTGCGTGCCTTGAAGGAAAAGGAGGATGTGGACGATGTGACGTTCCATATTTGTGCGGGCCTGGGTGGTGGAACGGGTTCTGGTTCCATCGTGGATGCCGTGGCACAAATCCGGAATGAATTCCAGCGTACGGGCGACGACCGTTCGAAGTTCAAGATACAGCTTTATCTGTATGTGCCGGAAAAAATTATCCAGATTCCGGGGGGAGAAGACAGCAACCGTTATTATCAGCCCAATGGGTATGCGGCATTGCTGGAGCTGAATGCCATGTCGGTGGGAAGATATTATCCTACGGATGTGAAAGGAAATACGGATGAATATGGCAATGTGCGCCGCCTGCTGAAGGGGCAGGATGCGTTCGACATGGCTTATCTTTATACGAACGTGAATGAAGCGGGAAAAGAGGTGAACCTGCAAAAAGTGCTTCCTGGCATTGTGGGGGACTTCCTGTTCCAGAAGATTGTGGCATCTTCCATGCAGAACAGTGGGAAGATGGCTCGTCTGGAAAGCAATGAGAACAACGGACTGTTGCCGGAAAACAATGAGACGGGTGAACCGGTCCGCAGCCGCAAATTCATGACGTTTGGCGTGAAGCGTATCGAGTATCCGGAAACGGAAGTGGTGGAATATGGTGCGTATAACTTTGCACGTCAGGCTTCCATGCAGATGTTGTATGGCTTGTGGGACGAGGCCCGCGGTTACATCGAGTGTACGGAAGATATGGTGGGCAAGTCGTTTGTGCACGACGTGGACAAGGAGGCAGAGAAAGAGGCCAACCTGCTGACGGATGACTACCTGATGCTGAGCAAACCGTTGCCTTCTATCGAGAAGCATGTGACCAACTGGAAGCCGATTGTGCAGGGATGGGAATTCTATGTGGACCGTTACAAGCAGGATGTGCAGGCTGAATGCCAGAAGAAGGAATGGTATGAAGAGTTTAACCAGCTCTGTGAGAAGTTCTTCGACTCTATGTATCGGGGCTGTGGCGTGAAGAAGTTCTACTTCGATTATGAAAGTCAGATTCCTGGATTCGCCGAGGAAATCTGCCGCCGCATCGAGAATAATTTGTTTGCCAAATGGAAGAACGGCGAAATGTCTATTATTGAAGTACACAAGTACATTTCTGTGCTGATTGACAAGTGTACCGAACGGGTGGAAGGTTTCAAGAACAAGATTACCAAACGTACTACTTATTTGAACGAGGACCTGGCCAGTCAGTTGGAGCAAATCCGCAATGACTGGAACAACATCGGCTGGCTGAGGGATGCCATTACGAATGCCTCGGTAAAGACTTTTGGACGTTTTGCTGATGCCAAGCGGGAACAGCTCACCGTGGCTACCACTGTGGCTGCCTATAGTTATGCGGTGAAGCTGATGTCGGAAATCATCAACATGCTGACGCTGCTGAACAACAACAGCGTGGAACCTTTCATGAAGGTGCTGACCGATTTTGCTGATAACATGAAGAAGCAGGCGGAAGAAAAATGTAAGTTGAGCGACCTGGAAGGGGGCAGCATGAACAGTGAGGTGGTCAAGGAATACGATCCGAAACTGGTGCGTGACACCGTGCATGGATTCCTGAAGAATCAGGCCAACCAGAAGGCGTATGCCAGCAGCCTGCGGGCCAGCATCGTAGAATCAATGGGAACAACCAATGTGGGATTTGCCAGCCTGAGCAAGAAAATCAACGTCAGTGCCTTGCAGGAGATTACGCTGAAGATTTGCATTGAAAGCGCACGGAAGGAAATGGATGAATATTCAATGAAAAATGCCAACCAGCGTCTGGTGAATGTCAACATCTTGGACAAGCTGCGGAATACGGATTGCAGTACGCCGGATAAACGCAAGCGTTTTGTGAAGGAAATCTACAATGCGGCGCAGAGTTTCTTGCCGTTCAATGGCTCGGAAGAAGGAAAAGGAAGCCCTGAAACAGCGGCTAACCATCAGAAGATGATTCAGCTTTCGTTGCCGTTGTATGAAGACGATGATGCATTCCGCAATGAATTTATCAAGGATTTCGGCGAGAGTGGAAAAATCCCGTTCAACAAGGACAACGATGTGTCGGTCAACTTTAAGAGCAACCAGATTGTGGTGGTGACAGCACACAGCGGATTCCCGTTGCGGTATGTAGACAATGTGCGGGTGCTGAAAGAGAAATACGATGTGCTGGTGCGCAACGAGGTGAACCGCATGGTTGTTCACACGGAATCGTTCTCCAAACCGTTGCCTGAACTGTTTGCACTGGATGCCGGCGACCTGAAGAAACGTTTACGCCCGGTAATCTTGCTGGCTTATACGCTTGAGGGTATTCTGGTGGAACGTGAGGACGTGGAGACCGGGGAAAAGACTTTGGCTTTTGCCGGTGAGAAGAACCGGATGGGACGTGTGAGCCGTTGGATTCCGGTGGGCAATGACATGATAGAAACCTTGAACGAGTTGTGCAAAATGACTCGCGCGATGGATGCGGATGCTCTGAAGAAGGCTGTACAGGCTGAACTGGATACCAACTACAAGCACATTGAAAAGAAGAACCAGCTGATGCTGAAGATGGGAGAGACACTTGACAATGTGTTATTGCCACTGGTAGGCGGAAATGAGAATAATGTGGAATTTGTGGCATTCAACAGGGCTGCAGAGAAATTGTGTGACAATGATTTGAAAATAGACTAAAAAAGAAAATATTATGGCAAAGAAAATTGGTATTTGCAGAAACATTGATTGTGATAACTACAAGAAAACGATAGAAGTTGAACCGGGAGGTGAGTTTGAGTGTCCGTTGTGTCATCAACCCTTGCAGGAAGCTGAAGGTGGGAGGAAAAAAAAGGTTAAAGGCGAGGACGGCGGCGATAAAAAACCGTGGATGATTATTGGAGGCATTGTGGTCGTGGCAGCTTTGGCTGGTGGAGGCTATTATTTCATGGGAAATAACCCTAAAGACAAAGTCAATGTTCCGGTAGTTGACTCCACCGCTGTCGATGTACAGAAGGAGAAAGTGCCGGCTGAGGACACGGTGCAGATTGACTCATCGGAATTGGATGTGCCTCCGGTAGAAGAAGCGACAGAAGAGCCCAAGAAGAAAGACCCGACACCAGTGTTAATCAACGGTCGGGGAACTGTCGATCTGGGCTATGCGACTTATACCGGCGACTTGAAGAATGGCAAACCGCACGGATATGGCAAACTGACGTATAAGACCAGCCGGAAGATTGTGTCTTCGAAAGATTTCGTGGCAAGTCCGGGTGATACCTTTGAAGGCGAGTTCCGCGATGGAAAAATCAGTGGTCTCGGTTACTGGAAACATGATGGTAATGAAACGGCTGTGAAACCATGAAACGACGTTTCCACATCGCATGGATGATGATGGCGGCGGCAGCATTTGTCTTTAGAATGAATGCGGCTCCGCTGTTTCATACTCGTTGCCTGGAAACTCTCTCAAAATCCCTGCAACTGGAGTTGCCTGATAGTATGGGGGAGAATGTGGACAATGATTCTACCTGGCATTTTTCGGGTAAGCCTTTGCGGGTGCGGACCAATATGTATGGAGATGTGTCACACATCGGATATAAGCTATTTGACAGTCAGTGGGCGGCTGCGTATGCAGCTCGTCCGCTGCTTGATTTCCTGGAACGTTATGCACTGGAACTGGATGTGCCTCGTAAAGGAGTGGACAAGGCCGAGGAGGCTGCCCGGAAACCTGTCACGTTTGTAAAGGGGAATTTGTCTATGTTGCGCAACCGGACACCGCAAACGAACTGTGTCATTAATGAGGTGGAACGCCGGCGTTACACCGTGGAATGGGAGGAAGGCAACCAGCGGGTTTGCCTGATTGTTCCTGCGGACTATCAACTTTTCATGGGGGCCGATGCGGTGGAACTGGAACAGATTTTTGAGCGGGACGTGAAACGGATGAAGGCTGAATTGCCGGGTGCTGCATTGCCTGTTTCCTGGGAAGATGGAAACCGGTCGCGTGCGGATGGTATCTTGATTGTCAGCAAGGGATGTTACCTGAGCGACCAGATACGTTCCGACCTTTATTTGTATGCGACACCGCAGGATACCCTTCTGCTGGCAGACACACTGAGACCTGTGCAGACGGTGAATAACATCCTGCTGACAGGGTATTTTGACAGGGAAATTCCGTTGCAGCTCACCGTTGACAAGTATGGCTACTTGAAATCGGAGATGGAAATATCCTTGCAACAGTTGCTGGCTTATTGCCGGATGGAAAACTGCATGCTTTTCTTAGGGATAAAGAACCGCACTTCAGACTTGCTTTCTGTCACCCTTTTTGCCGTAAATATGAAGATGGCTTATAGCCATACCATCAGTCTGGAGTTTCCTTTTGGCATTTTGAGAGGAACGCAAGAGAAAATAAAAGGAAGGATTTATGTGTATACTCCTTTGCAGAATATAACAGAGAAATTTTTTATTAACGACATAAAAAAGAATTGACCGTGAACATGAGATTTTTATTCACTTTTGTACTGGCTTGTCTGCCTCTTCTATCTTTGTGGGCGGACAATGTGGACGACGTGAAGAAGCAGATTAATAAGATAAAAAAGGATAATCAGTACATCTATGCAGAGTCGACTGCTCCTACAGAGGCCGATGCACGCAGCTATGCTGAAAGCAAGTTGTATGAGGAGGTGAATGAGTGGGTGGCGACACGAAGGAGATTGAAGAAAAGTACGAACCTGATTGTAAACAACCGGAAAGAGCTGTGGACCATGTTGTCGATGCCTCGCGGAAACAACATGTACCGTTCGTTTATTTATGTGAAGAAAAGTGACATTCTTCCTACGGAGAATGGGGTAGTGATAGCGAATACGTCTCTTACTCCGGGGGCAAAGTCTGTGGTAGAACCGGTAAAGAAAGAGGTGAAGGAACCGGTCGTGGAAGTGGCAGAAGGCACTGTGAAAGAGGCAGCAGCAGAAAAGCTGCAACTGCCGGAAGTCATCAACCAAATTGCGGCATGCACGAAATACGGGGATATGGCGGATAAGGTGAAGCAGATGAAAGCGGATGGCCGGATTAAGGACTATGCGCGCTATGCCTCACTTATCAACCCGGATAAATGTTACCTGGTGATTTATAACCGTGAAGGAAAAGTGGTGGCTGTGTTGACGCCGGGACCTGATCGCCGGAATGTGAAAACCGGTCAGGCAGACGGGGTAAAGAATTACAGTGGTTGTGGAGCCATTGGACTTGAATTGTAATAGGAACAATAATTTATGGATATGAGAAGAAGATTTATATGTGTGTTTATAGCGCTTGTTTCCATGTGGGTGTGGGGCGCAGGTCAGATGAAGGCGGTTACTGTCACATTGACCATTGATGAAGGGGTGGACCGTCCGCTTGCTTTAAGTCGGGCTGAGCATAACCTGGGTGTGATTTTGACAGAAATCAATCGTGCGCAACAGGCGAAATCCATCCTGACGACGAAGAATTTTTCAATGGATGATTTCTCACTGAAATCGTTGCTCAGGTTGTGGGCCGTGACTCCGTTTTATTGTGATGATGAAGAAGTGGTGGAACGTTGCTGGATATTCAAGAATGGAACCATGATGGTGAGTCATATTCCTTTGATTATTACTCCGGAAGGTGAGGACTTTGGGGTCGGAGCTTATCAGGAGGCTGTAGTGGAATTTGACAATAAGGGAAATATCACTGATTTCCGTCTGGCCTTGGATGCGCATACTGCCGAGAGCATGGAACGCTGCGGAAGTGTGGTGGAAAAGGAAAAGCAGATGATTATCATGCAGTATATCGAACGTTTCCGTACGGCTTATAACCAGCGTGACTCGAATTACATTGAAAAAATCTTCAGTGACGATGCCTTGATTATCACAGGAAAGGTGGTGACTACCCGCAGCAATAGCGATATGGGAGGCTTGAAGCAGAAGGTGGAATACACCAAGCAGACCAAGCAGCAATATCTCCGGAATCTGAAGCGTGCTTTCAGACGTAACAAGTGGATTGATGTGAAGTTCAGTGAAATTGGCGAGCATGGAGAAGAAGGCGGATGTGCCGGTATCACACGCTCTACGGTGGACAAAACGAAATATGGCGTGCGTTTGCGTCAGGAATGGAATTCCAGCAATTACAGTGATGAGGGCTATCTGTTCCTGTTGTGGAAGTTTCCTGAAGATGGCAGAGACCCGATTATCCATGTACGTACCTGGCAGCCTGAATGGGTGGGCGGTGTACGCCAGCAGCCGGATGACGACATCTCTACATTGGGAGCATTTGACTTGTAATCAGAAGGTCTAATCACGGAATTGTATGGATGCAATGAAAAAATTATTTTTGTTTTTGTGGATGATGGTCATTCTGCTGCCTCTGGGAGCGCAGGAGCAATACATCTCGAAAGGCCGTTATACTCCGGAAGACCGTTTTGAAGATCTTGGGGGCGGAGGAGGAATCCTGCTCTTGTCGAAGCACAGGGATCTGGTGGTTACTTTAACGAATGTGGAACCCGGGAAATTTAAGGTGACTCCGAATGGCGAACGTCCGGACGGGTATTATGAATATATAGTTTCCATTCATCCGGGTAGTACCCGTACGCCGAAACTGGAAATCAGCCGGAGAGGAAGTGTGTATAAAACGGAAATCGTGCAGACTACGAAGCCGGATTTCCTGATGGCTTATAAAGTGGAAGAGGTGGCCAATCCTATCCGTATGGATGAACAGACGATGGCCAACGATACTTCCATGGACCCTCTCGCAGCTATATTGGAGTTTACGACTTCCATACAGAATTTGCAGGTGGACTTCCTGCCTGAACTGGGGGTCACGGTAGAAAGGGAGAAAAGTGCAGCCGACCCGAATATCGTCATCATTCGTGCCAAGATATCCATTGCCGTGCTGGATGAAGCCAGGAAGCGTATGGAGGAACTTCGCGAACAATGCAGGGTGCAGGACGTGAAGACGAGTGTGGGAGAGCAGCCGCAGGAAGAATGGGATAAACTGGACAGCCTGGAAAATGAGTTGAGAGAGATGGAAACTCATTATGCGATGCTGACAACGGTCAATCTTTATACGGACGGCAGTAACCGGTTGAGCATTGACATCAGCGGACTGGAGGGACGTATGATGAAATGTTATGCGGTGCTTCCGGTGGTGATTGAAAAGAATGTGTATGTGACGGAATGCAGTGCTTTTATGAGTGAGGCCGCCCGACTGTTCGGAATGCGTCAGTACAAAGCGGCGCGTGCGGCTTATGAAGATGCCTGGAACGCTAAAGATGTGGTGCCTACGCTGCGTCCTGCCATCCGTGAATCAATCGCTCAGTGCGACAGTTGTCTTTTGTATGAACATGTAGCCTCTGGGGCTATTAAGGAGATTGCCCGACTGAAGAAAAGTGGAAATGCAACGCAGGAAGAGGTGGCTCGTTTTGCTTCGGCGGCAGTGGAATTTATGGAGATGGCGAATGCATATAACCCTTGTGATTTTTATGCTGACCGGATTGAGCGGATGAAAAAACTGCTGGTGGGTTTGCCTTTGAAGGTGAAGTTTACGATGGTGGAATGGAAAACGCTGAGTGAAGGTGAATATATTCCAGGGGTGGAAGTATGGGCTTACAAAGGAGACGCTTCGGTTTCTTCGCAAACTTTTTCTTCCGATAAGAGATTTAAGAACATCGTGGAGAAAGAGGGAGCGAATTATGTGCAGGTGGGTACCTCTGGAGAAGGAGGCATTGTAGAAATCGAATTGAACCGTGCCGATTTGCCGAAAGGACTTTTGTTTCGTCCGAAAGAAGACAGCGGGATAAAAATGAAGTATCTGACGGTAAATGAGCTGATGCATCAGGCCAAGGGAACTTATATGGAAAAGCAGTTTCGTTTGAAAATGTATAAAAAATAGATCTATTACTAAAAAAACGTATGGTTATGAAGAAAACATTATTTAAAGGGGCATTGTTGGCTTTTTCTGTCATGTTTCTTGCAACGACAGAGGTTTCTGCACAAGGATTTTTTAAGAAGTTGAAGGAAGCGGCAGAGAAAGTTGAATCTGTGACTAAAACAGCCAATGCCCTGATGGGGGGAACCTCTACGGAGGGGCAGACCTCGGATGGACAGACTTCGGAGTCTGACAGTATTTCCACTCAAGAGTTTTTGGCAAATGTTCCTTCTTATTCAGTCAAGAAGGTGATTGAAACGGACTCTCTGGGCAATGCAATTACCAATGAAGACGGTACCACTCGTTATAAGTATCTGTTAATCGACAAGAATGGAAATGTCTGTGCGGTCAATACGGCAAAGAAACATTTGAATTCGGCGTTGAAATCGGGGGCTTTTATTTTGCTGAAAGTAGGCGGTGGTGCCACAGCGGGAGCTTTGCTGGGTAAAAAAGTAGGCGGTTCCAAAAAAAGTGCCTGGATTGGTGCCGGAATAGGTGCGGCAGCAGGTATGCTGGCTTCTGCGAATGATATCAAGCAGGTAAAGGAACAGGTAAAATTGATGAAGGAATGCAAGAAGGTATTAAGTGCTTATCAGACCACGTTTACCGAAGAAGGGTTGCCTATCGATGCGGCAGCCGATTTGTCGAATGTGGAGGGCATTAATTTTGCAGAGTGTGAGGAAATCACGAAAAGTGCGGCCGATGTGAAAGCACAGCTTTTGGCTTCTAAGTTGGAAGGAGATACATTGGATGATGTAGAGATTCCGGATGACCTGAATGTGTGACCAAAGGAATTGGGACAAATAAAAGGAGACGTTTTTATTCGAGTGTCTGATAATCGGAGGCTGGAATAAAGACGTCTCTTTATTTTTTATTCAAAAAGAGGTAAAACTCGCCCGTAAGGTTTAAAATGTGTCGTATAACACTTATCTTTGGCGGAAAATTCAGAAAAAAATGATTGATACAGAATATTTGAAGCATTTTGAAGAGAGATTGCAGCAGAATTTGTTGCATTTGTGTACAACAGATGGAGTGCTCGACGGTACGTTGCTGGCTACGGAGGACTTAGATAAACGCTGGCATGACCTGGCACCGGAATACGTGGCCGATGCCGTGGAGCAGATTCGTGATTATCCTACGGTGTCGGTAGCTTGGGCGGCTTACCTGGGACTGGGGGTAGCCTGTCACTGGGATGAGGACTGGGAGGCTTGCATGCAGGCCACTTACAAGTCGTATTACGGAGAGCAGGGATTTGATGACATGGACGAGCACATCGTACACGACCTGCTGGGTCTGCCGCTCGACGGGGTGGAGGCCAAGCATTTGGAGAGTGTGATTCGCCGCTGTGCGCAGTATGCTGTAGACGCGATTCGTCATGAGCAGATTGAGCCGCAAAGTCCGCGGGCTTTTCACGTGTTTGCCCGTGCCTGCCGGACGATGTTCCGTATAGGGGCAGCTATTGAACTGAAACGTTTGGGCTACAAGTTTGAGAAAGTGCAAATCAGGCAAGTGCCGGGCGGATTGCCAGCCTGAGATTTCCGTTTCAAATTCTCTTATGGTTTGCTGGAAGTATGGCGGCAAATAACGTGCCGTCAAGGTGTAAGGTTATAAAATTTCTCTGGCAATCCACGCACAGGCTTCTGCATCGGCCAAAGCATGGTGATGTTGTTTCAGGTCGTATCCGCAGAGGGCGGCCACGGTGTGCAGCTGGTGGTTCTCTGCCCACGGAAAAGCGCGACGGGAGGGCCCCAGCGTATCATAGAAATCATAGTCGGGATAATCCATCTGGTAGACTCGGAAGACAGCTTTCAGGCAGTTCTCGTCGAACGCCTTGTTGTGGGCCACGAGGGGGAGTCCCTCAATCAGCGGGGCTACCTGTGCCCATACCTGGCTGAACACGGGTGCGCAGTCGGTATCCTCGCGGGTGAGTCCGTGC
>ERZ779673.396-NODE-396-length-20345-cov-2.172647_pt1 | contig 20345 bp, 17 predicted proteins | sample MGYA00511956_ERZ779673 | MGnify/ENA primary metagenome ERZ779673 (study PRJEB29588, sample SAMEA2152065) | human gut metagenome | biome: human gut; feature: human-associated habitat; material: faeces | place: Denmark | collected 2008/2010 ... | reverse complement strand
TGAGCGACAAAGTGAAAAACCGCGCCGATTTCAAAATTTCTTTCGGGAAGGCGACTTATCCCCATCAGCTTATGCGCGTGATTTTGTCGGAGCAGATTTACCGCGCGTTTTCGATAATGAACAATCTGCCGTACCATAAATAACTTTCATAATTACTTCAAATCAGGTCAAACGAAAACGTTTTTTCATATTATGTCGTATGATTTACGCGTACGACGATCTATTGAACGACCTTAAAACAAGAAAAAATTATTTTTCAATCGGACAAAGCGTGTTTTCGCGCGAAATTTTCGCATTTGTTAAAGGACGGGGGAATCCGCACTCGCTCATATTCGGCGGGATTCACGCAAGAGAGTGCGTTACCGCCGACGTAGTGATGCGGCTTTACGATAATTACGACGAAAGTTTGCCGGCTATATGTTTCGTGCCGCTTGTAAACCCGGACGGCGCGATGCTTGTGAAATATTCGCTTGACGGGGCGGAGTTTTCGTCGCGCGAATTTTTGAAACGGGTGAATAATAATTCAACGGATTTTTCAAAATGGAAAGCAAACGGGCGGGCGGTAGACATCAATGTAAACTTCGACGCGGACTTCGGAAAAGGCGAAAGCAACGTATTTTATCCCGCGCCCGAAAATTACGTCGGTGAGCGTCCGTTTTCCGAGCCCGAAACGCTTGCCTTGAAAAAATTGACTGAAAAATTCGGCTTCAAAGCGGCGATGTGTCTGCATACAAAGGGAAATCTTATCTATTATGGCTATAAAAAATTGAAATGTTATAAAAATTATGTTAAAATGATTGCAGCCGCAACCGGACTCCCCGCCGTGACAAGCGACGGCAGCGCGGGTGGCTACAAGGACTGGTTTTTGAAAAACGGCTTTGGATTTTCGATAACGGCGGAACTCGGCGACGATTGTCTTTTGCACCCGATTTCGCGCGATTACACGGCGGAATTTACGAAAATCCTTGAAAACACGCCGAAAATACTTGCAAAAATCGGTGAAGAAATATGGATGAAAAGTTTATGCGCCGCGCAATCGAGCTCGCAAAACAGGCGGAAACTTTCGACGAAGTCCCCATCGGCGCGGTCATCGTCTTGAACGGAGAGATCGTCGCGGAAGGCAACAACAGAAAAGAAAGGGACAATTCGGCAATTTCGCACGCGGAAATCGTCGCGCTTAAAAACGCCAACGAAAAACTCGGCTGGTATCTTTCGGACTGCGAGATGTACGTGACGCTCGAACCGTGCGCGATGTGTGCGGGCGCGCTTATAAACAGCAGGCTGAAAGCGGTTTACTTCGGCGCGTACGACCAAAAAGCCGGCTGCTGCGGCACTCTTTACGACCTTCCGACGGACAAGCGGTTCAACCACAGACTCCACGTCGAAGGGGGCATCTTAAAAGACGAATGCGCCGCGCTTCTCACGGAATATTTCAGAAAAAAACGCAAAAAAGACAGCGACATACAAGGTGAAAAATGATTATTATCGGTCTTGGCAACAAAGGACTTTCCTATAAAAACACATATCACAACATGGGTTTCGACGTCGTGAGCAAACTCGCGAAAGAGCTGGGCGTCAGGTTTTCGCATACCGAGTGCAAGGCAAAAACCGCCGTTACGAACGTGAACGGGAAACGCGTCGTCCTTGCAAAACCCGAAACGTATATGAACCTTTCCGGCGAGTCGGTCAGGGAACTTATGGGGAAATATAAGGAAACGGCGGACGGCATAATCGTGATTTACGACGATATCGACATCGCAATCGGCACGATCCGCGCAAGGAGCGCGGGAAGCGCGGGCACGCACAACGGAATGCGGAATATCGTGGAATGCCTGAACGGCAACACTGCTTTCAAGCGTATCCGCATCGGCACGGGATTCGACCACGGCAACGTGCCTCTTTACAACGTCGTGTTGTCGAAAGTCAAGGGCGAAAACAAAACGCTTGTCGACGCCTCGACCGACTTTGTCGCAAACGAACTTTTGTCGTTTTTGAAAGACGGTGACTTTGACAAACTTATGAGAAACGTCAACGGATTTAAGCCCGAATGACGAAAAATATAAAAACGAAATGTACGACTTTTTGAGACTCGAAAACTTAAAAGGCGACTTCAAAAACCTTCTCGACGCAGTACGGGGTGGCAAAGCCACCACGGCGTTTTCGCTTGTCCAAGGAGCAAAAAACCACGTTACAAGTGCAATTCCGGGCGTTAAACTGCTGATTGTGCCGGATAGACTTGCCGCCGAAACCGCATACACTCGTCTGAAAGCGTACGTGAACGACCGCGTCGTGTTTATCCCCGACAAGGACGACGTACTCTTGAACAGAAAAGCGGGCTCGGTCGGACTCACGGGAAGAAGAATCGAGGCGTTGACGCGCCTCATACAAAACAAAGCGGAAATCGCGGTTATCCCCGCCGAGGCGCTTTTGCAGTATTATCCCAACGTCGATGCGTTCAGGGCGGCGCACGTTACCCTTATGAAAGAAGAAGAGTACGCGCCCGAAAAAGTCGCGAACAAACTTGTGTTGATGGGTTATACCCGCGTCGAAAGCATGTCCGACCGCGGCGAGTTTTCGTTGCGCGGCGATATTCTGGACGTATATCCCCTTGCAAGCGAATACCCGATAAGGATAAGTTATTTTGACGACCTTGTCGAAAGCATAAAATATTTCCGTCCGGAAACGATGGAAAGCGTGAAAGAAATCGGACACGTCACGCTGTCGCCGGCAACCGACGTACTTATCACCCGCGACGAAGCCGACAAAATCATCGGAAAAATCAAAAAACACCGCACGACGAACGGCAAAGCGAACGACGTAATCGACGACGTCATCGGCAGGCTCGAACTTAATCCGACCGACAGAAACCTTGTGTGGATAACGCCGTTTATCGACGAGCGAAGCGTGATTTTCGATTATCTTCCGCGCGACGCGACGATTATCGTGGACGAGCCGAAACTTTTGTACGACAAGTTGGAACTTATCGAAAAGGAACATTCGTCAAGGGTAAAAAGCCTTGTCGAAAGCGGCGAAGTACTGCCGATTCATAAGGAGTCGATTTTAACGCGCGCATACGCGCTGACGTATATAAGGGTGATGAAGCGGCTTGCTTTCCAGCAGTTGACCGCACTTAATCCCGTGTTCGAGTCAAACGCCGTATATACGCTCAAATCGCAGCAGCCCGCAAAGTATTATCTTGACCGCAACGTGCTTTACACCGACGTCAAAAATTTCAACGCGACGGGCTACAAAGTCATGCTTTGCTGCGGCGACGAAAACCGCGCGAAGAACGTGTCGAAATCGCTCAAAGAAAACGATATTTACGCAGAGTGCGACGAAGATTTTTCACGCAGTAAAATCATTGCGACAAAAGCCCCGATACGCGTCGGATTTATATATCATCAGGCAAAACTCGTCGTCCTCGGAATGGACGAACTTTTTGGCAAAATCGGACAGAAAACAGAGTTAAGCAAACCAAAAACGGGGTTTATCCAGTTAAAAACGGGAGATTACGTTGTTCACGAGCAATACGGAATCGGCGTTTGCGAAGGCTCCGACCGCATCACCGTCAACGGGATAACGCGCGATTACGTCGTGCTTCGTTACCGCGACGGCGGCAAACTTTTCGTGCCCATCGACCAGATGGATATGCTGACGAAGTTTTCGGGCGGAGAAACGCCGAAACTCAATAAACTCGGCGGCGACGAATTCAAAAAAACCAAAGAAAAAGCGAAGGCTTCGATACGTAAACTTGCCTTCGATTTGCTGAAACTTTATCAGGAACGCGAAAAGCAAAAAGGATATAAATATTCCCCCGATACGCCGTGGCAGCGCGAATTCGAGGAGAATTTCGAATACGACCTGACCGACGACCAGGATCGCGCCGTCCGCGAAATCAAGGACGATATGGAAAAAGGGCGCGTGATGGACAGGCTTGTCTGCGGCGACGTCGGCTACGGCAAAACGGAAGTGTCGTTCCGCGCGGCGTTCAAAACGGTCATGGACAACAAACAAGTCGCAATTCTCGCCCCGACGACAATCCTTGCAAAACAGCATTTCAACACCTTAAACGCAAGGTTGCAGGGATTCGGGATAAAGACGGTACTTTTATCAAGGCTTCAATCGGACAAGGAAATCGACCGCTCGCTCAAAGAAATCGAAGACGGCGTGGTAAGTATCGTCGTCGGCACGCACCGCATACTGTCGAAAGACGTCGCGTTCCACGATCTCGGGCTTTTAATCCTTGACGAAGAGCAGCGTTTCGGCGTGGAGCACAAAGAAAAGCTGAAAACCGTGAAAAAGGACGTCAACGTTTTAACGCTTACCGCAACGCCGATCCCCAGAACTTTGAATCTTGCGTTGAGCGGAGTCCGGGACATAAGTCTTCTGGAAACCCCGCCGAAAAACCGTTTGCCCGTGCAAAACTACGTCGTCGAATACAGCGACGGGCTGTTGAAAGACGCCGTCATGCGCGAAGTGAGCCGCGGCGGACAGGTGTTTATCCTTTACAACTACGTCGATACCATCGAGGCGTTTGCCGAAAAGGTCAGGAAACTCGTTGACGGCAAAGCAAGGGTAATGGTGGCGCACGGCCAGATGGGCGCGGGCGAACTTGACAAACGAATGACGTCGTTTTATCAAAGGGAAGCGGACGTGCTTATCGCAACGACGATTATCGAAAACGGCATCGACCTTCCCGACGCGAACACGCTTTTCGTCATCGACGCCGACAGATTCGGGCTTTCGACTTTGTATCAGTTAAGGGGCAGAGTCGGCAGAAGCGGCGCGCTTGCACACGCATATTTCACGACGCGGCTTAACAAAGTCCTGACCGACGACGCCGTAAAACGCCTTACCGCGCTTACCGAATACAGCGACTTCGGCAGGAATTTACGGAGTTCGGTTCGGGTTTTAAGATTGCAATGCGCGACCTTGAAATAAGAGGCGCGGGAACTTTCCTCGGCGCGGAACAGCACGGCCATATCGAAAAGGTCGGCTATGAACTGTACAGCAAGATTCTGAAAGAAACCGTGGAAGAAATCAAAAACGGCGGCGTAAAGAAAGAAAACAACGTGCTTATCAAAATCGACGTCGACGCATACGTCCCCGAAGACTACGTGGGCGACGGCGACAAAATCAGGGTATACAAGCGCATTTCGGAAGTTACGAGCGTGAAAGAAAGGGACGAACTTATCGCGGCGCTGTCCGACGTATACGGACCTGTGTCCGCGCCGCTTAAAAACCTTATCGACATCGCACTGTTAAAAAGCCTTGCCGGCGAATACGACGTCGAAAAAATCGTCGCGACGAAAAAAGGCGCGGCATTCGTGTTCCGCGACGCGAACGTTTTTAAGGAGCAAAACCTGCTTTCCGCCGTGGCTAAACTTACCGAAGACGTCGTGCTAACGGCGACCGTACCCCCGCAACTGTTGTTCAACACAAAGGGGCTGACGGTCGAACAGGTTGTCGAAAAGATGATAAACTTTTTGCTGATCACGCAAAAATCGTGAAATTTCCCGCGTGAAAAACAAAAAAACGATAAAAAGGAAAATATATAAAAACGTTTGCCTAATTTAAGGTAATCTTATATAATATGGTGTACGGTTTTTATTATTATATATAATTCCGCAAGGAGTCTATGATGAATATTAAGAAATTCTTGGCAGTTATACTTGTGACGATTATCGCGATTACCGTGTTTGCGGGTTGCGACGTTATCACGAAGAACGAGGAGCGCGACTACAACCAATCGCTTGCCACCGTGAAATACGCAGGGCTTACGTCCACCGTCACGAAGGGCGAGTTTAACGAGTCGTTCAACTCACTTGCCTACTATTACGTTTACTATTACGGATACACCGTCGACGAAGCGGCGACATCCATATTGGATTCGCTTGCTCAGCGCAAGTTGCTTATCCTTTACGTCCGTGACGAAATCGCAAAAAGTCAGGGCGTCGCAAACACCACCGCGGTAGCAGACCTTTTGAACGCCGTTGAGAAAAACGAAGCGGTAAAGAGCGCGAACGAATCCATGGCAAAGTGGTACGAACAGGTGTTTGAGGAACTCTGGAAAGAGGCAAACTCCACCGACGACACGACGGACGATACGACCGACGACGATAAAGTCGACGAAACCGACAAAATCGCTGCGCGTCCCACTCGTCCCGACAAGGCGGAAGCGGAAGTCGATTACAATGCGGAGTTAAAGCCCGAAGACGCCGAAATTAAGTTCTTTGAGAAACCCTACAAAGATTTGTACACCGAAAAAGAATGGGACGAACTTAACAAGGTCGAGGGCAAAGCCGACTATATACCCAAGGCTCTGAACGAACTCAAAAAACAACTTGCAGACAACTACAAGTCCTACGATTATTACCTTAACAGCGCGTACGAAACCCAGCTTATCTCGAAGTATAAGAGAGAACTCAGCAAGGATTTCAACCCCGACGACGCCGCAATACAGGCTGAATACGAAAGATACGTTTCTCTCAACAAGGAAAAATTCAGCATCGAAACGGAAGCGAATTACAAGTCGGCAATCTCGTCGTCCTTGACAAACACCGTTTATCATCCGACGTCGGAACACGGCTACGGCTACGTTTTCAACATTCTCTTTAAGTTCAGCGACGAGCAATCGACCGAACTTAAAAACTTCACGGCGGGACAACCCGACAAAACAATCGTCGAAAAGTATCGCGCACAACTTGCAAACAAAATCGAGGTTATGAAGTCGAATCCCGATTACGATCCCGACGAAGTCTGCGAAGAGTGCGAAAAAGCACAAAAAGACAACAAGGACCCCAACAAGTACTGCACGAAAGAAAAATGCAACGCCCGTCCTTACGAGGTCGATAGCGAAGGCAATATCAAGAAGTACAACGTAATGGACGTAATCAACGAACTCACGGCGAAACTCGACGCGGCAACTACGTTTGAGGCAAAACGCGAAATCGCGGCGCAGTACGTTTATATGGTAAACGACGACACCGGTATGTATAATACGAGCAGCAATAACGCCATCACTGCGGGCGGCAACGGATACCTTATCTCGCCCCACGAAACCGATAAAACTTACGTCGAAGAATTTTCGAAAAAGGGCAGAGAACTTGTAAATAACGGTCTCGGCTCGTACGGTTGGTGCGTCACCGACTACGGTATTCATTTCATGTTTGTAAGTTACATTCCTTACGACACGACGGTTTCGGGCGTAGCGGACGACCTTATTCCCCCTGACTACATCGTTTACTATGGTCGCGAAGACGACGAGAACGACAAAAATAAAACGCTCCGTGACGTCATTGTCCAAGATCTTAAATCCAAAAATACCGAGGTACGTTATCAGATTGCCGCTCAGAACGCAATCGCAGCAAACAAAGACAACTCGATTTCAAGGAATAAGAAAGCCTGGGAAAAGACAGTGAAAGAACTCAAAAAATCGCTTGGCGTAAAAGACTAAGACAAAACAATCAAAAACCTTCGGGTAACCGAAGGTTTTTTTATCGGGTTTTTTGAAAGAAAAAACAACCGCAGGATAATCTCAAAAATTAGTATTGTAAAACCAAGAAACTTATGATATTATATAATCAATAAAACAACTTTCGGAGTCATTATGCAAAACGAAAACAATTTTGAAAAACACGAAAAACTGAAAAAAAAGTTGAAGATCGCGGGATTTGTCCTGGTGATTGTCGGGGCGGTGCTGGCACTGGTGGCGTTTATCGACTTAGTTATAACGGTCGGTAATCCCGACAAAGGAATGCCCAAACTCTTCTTCCTGGCGTTTATAGGGCTTCCCATGCTGGGTATCGGGGCAGGGCTTCTCACATTGGCGTTCCGCCGCGAAATTGCCACGTATTCCAAAAACGAAAGTGTGCCCGTCATTAACGAGGCAAGTTCGGAAATCGCGCCGGCAATACAAAACGTCGTGAAAGCGGCAAAAACCGAAAGCGGCGTCAGGTGCGAATGCGGCGCGTTGAACGACGCTGACGCGAAGTTCTGCAAGGCGTGCGGAAAGCCACTTGCAAAAACCTGCGACAACTGCGGCGAAGCGAATTCCGCCGACAGCGCATACTGCAATAACTGCGGCAACAAGCTGTAATAAAAAGAGAAAAGGGGACTTGCAAAAGCAAGTCCTTTTTTTGCGCCGTGTTTTTGACTAATACTGCGTTTCGCCCACGGCTTATACGGTAAAGTATTAAGCCGCTCGCGTGCCTTGTCTTATTCTAAAAACACGACGGAAAACTTGTTCACAACCGAAAACGCCGAGATTTCAGATGATTTTTGGAAAAGGCGAACGCGGTTGTACTTTTCGTACTACAAGCGAGCATTTTTCATAAAAGCGTTGAAATATCGGCGTTTTGGCAACGATATCGTTCAATCCGTGTCGGTTATATTCCACGGCGCGTTTCGATGATTATTTTTTTTCAATCAAAATCATTTATGCGCCGACGAGTACGCCGCTACCGTTTGCGCCATAAAATCCACGCAATTAAAACAAGGCCAAACAACCCGCTGCGTTTTCTTAAACACAAGAACGTATCCGTCGCTATTTCGCAAACGATTTAACTTTTTCGTCATTCGCAAAGCGACGTTCAGAACACAAAAGCGTTTTCACAACAAACAATACACGCCCAAATTAAAAGATCAACCGTTTGAATCAGAGCGCACTCATTTTGACACAGGGTTTAACAACGGCAACTTGCAATGCACCGTCCGACCATAATTTTTCTTCTTTCTCATAAAGCACAACCGTTCAATAAATAACCAAAACAAAATTACATCAAACAATCAGAAAAAACAATCCCCGCAACCACTCAATCAAAAGCACCCAAAGACAAACACAACAAGTAATTACGATAAAATGCAATGTTTTTGAATATTAAAATATCGCAAACGGCAACTACTTCCGAGTCAACCGCAAATACGCCTTTCATAAAAACTCAACGCAAATACACAAGACAAAACAACATAACCTATACTTTGAGGTAACAATACTGCAAACACGAAAAAGTAAAACTCTTTATTTTTTGATAATTGGAAACTCGCAAGAAAATATATTTAATTTGGAGTAAATTCAAAACACAAGGAACGAATAACAATTTCAACAATAATGTATTGTCCGCACAAAAAACAAAATTATTACATTGTAATCAGATATTGACAATTCTTACTTTTATTCCGGACAAGCATGCCAAATATCAATAAAACGGCACTTTCCATAAAAAATACACCTTTTCGGAACACGGCAAAATAACAAAAAAGCCCGAAAACTCGGGCAAATAAAAACATTGCTATTTTATTGCTTTGGCTTGTCTTTTCGGCAATTATATACTGCCATAACCGTTTGCCTTACAAGATCGGAATTATCAATATCCAGTACGTAATGCAGTTTTGCGCCGTCGTATGGATATCCTTGTTCGCAATCTTCACCGAGAAGTTCGGTTGTTTCTTTCAAAATCTTGACAAAAACACAGTCGTCGCAAACAAGTAAAACGGGCACGGCTTTATAATATACCATATATTCGCCAAACATTTTTTTGAAAGAAATATCCGGTAAATCAATTTGTTCGACAACGTATTTAATATAATTCAGATCGGTAGCCATAAAACCTTCTTTTATGTTATTTTTCTCAAAAATATTATAACAATCGGTTGACAATATGTCAATTTACTGGAAAAACGATTAAAAGATATCCACATTTTTAAGAAGCGACGTTTCACGTGAAACAACGGGATATTTTGACAGTTTTGAGATATATCAATTTTATATGTTTCGCGTGAAACAATTAGTTGTCCACATTTGTTCCACGTGGAACAAAAGCCGTTGTTTTGGGCGGGTTTTAGGCTGTTTTTCCGGGGATTTTGGGCTATTTTTAATTGTTTTTATCGTTTTGTTTCGTGATTTTCCGTTCTTTCTCCGTGTAAATTTAATGGCGCGGTTTTGTGGATAACTTTCGGCTTTTTCGGACAAGGTATATATCGCATTTTTTTGGGAATAATTGCAATAAATTATATTAGGAAAAGGCGGTAATTATTATGAAATGTACGTCGTGCAATAAGTCATTTTCACCCGAAAAAATGTATGTTTGCAAGTCATGCGGCGCTTGCTTTTGCGAAGATTGCGTGAAAAACAACCAAAACTCATGCCTGAAATGCGGCACATCCCTTGATCGTTTGAATTAAATAGTGCCGTTTTTCTTGGCAAAAATGGGCGTTTCACGTAAAACATTGTCGTTTTTGGCGCGGTGTTTTGTTGTCTTTTTTATATGGTATTAAACGGTTTTTTTGTTTATTTTTCGCCGTGTTTTAGTATAAAAACCAGGATTAAAGTCTTTTGTATTCCGGACTTGATTCGTTTTTTCTTTTTCGATGTTGCGGCAAGGAACGTGAAAAGTAATGTTTGTTTCGATAATTTTATAATCGTTTTTTTATCTTGAATAATTGACGTCAGGGCTTTTTTATTATTATTTTCGGTATAACAAAAAACCGCCGTTTCGGGCGGTTTATTATTAGTGCGTTATCGTCTTACAAAACGTTATAATTATTGAAAAGGCGTCTTGTTTGACGCCATTCCGATGTTTTTATGTTTTTTCTGCGAGTTGTTCCGACATGGTTTGCGCCGGGCTCAGACTTTGTCATGTAAAGGTTTTTTACCTTTAATTTATAAGTCTGCGCCAATTAAAAGCATTCTTTATGCCGATTAAATAATATGGGGCAAAAACGCTCTGATTTCTTCCTTTGCGCCTTCGAGATCGTGGTCGAGATAATTCCCGCATTCCTGCCGCTTGGAGCCCGGGATTTCCGTCATTTCCAGACACTTTTCAAAGCACTCTTTCACAATAGGCTTTACTTCGTCAAGCGTGGTGTCGAGCATAAGCAGATAAAGGCCAGTGCGGCGGCCCATCGGCCCGAAATAAACAACCTTGTCTTTGACCGCGCTGTTTCTTATCACGGTTGCGAAAAGGTGCTCAACGGTATGCGCCGCGGCAGTCGTAAGGAAATCGCCCGCGTTCGGTTTTTTGAAACGAAGGTCGTAAGTATAGATATTGTGCTCCTCATGAGAAAGGTAAACCCCCTCCGGGTGGGCATCGTGATTTATAAGAAAAGATTTGATGGTTTCCATAGTTTTTGAATTTTATATATTATTGTATAATATATAAAATTTTATCCTTTGTTTTTTTCGTGATTTTTCGGCTTTTTGCCTTTTTATTTTTCGCGCGCAATCGCGTCGATAACGTCGACGATTATTTTCGCGCAATCGCTTGTCCCTTGGTCTGCGATTTCGTTGAAGTCGGCGGGGCTTGTTTCGTCGGCGTTGTCGCTGACGATTTTAAGGCTCAGAGCAGGCACTCCGTTTTTGTTTGCGATAATGCAAATTCCCGCGCCTTCCATATCGCAGATTTCGGCATCGAAATCCGCAATAAGTTTATCTTTAACTTCGCTTGACGAAATGAACTTGTCCCCGGAAGCAAGCCTTGCCGTCTTAATTTTTGGGAAATCCTTTTTCACCGCGGAAATAAGATTTTTGTCGAAATAAAAGTACGGGTCGGGATTTTCGTCGTAATGGCCCGCTTTCACGTTGTCGATTGCCGACGTGTCGATTTCGTAATGCACGACTTTTTCGACAATCGCAACGTCCTTGCAGCCGAAGCGTTTCGTAAGCGTCCCGACGAAACCGAAGTTGAATATCGCCCGTACGTCGTATTTCGCGATTAAAAACTCGGTTGCTCCCGCAGCCGACATTTCGCCCATGCCGGACACCGCGACGTAAATCAGGGCGTTTTCGCGGCTGACAAGGTACGTGTCGTACGGCTTATTTTGAATTTTTTCGACTTTCCCGAAGGCTTCGAGCACGCCTTTGACTTCGCGTCCGATTGCGATAACCATTCCGAATTTTTTCATAACAGTCCTTTTTTGTCGATATATTTTACATAAGTATACCATATCTTCCAGAAATTTCAAACAAATGATTTGTTAAATCGTCGCGGCGTATGGTATAATTTCGGATTGAAGAGGTATTTATGAAATTCGATAAGAGAAACGTTGCGCTCGCATCGCTTGTATTCGGCTGGATTTCGATTTTCTGGAACGTATACGATCAACTTATTCAATCAATAAACACGTATTCTTTCGCGCTCGAACCGTACGAAAGCGGGTGGATTCTTGCAATCGACAATATTGTGGGACTTTTTATTCTGCCTCTTTTCGGCCACTTTTCGGACAGATGCAAAAGCCGTTTCGGAAAGCGCACGCCGTATATTTACGTCGGCACAGCGATATCTCTTATCGGGTTGTGTCTTGTTGGTGTATTCGCCTCAAAAAGGCAACTCGCCCCGTATATCGTGTCGCTGACGGTGACGCTTATCGCGATGGCGGCGTACAGAAGCGCGGGGCTTTCTCTCGTGCCCGATTTCGTATACGAACCCGACCGCGGCAGGGCAAACTCGATTGCGAACCTTGTGTCCGTCGCGTTCACCGCCGTGGGTATCGTGCTGGCGATGGCGTTCATGCCCCTTAAAGCCGCGAAAAACGCGCAATTTTTGCCGATTTGTCTTGCGGTTGTCGGCAGCAGCCTTATAACGGTTGCCGCATACTCGTTCACTTTCAGCGAAAAACGGGTGACGGACGACTTCAATCGTCGTTTGGAAGAATATAAACGCGACTACCCCGAAAAATACAAAAGCGAAACCGTTGTTGTGGAAGAACTTGACAAGCAGCAGATGAAGGGCAATCTTTTCAATAAGATTTTCATTCTTGCAAGCGTGTTCTTCTTTTATATCGCGTACAACGCGCTCGTGTCGAATTTCACCGTGTACAGCGACGTAATGCTCGGCTTCAAAATGCCGCAACTGCCGCTGGTATTCGTCATAATCGGCGCGCTGCCCGGGTTTATATTCGCTTCTCACGTCGCAAAGAAAATCGGCCGTAAGTACACGATAACGATCGGTCTTGCGCTTATGATGGTCGCGCTGCTTGCCGCGATGCCGTTTTCCAAAAAAGACTCGGGACTTGAACTGAAAATCCCGCTTGTTTTCTTCTTTATGGTCGAGGGCGTCGGCTACGGCTTTGCAATGGCTAATCTGTATCCGTTTTATCTGGAACTCAGCAAAGCCAAAAACATCGGGCAAAACACGGGTATCTTTGCGGGCTCTACAACCGCCGCAATGGTCGTCACTCCCATTCTCGCCGGCTACGTAATCAAGGAAGTCGGCAAGAAAACGGGCAAGACTTACGTCATCGAACAAATCGTAAACGGCGTCAATACCGAGGTCGTGAAAGTCGGCGATTACAGCGTGCTGTTCCCGTACTGCGCCGTCGCGATACTCGTTGCGCTTGTCTGCATTCTTATCGTGAAATCCGACTACGCAACCGGCGGATTGCGCGACCACATGAAAAAATATTTCACAAAAAGGAAAGCGAAAAAAAATGACTGAATCCTTTTTTACAACGCTTAAAACCGCGGCGGAATCCGTCGGCATAAGCGTTACCGACAACCAATGCGAAAAACTTTACAAATTTTACGAAACTGTGGTTGAATACAACAAAAACGTTAATTTAACTGCCATTACTGACGAAAAAGAGTTTATCGTAAAACATATTGTCGACAGTATTTCCGCCGCAAAATTCATAAAAGAAAACTCCGCCGTCGTCGATATCGGGGCTGGCGCGGGATTCCCGTCAATACCCCTGAAAATTATCCGTGACGATATTGTACTTATTATGCTTGACGCGCTTTCAAAACGCGTGGATTTTTTAAACTTTGCCGTAAGCGAACTTTCCCTTAAAAACGCAAAAGCCAAACATTTAAGGGCGGAAGAAGCAGGCGAAAAACTTTTAAGGGGGAGTGCCGACGTCGTCGTCGCAAGGGCGGTCGGTCAGACGAATATCCTTCTGGAACTTTCAATCCCTCTCCTTAAAAAGCACGGCATTTTTATAAATTATAAGGGCAAGGATTTGTCCGACGTGGAAACCGCAAAGACAGCGGAAGCCGCGCTCAACGCGAAAAAAACCGAAGTTTTCAATTTCTGTCTTCCTTTTGACGTCGGCGAAAGAAACGTCGTCGTTTACGAAAAGATTGAAGACACGCCTAAAATTTATCCGAGAAAATTCGGCACAATCAAGAAAAATCCGCTGTGAAAACAGCGTTTTTTTGTTTTATCCGCTTTTTATTTTCTTATGTTTCACAAAAATAATGTTTCACAAATTTTTATAAATAATTGATTATTCACCTTTTTAATGTTATACTGAAAAAAAATACTTTTACATACGAGGTGTTTTATGTCAAACAAAGGTATCGGAAAAGGTCTTGCTGCCTTGCTCGGCAATATGAAGGAAGAAGAAACGATTGCGGAAAAAAGCGAATCCGCCGTTTCCCGCGAAATAATGAACGTCGATATTTCCCTTATCGACACCAACCCTTATCAGCCGCGTAAAGTTTTTGACAAAGCCGCTCTGGAAGAACTTGCGGCGTCGATTAAGACTTTCGGCATTATCCAGCCTCTGATAGTTTTGAGAAGCGGCAACAGATACGTCATAATCGCGGGCGAAAGACGTTTCCGCGCGGCGCGACTTGCCGGTCTTACCTCGGTGCCATGCGTCGTAAGGGAACTTACCCCGCGTGAAATGAGGGAAATCGCCCTTATCGAAAACCTTCAACGTGAGGACTTGAACCCCGTCGAAGCGGCGGAAGGTATCGCGGAACTTATCAAATCGTGCGACCTGACGCAGGAAGAAGCGGCGGAACGTATCGGTATGAGCCGCCCCGTCGTAACAAACCTTTTAAGGCTCTTGTCGCTTGACAAAGAAGTTCTGGAACTCGTAAGGTCGGGCAGACTTTCGGGAAGCCACGCAAGATGTCTTGTCGTCGTTACCGACCCCGAAGTGCAGGTATATTACGCAAACAAAGCGTGCGACAACAAAATGTCGGTAAGGGATCTGGAACAGCAAATCCAACTTTATCTCGGCAGGAAACTTATCCCGACCGGCGCAAGAAAGGAAAAACAATCGAAGGAACTCAAAGGCTTTGTCAACGATATGAAACGAATCTTCAATACGAAGGTCACGATCCTTGGCGGCGAAGAAAAAGGACAAATCCGAATAAACTATTATTCCAACGACGATTTGCAACGCATTTACGACTTAATCGACAGTTTAAGACGTTAATTTTTAAGATAAAGTATGGAAACCACCAGAATAACCTTGCCTAAAATTACCTTGATCGGGAAGTGCGGTTCGTCGAAAGACGGCAAAGATTTTGTCAGAGATTTATGGACGGAATTAAATAAAAACTTTTCGGAAATATCTTATCTTGCAAAGTGGGACGAGTCGGGCGCGCTTAAAGGTTTGTGGGGCGCTATGAGCGACGAAACGCTGTCTTTTAAGCCGTGGGAAGGCGGATACGAAAACGGGCTTTATCTTGCGGGTGTCGAAGCCGTCGACGACGCCGTCGCGCCAAGCGGCTGGATAAAATGGGTGATTCCGTCTTTTGAATATATAAAGGCAAAGGTGGAGTCGACCGAAACTTTCAAGGAACTTATCGGATACCTTATCGCAAACAAGATAAACCTTGTCGGAAGCGTGCAGAATTTCACCAATCCGAAAACCAACGAAAACTTCCTTATGTTTCCGATAAGAAAAGTCGAAGAAGAAAAGTAACAAAAAGGTTAAAACAAAACACACTGCATTTTTTCGCAGTGTGTTTTTTTGTTTTGGAATAAGTTTATATTAGTTGATAATACGCACTGGCAGAATAAGGTAAAGATATTCGTCTTCCTTCTTTTCCGTAGGTACGATGACGCCGGGCGCGGTCGAAGTTGTGAAGCAAAGTTTCACAAAATCGTCGCTTATCGCGCGCAGGCTGTCCGAAAGATATCTTGCGTTGAACCCGATGTTAAGGTCGTGTCCCAAAAGGTCTATATTGACGATTTCGTTGATGCCGCTGATTTCGCTTTCCGCAGATATCGACATTCTCTTTTCGCGAATTTCAAGTTTTACGACGCTTTTCTTTTCGGTGCGGGTTGCAAGCGACGCGCGGTCGATTGCGGTGTCCAACGCCTTTTTATCGACAAACACGGTGGTTGTGAAGTCGGAAGGAATAATCTTATTGTAATTGATATATTCTCCTTCGATAAGTCGCGTTACTATTTTGGTGTTTTCGAGATCGACCATAAAATAGTTTTTCTCGATGCTCACCTTTACGTTTTCGTCGCTGTCGTCAAGAAGTTTTGAAATTTCGCTCATACTTCTTGCGGGGACGATTATTTTAATATCCGCTCCGCCGTATTCGATTTCTTTTTTGCAATAAGCAAGGCGGTATCCGTCAGACGCGACGCCGATTATTTTATTGTCGGAAATTTCAATGCTGCAACCTTTAAGCGTTGGGCGGTTATCTTCGCTTGCGGTGCAGAATATAATTTTTTCGATAAGGTTTTTCAACTCTTTCTTTACGATATAAAAAGAGTTTTCGTCGTTGACGTTTTTGAAAGCGGGATATTCGTCGGCTTCCATCGTTTGTATATAGCCGTTATTTTCGCCGTAGGTAAGTTTAAGGGTGTTTTCCCCGGACGTATCGATAATAACGTCTTCCTTATCGATTTTTCTGACGTATTCCGTAAAATATTTTCCAAGGATAACCGTTTCTCCTTCGGTAAAAATATCCGCCTTTATTTTCTTTTCGATTGAAAGTTCAAGATCCGTTGCGGTAAGCGTCAAAGTATCTCCTTCCGCTTTCAGTTTAATACCGTTCAATATAGGCATTACTTTCTTTAAGGGAAGGGCTTTTCCCACCTGTGTTAAAGCGTCTGATAAGTCAAAGCTGTCGCAAGAAAGTTTCATCGTTTTCTCCTTAATTATTTATTGTTATTTTATACTTGATGATGATTTTGTTAATAAGGTTTGTGGAAAAGTTGAAGGTGAACGTTTCGCACAAGATATTGACAAAATCGGATTGGTGCCAACAACAAGTTGTGGATTTTAATGTTTACAACTTTGTTGAAAACTTTTATATTTTATGAACATATCTACAATCAGCGTTTATAGAGCATATCTTTTATGTCGTTGATTTGTATTTTTAGTTTTTGTGACGCGCCGCTATTCGACGAAAGCAAGTCCGAAATTTTGTCGCGCGCGTGGATTATCGTCGCGTGGTCGCGGCCGCCGAAAATACCGCCGATCGACACAAGGGGGACGGAAAGCATGTCGCAGATAAGATAAATCGCGATCATTCTTGGCTCCACAAATTCCTTGTTTTTCTTTTTGCCGATGACGTCGTTTTCGGAAACGCCGAAGTATTTGCATGTTGTCGAAAGCACGTCGTATGCGTCAAAGTGTTCCTTTTTCGTTTCGATATACCCGGAAAGCGCCTCTTTCGCAATCGCAAGCGACGCAGGCTGTCCCGAAAGTTGGGAATAAAACATAACCTTGTTCAGAAGCCCTTCAAGGTCGCGGATGTTGTTTTCCATATTGCTGGCGATAAACGACGCGACATCGTCCGAAAGATAAAAGTTTTCGGCGTCGGCTTTCTTTTTGAGAATTGCGATTCTCGTTTCGATATCTGGCGGCTGAATGTCCGCAAGAAGTCCCCACTGGAAACGGGTGCGAAGCCTTTCTTCAAGGGGCGCGATTTCCTTTGGCGGACGATCCGACGAAATAATGATATGTTTGTCGTTCTGATATAAATCGTTGAAGGTGTGGAACAACGCCTCCTGTGTGCCTTGTTTCGACGCGATAAACTGAATATCGTCAATCATAAGCACGTCGACGGAACGATATTTTTCACGGAAAGCGACGCTCGTTTTGGAATCTCTTATCGACTCCACATAGTCGGCGATATATTTGTCCGTCGTGATGTACATTATGCGTTTTTGAGGAAATTTCGCGTTTATGTAATTTCCGATTGCGTGCATAAGGTGGGTTTTTCCAAGCCCGACTCCGCCGTATATAAACAGGGGATTGAAACGACCGCCGGGATGCTCTGACACGGCTTGCGCCGCGGCGAAGGCGATCTCGTTGGATTTCCCGACGACAAAGTTTGAAAAGGTATATTTTTTATTGAACGAAAAACCCGCGTCATCGGATTTTTCAACCTTTTTTACGACAAGTTCGTCCCCCAGGGTATAGTCCTGCTGTTTCAGACAATCGGCTTTTTCGGACTCGATAATAATCTTAACGTCCGAGATAATGGGGTTGACTTCTTTCACCGCTTCGAGGATTGTTTCGCGGTAATTTTTCACGATTGTGTTTTTACTGCTCTGACTTCCCGTTTGCAGCACGAGAGTATGACCGATAAAACAAATCGGTTCCAGTTTTTCAATCCATACTTCGTAACTTATCGCCTGAAGTCTTGCTGATAATTTGATTTTGGTGTCGTTCCAAAGGGTATTGATATCGATCATAATAAATATATGATAACATTATTGACCGAAAAAAACAAACAAAATCGGTATATATTATAAAAATAAAGTATATTTATTTAAGAAAGTTTTTTGCGCTTATTTTATCTTTTTTCAGCGACGGTGCCGTTCTTTACGACGTACAGTTTTGACAAATTAAGGGGTTTAACGTCAAATTCAGTACACGTAATCACCGTTTGCGTGCGGTTTGCAAGTTCGATAAGTTTTTCGCGGCGCGCCACGTCAAGCTCGCTCAGCACGTCGTCCAGAAGTAAAATCGGGGCTTCGCCCGTTTCGTTTTTAAAAAGAGTGAGTTCCGCGATTTTGACCGAAAGCGACACGCTTCGCTGCTGTCCCTGCGACGCGAATTTTCTTGCGTCCACGTCGTTTAATATTATTTTAATATCGTCGCGGTGCGGACCTTGCGACGTATACATAAGGGCGCGGTCGCGCTCCACCGACGTCGAAAATGCGGAAAGTAAATTATTGTAAATTTCGTCGTAAGTGTCGCCTTTTATCGCGCACTCGTATTGCAGCGACAGAGTTTCTTTTCCGTCCGACAATTCAAAGTGGGAATCTTTTGCAAGGGTTGAAAGTTTCTTTACGTAATTTTTCCTTGCAAGAATCAGATTCGCGCCGACTTCCGCCATACCATCGTCCCATATCGACAAAAGGGTTTTCAGGTTTTCGTTGCGGTTTTCGTTTTTGAGAAGGGTGTTTCTTTGTTGCAGAATTTTATTGTATTTTGCAAGAGACTTAAAGTAAGTTTTCGATTGTTGCGAAAGGGAAATGTCCAAAAATCTCCGTCGTTCGTCGGGGCCTGCTTTCACGAAACGCATTTCGTCGGGGGAGAAGTACACGACGTTGACGATACCGATAAGTTCGGACAGTCTTTTCACGGGAAGATTGTCGATTTTTATTTTTTTCGCGCCTTTGTTTTCAATTACTATTTCGATGACGTGCGTGCGATATTTTTTTGCGATTTCCGCCTTGATATACGCGCGCTCGGCGTTGAACGAAATAAGCTCCTTTTCGCGGCTCGTACGGGGGGATTTGCCAAGCCCCAACAGATAAATCGCTTCCAGCAGATTCGTCTTTCCGCTTGCGTTTGCGCCGGAAAGCACGTTGATGCCTTGTCCGAAAGTAACGGACGCCGCGTCGTAGTTTCTGAAATTTTTCAGTTGAAGCGATTTGATAAACATACGGTTATTATATCATATCGGAAAAGAAAGTAAAAGAATTTTTAGGAAGTATCGGAAAAACGCGCGGTTTCTTATCCGCGGCGGAAATGTAAAAAAAGACGTCCGCGCCGCAGGGGTTATCAGAACCGAAATAAGAAAAACGGATATATTCCCCCACGACAAATTGAATTTTGCCCTTAAAAGCCCCGAAAATCCCGTAAAAAAGGATAATTTATCAAAAAGACGCGAAAAACGTTTTGTAATTTATTGATAATATGTTATAATTATTATACTTATTACTTTATGCGTGCGCACGCATTGCGTACGCGGGAGAGCGTATGCGCGTGTTTTACACGGACGTCGTCGCGATAATCGACGAAGGCGTCGGAAATTCGACCTTGTCCCTGGCTCTTGACGAAATCATTTCGGAAGGCATGATAAAGGTACAAAAAACCGGCGAACCCAGAAGCGTCGTTTTTTACGACGACGAAGACGGAAAACAACATGCTTACATAAGCAATCTGTCCGGGCGCGCGCTTTTTTCACATTTTGAAAAACACGGTTTTATTTTCATATAAACGGAGGTATTATGGAACAACAAAATTTATCTTACGACCAGGGCGCGATACAGGTCCTCGAAGGGCTGGATCCCGTCCGTAAAAGACCGGGTATGTACATCGGCTCGACCGACGAAAGGGGCTTGCATCACCTTGTTACGGAAGTCGTCGACAACAGTATCGACGAGGCTCTTGCCGGATACTGCGACAAAATCATC
>ERZ779673.392-NODE-392-length-20541-cov-2.112174_pt1 | contig 20541 bp, 31 predicted proteins | sample MGYA00511956_ERZ779673 | MGnify/ENA primary metagenome ERZ779673 (study PRJEB29588, sample SAMEA2152065) | human gut metagenome | biome: human gut; feature: human-associated habitat; material: faeces | place: Denmark | collected 2008/2010 ... | reverse complement strand
AAAATTATCTTGAAGTGAAAATGCAAAAAATAAATATAGATAATTTTGAAAAATATGAATCATTAAATGGAATAGATTATATTTTACCTGGCAGTGGAAATGCAAATTTTAAAATTACTTTTGATAATTATTACCAAACTAAAAATGCTAGTTCAACTATCTCTGGTACATTGGTTAATAAAAATTATATAAATGATTCTGATATAATTTATGGTAAAAAAACAGATAATGATTTTGATATAGTTGTGGATAAATCAACACTTAATAATTTATTTACCGGTGAAGAAAAAATAGGTATTCAAACTGGTTATTCAGTTCAAGATTTAATTGGATATAAGGTTAATTGTGGTGATTTAATATTTACTATCACAGGTATTACTGATATTGGTGATTATAGCATTTTTACAAATAAAAAATACATGATTGATATATTATATAATAGTTTAGGTACAGATGAAACTATGGTTTACGATGCTGAAACAAGTGATAAATATTTAAATTATAAATTAATTGATAATTTAATTGTTAAAAAAGGTAGACTTCCAGAAAATGATTATGAAGTTGTTATTAACATTAATAAAGAAATTGATAATCCACTTAATAGTAAATTAGAAAATAAAATTAATAATAAAAAATTAACTGTAGTAGGTTACTATGAAGGAAAAAATATGCTTGTTAATGAAAATATGATTAAATATGAATTAATAAGTAAATCTAAAAACTTAACTATAATGCCAAGTGATAGTGAAATTGCTATTGAAAGCTTAAATAATGAAAATTTAAATGTTGTAAAATCTTATGACACTGCTAAAGAAAAATATTTAGATTCAAGGGAAACTGTTGTAAAATCTGGTCTTATTGCATCTGGAGTTATTTTGTTTATTTCCTTTGTGGAAATTTATTTAATGATACGTTCTTCATATCTTTCAAGGATAAAGGAAATTGGTATATATAGAGCAATAGGTACTAAAAAAAGTGATATTTATAAAATGTTTTATGGAGAAATTATTGCTATTACAACTGTAGCATCACTTCCTGGTATTTTATTTACAACTTATGCTTTAAAAACACTTCAGACAATAAGTTATTTTGAAAAAAATTATTTGGTAAATCCATTTACAATTATTTTAAGTATTTTTATTGTATATTCATTTAATATAATTGTAGGACTTTTACCAATTATAAAAATTGTTTCAAAAACTCCAGCATCAATACTAGCAAGAAAGGATGTAGATTAACTATATCTTTTTTTGTGGGACTAAAAGCTTTAATATAATAATTTGTTTACAAAAATGTAAAAGAATATCGTAATGTTGATAAATGTTTGGTATAATAAATGTATACTTGTATAATACTTTGAGGCACAAAAAGTGAGGCGAATATGTTAGAAATTAAAAATGTTAGTAAAAAGTTTATTGTAAATAATAATGAAATTAATGTATTAAATGATGTTAATATCATTTTCCCTAATAAGGGACTATTCGTTATTAAGGGTAAAAGTGGAAGTGGAAAATCAACTTTACTTAATTTAATCGCGGGTTATGATAAACCTACTTATGGAAAACTTTATTATAATGGAATAGATTTATGCATAGTTAATGAAAATGAATTATCTTCATATCAAAGAAATGAAATTGGATTTGTTTTCCAATCTTATAATTTATTTGATAATTTAACAGTTTATGAAAATTTACTTTTTTCAACTGATGATATAAATGAAAATGTAGTTGATGAAACCTTAACTAAGTTAGAAATTAATCATTTAAAAAAACGAAAGGTTAAACAAATTTCTGGTGGAGAAAAAGCCAGAGTAGCAATTGCAAGAGCACTTATAAAAACACCTAAAATAATTATTTGCGATGAACCAACGGGGAACCTAGATAGTAAAACCGCTGATGAAGTTTGGAATATATTAAAGAAATTAAGTAGTCAAATTCTTGTTATTGTCGCAAGCCACGATACTGAGTTAATAAAAAAATATGCAGATGTTATTTTAACTCTTGAAAATGGCTCTATTAATTACAAAGTAGAAAACATAAAAAAAGAAAATATATCTTTAAAAGAAAAGAATTCTAAAATTAAAGTTAACTTGTTTTATAAAAAAAATAGCTTTACTAATTTAATTATAGGAATAGTTTTATTTTTATTATATTCATTACTAATTATATGTTTGAATAGTTTACAAATTAATTTAAATAAATCTGAAAGTTATGTTCCTAAGGACAATAATATATTAGCAAGTCTTTGGAAACGAAATGATACTGATTTTGTTGTTTTGTCTAGATATAATGATAATGATATTAAAAATGCTTCATTATACTTAGAAAAACATAATATTAAATATGATGTAATAAATGAATATAATAATTTAAGATTACAAAGAGATATATCTTTACATTTTGATTTTGAAGACCCTTATAGATTTTATAATATACTTAATATTTCAAAAATAATTTCGAAGAGTGAAAAAAACATGGATAAAGAATATATTGGCAGATATCCAAAAAATCCTAATGAAATAATGATTTCAAATTTTTATGCAAAAATTCTTACTATGGGTGTAATGCAGGATGATAAAGTTTATAAGCCAAAATCTTTTGAGGATATAATAAATGATAATTATTACATAAAATATGATGGTAGCCCTTATTCTGATGCTTACCTTAAAGTAACGGGAATTTATATGCTTGATTATGATATAAGTGAATTTGAAAAAATTAAAGTTGAAAAAAATACAGATAATCAAGGATTGACAGGTATTAAGCCAAATAAAATTATGACTTATTTTGATAATAATTATAATACCATTTATGTAAATGAAAACTTCTTTGAAACGCTTGATACTAAACCTTGCACATCAATGGATGAATATACTTTTGAGTTTTATATTAAAGCAAATAATGAATATAAACTATTAAATTTTAAAAGTAATACATATTATGATGATAATCTTAAAGATAATGAAATTATTATTAATAAATATATTTTAGATTTATTAACTAATAATGATTTTTCTAATGAATTTAATAAACAAAAAGAGTTAAATGAATATGATTTTGCAATTAAATATATGGAAAAACATAATTTATTAAATTCTATAGTAGAAACAAAGATTAAAGATACTTTTGGTGTAAATGGAAAAGAGGGTAGTATGGAAACTTTTTCGCTTAAAATCGTGGACTTTTTACCAAGTTATAAAAAAGACTTTAGCATAACAAATCCATACTTTTATGTATCTAAAAATGTTTTAGAAAAATATGTTGAATCTCAAAGGGAAGTATATACTATAACTGTTTATGAAAATAATTCTAAAGTGCTTAATAATGCTCAAAACTATTATATTAAAAATGGTTTTGAATTGAGAACTGATTATACTCATAACTTTGAAACAATTAACAAAATTATAACAAATATTATTCCTTATATTTGGCTCGTTGGTACTATATTAGTTTTATTTATTTTCTTATTTAATTTTATGGTTAATATATTTAGAATTAATATTGATAAAAAAAGTATCGGTATTTTAAAATCATTAGGTTATAAAAATAGTGAAATTAAAAAACTTTATAATAATTTATTTTTAATTTCCTCTTTTGGGGCACTTATTTTATCAGCTATTTTAAGTATTCCTCTTAATAAAGTAATAAATATAGTTTTATCAAATTATTTTGGTTTTAAACTAAGATTAATTTTCATAAACCTATTAACTTACTTAATAATATTTATAATTTTTGCAATAGTTTATTTTTTAACAATTAGAAAACCACTTACTAAAATTACTAAAATTAATGTATGCGATATACTTAGAACTAAGGATGAATAATATGTTGGAGTTAAGAAATATTAATAAAAGTTACATAACAAAAAATGAGAGAGTTAATGTTCTTAAAAATATTAATTTTACTTTCCCAGATAAAGGATTGTTTGTTTTAATGGGACCAAGTGGATGTGGAAAATCATCACTATTAAATATTTTAACAGGTTTAGATTCAAAATATGAGGGAAGAGTTCTTTATAATAATGAAAATATAAAAGATATTTATGATAATTATAGAAATGAAATTAGTTATATGACACAAAGTTTCAACTTATTTGATAATTTGACAGTATTTGAAAATGTTAATTTATCTTTAGAACTTTTAGGTAAAAGTGATAAAACAAAAGTTGAAACTATTTTAAAAGATTTTGAAATATATGATTTGGCAAATAAAAAATGTAATACTTTATCTGGTGGTGAAAAAGCAAGAGTTTCCATAGCAAGAGCAGTTATAAAAAATCCTAAAATAATTTTTTGTGATGAGCCTACGGGAAATCTTGATGATAAAACCTCAAAATTAGTTTGGACTTTGCTAAAGAAAATTAGTGAAACTGTTTTAGTCATTATTGCTAGTCACGATGAGAAAAACTCTTATGAGTTTGGAAATGTTATAAAAATAATCGATGGACAAATTAATGAAGAAATAATAAATAATGTAGTAAGTAATAAGAACACTTTTATAAAATATAAAACTAGTAGTAATCTTTCTTTAAATCTTTTATTTAAGATATTTAATAATAAGAAGATGCTATATATTTTGTCAATTTTAGTAATGTCTATTTCATTTATTATGTTTGGATTATTTAATAAACTTTCAAGTGTTAATATAAAGAAGGCAGAAATAAATACAATTATTAATAGTGATATTAATGAAATAACTTTGTATAAAAAAGGAAATATTAATGATTATACGATATATTTTTCACAAAATGATTTAAAGACTACTTATAATCTTTTGCAAAATAGTGATAGTTATTATGCATCATCACTACTAAGTAATAATAATATTTTTACATTTGAATTTGAAAATACTTTAGATATTACTGATTATTATAAACTTTATAATAGTAGTGCTAATGAAAATAATGTATTTATTGATGAAAGATTATGTTCATTTAAAATTTTGGGAAGAAAGCCAATTTATGAAAATGAAATAATGATATCAAACTTTTTAGCGGATTATATAATTAGATTTAGTTCTTTTGATGAAAATGGAAATCAAATAAGTTTTAATAATTATAGTGATATTTTAGAAAGTACATTAAAAGTAAGCAATGAAAAAGTGGTAATAAGTGGAATTTATATTGTAAATGAAAATATAAAAGAAAAAAACTTTATCTCTCTTGGGGATAAAGATCTTCTTCTTAAATATTTGTATACTTATTATGTTAATGAAAATTATTTTAAGATTTCTAAATTTAGTGAAAATTTTGTATCACCTGGACTATTTGACTTTAAAGTTGATGAAAAAGATGCACAAGTATATTTATCCGATGAGGTTTTAGAAAATGAAATATATATTGACAGTGATAAAAATAAAGTTAATTTAAATATTATAGATAAAAATAAACTATTTAATGGATTCAATAATTCTTATGAATTAAATGTTGTTAAAACAAATGGACTTATTTTAGTAAATAGTAATTTATTGAAAGATTATATTTTACCGCATCAATTAATTAAGGAAATTATAGTCAAAAATTTTAATAAAAATAATATTACTGAATTATTAGATTATGAAAAGGGTGGCATTTATTATAAATCACAATTAACAGAATCTTTGAAAAACTATGTTATATCTTTTGAAAATACTATAGGAGTATTTAAAAAACTATCAATAGCATTTATTTTTCTTACAATAATAGTTATTATTTGTTATGTACATTTTTATTATAAAGAAAACGAGGAAAAGATATATTCATTAAAAGTTGCAGGTGCAAATAATAAATTTATCTATAAGATATTTGCAATAAATAATGCCACGATTTTATCTGTTTCATTATTAATTTATGTCATATTTATACTAAGCTTTACTTTTATTATGAATAGTATTATTTCTTCGAGTATTAATTATAAAATTGAGGTGTTTAATTATAACTTTTTAAGTATTATAGAATATTTATGTGCTATGTTTATTTTATTAAGTTTAATAAATTATGTTAAATTAAAAAAAGTTTTGAAATAAAATGTAAAGTAGTGACAAATAAGTTTGTTAATATTTAACTAGTGTTATATAATTATACTAGGTGATAAAAAATATGAGAAATGTAGGAACAGTAGTAAGGGGAATAAGAACTCCCGTAATTAAAGAAAATTCTAATTTAGAGGACATTGTTGTAGATAGTCTTATGAAAGCTAGTGAGAGTGATAATTTTACTTTTCATGATAAAGATATTGTTGCAGTAACTGAAGCAGTAGTCGGTATTGCAATGGGAAACTATGTAACAGTTAATGAAATTGCAAAAGATATTAAAAATAAATTTGGTACTAACCATATAGGTGTTGTATTTCCAATTCTTTCAAGAAATAGATTTGCAGTACTTTTATCTGCAATAGCAAGAGCAATGGACAAAATAACTTTACAAATATCTTATCCATCAGATGAAGTAGGTAATGATATTTTAGATAAGAAAAGATTAAAAGAAAGTGGAATAAATCCATATACTGATGTTATTGATGAGAAAACATATTATGAAAAATTTGGCGATTTTAAACATATTTTTACTGGTGTTAATATGGTTGATTTCTATAAAGATTTAGTAAAAAAAGAAAATTGTGAAATAGAAATTATATTAGCAAATGATCCTAAAAAGATTTTAAATTATGAAAAAGATGTTCTTGTTTGTGATATTCATACAAGATTTGAAACAAAAGCTACTTTAAAGGAAAATTCAGATGGTATTATTTTAGGACTTGATGATATTTTAACTAGTCCAGTTGATGGAAGTGGATGTAATGAAAAATATGGATTACTTGGCTCTAATCGTTCTACTGAAGAAAGAGTTAAATTATTTCCAAGTAATGCACAAGGTTTAGTAGATAATATTCAAAGAAAATTATATGAAAAAACTGGTAAAAATATTGAAGTAATGATTTATGGCGATGGTGCGTTTAAAGATCCAGTTGGAGGAATATGGGAACTTGCTGATCCAGTAGTATCTCCATATTATACTAAAGGCCTTGAGGGAAGCCCTAATGAAATAAAACTTAAATATATATCTGATAATAAATTCAGTAATTTAAGTGGTGAAGAGTTAAATGAGGCTATTAAAAATGAAATTAGAACTAAAGATTCTAACCTTAAAGGAACAATTGCATCACAAGGAACAACACCTCGTAGATATGTTGATTTAATAGGTTCTTTATGTGATTTAACTTCAGGTTCTGGTGATAAAGGTACTCCAGTTGTATATATTTCTGGTTATTTTGATAATTATAGTGTAGACAACTAAAAAAAATTATGGTAATATGTTAATGGCTTAGCCCGTTGGTGAAGTGGTTTAACACACTGCGTTCTCAGCGCAGCATTCAGGGGTTCGAACCCCCTACGGGTTACCATTTGATAGTTTAGCCCCGTATTTATGGGGCTTTTATTTTTCTAAACACACTTCTAAACACACTTTTTTATAATTTATTTAAAATATCAGTCATTTTGTCTAATTCACTTTTAAACATATGAGTATATGTATTTAAGGTTATTGAAACATTTGAATGACCTAAATATTTAGATACTAATGGAACACTAGCACCTTTGTTAATTAAAAGAGATGCACAAGAATGTCTAAAATCATGTATTCTAATTTGCTTTATGTTTGCAAGTTTACAGTAACTATTTTTTCTTTTTTGAATAGTTGTTTCTGGAAACGGTAAAGTATTTCCAAAGACAAACCAATTATTATTAAAATCTTTATATTTTTTAGCATTATTATACATTATTTTCAGATCATTTGAAAGTTTTTGAGTTAATGGTAATACCCTAACACTATTTTTAGTTTTAGGGCTTGATATAGTGTATTTTTCACCTTTAATTTTGGTTGTTAATGTTTTGTTTATTCTTAAAGTATTTTTTTTAAAATCAATGTCATACCAAGTTAGTGCTTGGCATTCTCCCTGTCTTAATCCCAAATAGTAGAGAACTTCAAAAAAACAGTGAAAATCAAAATTATCAATCACTTTGTCAAAAGCAATATATTCATCATAAGTGAAAAACTCCATTTCTTTTTTTATTTCATTTATTTTAACAAAATTTTCTACATGTTTTAAAATTGAATCATTTGTATTGTACACTTTATTAGAATAAATGATAATGTTCCTAAATAATCCCAAAATTTTGTTTTTATAGTCTGTTGATAAATTTGAATTTATATTTTTTAAAAATAAATCTTTATATTGTTTCAAATTTATTTCATTGATTTTTTTATTTTTTATTTTATCAAAATACCTATATAATTTTTCGTCTTTTATTATAGTTTGTTTTTTTACTTTTTTACTTTTATTTTCTATATATTCTACGTATGCTTGATCAATGGTTATATTAGATACATATGCTTCTTTACTATCAACTTTAATCCTGTATTTTGCTTCTTCACTTTCCGCATCTTTTTTATTTTTAAACTTTGGAGAAGAGTAATCATGTATTTCTCCAAAAATATCTTTATACTTTATTCTAAAAAAATATTGTCTTCCATCTTTAGTTGGATTTTTTGTTTTATATACTGGCATAATCATCATTCCTTTCTTGATTTGGAACTTAATTTATGCTAAAATAATAGCATAGAAAAAAGTCCTATTCGTTATGGTATATTTTTTCTATAGGAGTTAATCAGCTCCACACCCTTACTCTTTGCAGAGAGTAAGGGATTTTTTTATTTTGAAAGTATATAACATAAAATGTTGACTATAATTGACAAATAATATTTAATATGGTATTATTTGGTTATGGAAGCAGAACGCTTCGGGGTACGAAGTATTTCGTACGGTTAAGGATGATGTATATCATCCTTTTCTTATGGATAAATTTTTATTCCTTTATTTTTATATTCTGGATAACAATCAATTTTTTTCTCAATAACTTTAAATGATGGGTGTTTTTTTTCTAGTTTAATAGTTGAATGGATTGGGTAAGAGAATAAATCAGCAATTTCAAGCCCTAAATAAGTAGAAGAGTACCCGCCATACCATTTTGGATTAAAATATACTCCTGTAATTTTTTTCTGTAGTTCCTGACATTCAATGTGCTCGGCCCCTTTTGTAAAAATAATATTAGAAATATGATTAAGAAGTTGCTTATCTTCTTTTTTTCCTCTTGACTCAAACATAATAATTCCTTTTTTAAGATTTTTTGTTGCATAAACATAACGTTCTAATAGTAAATCAAAAGCTTTGTCGTAAATTGGAATTTGTTCATTTTTAAGTATATATTTTTCAAGATTAATAGTAATAGATATTATTTTACAATCTATACTTTCTAATGTATCACTTAAGTCGGTGATAAAATTACTGTAGTTTATTACTTTATCATTAAATGCACCAGTATGATTTCTAATTTCTCTGGAATGCAAACATACATATCGTGTATCTTTGTGCTTAGAATCATAATAATATCCATTTTCCCAATACTTTTCTTTAAGTTTTCTTATGTCGTTTCTCATTTTCGAATAGTTTTTTCTTTCAAAAATAACCCCAGTAATTGTAAAATATTTTTCATCTTTAGAAATTTCTTCGTTGTTTAATCTTTTTTTAAATATATCATTAATTTTTCCGGAATTTCCATTTTCATCAATGAACATAACATAGTCTATATTTTGATCCCAATAATTAATTTTTTGTGGGTAGTCATACCATTTGTCTGTTTTATCTTTTTTCAATTTCTAACCTCTTTTCATATTTTGTTTTATAATAAAATAGGGGTGCATAGAGTGAAATACGATGATTTTATTATATTACTTAAAAGTTGTAATATAGATATAACCTTGTATTTTCTTCTAATTGAGGATTATTTTTGATCCTCATTTTTTGTACCCTCTAAAATATTTGCAATTTTTAAAAGTTTATCTAAACTTTCTTCATTTATATTTTCATTTTCATCCATTAAGCCTTTGTCTTTTAATAATTGTTTGTATTTTTGATGATTTTCCTCATTAGGAGTGTAGGAGGTTCCCATTGCATAATTGTTTGTTATGAGGTCTGTTAGACTAACATTAAAGTATTCAGCGATTTTAATTACATCTTCCATAATAGGTGATCTAGTCCCGTTTTCCCATTTTCCAATGGTAGAATAATCTTTTCCTAATCTTTTTCCAAGTTCTTCCTGTGTTATATTTTTTTGTAATCTTAGGAATTTTAAATTATTTGCAAAATTGTTTTTCATTATATTCCTCCTTCCTGCCTAATTATAAGACAAAATGCAAAAAAAATCAAGACAAATTGTCAAAAGACTATTGACACAAGACAAATAGTCTTGTATAATTGACAGTGTAAGGAGGTAGAATGATATGAATTCAACAAAAGCACTAAAAAGTTTAAGAGGAAAAAAACTTAAAACTCAGCAAGAAATAGCAGATAAAATGGGAATTTCTAGGCAAGTTTATAACTATTATGAAAATGAAACAACAAAATGTGAATTAAATATAATTTTTAGAATTTTGAATTCTCTAGAAGCAACAGATGCTGAATTTGATGAGTTTTTTATTGCTTTAAAACAAGACTATTTGTCTTGTAAAGAAAACAAAAATTTGGAGGAATAAAGTAAACAATGAAAGATGAAGAAATAAAAGTATCCATAGAATTTGTAGGATATGAAGAGTTAATTAAAAAGTTAAGCAAAATAAAAGAACTTCTAAATGATATTAAAAATACCAAAATAGAAGTTGATTAAATTATTTAAAACATTTGTCAAAGCTTTTTTGAAGCTTATTAATGTCATTATTAAGACCATTGTTATTAAGTCTTATATTTATTCTACACGATGGGCATATAACTTCGTGACCGAATTGTGAACCTTGTACTGGAAAACTCGTTTTACAATTTGGACAAGTTATATTGAATTGTGAATTAATAATTGACTTATTAATAGCATTCTTTAAAGCATTTGGTTTTGTTTTAAACTTAATTTTAAAACTTGATTTACTCAGAATATCACCTCCTTTCAAACAAATATTGTAAAGGAGTAAGACTTAAATATCAAGAAAATTTGGAGGAATAGGCAGTGAATGTATTAGAAAGTATCTTTATATTTTTGACAAGTATAATGTGGATAGATTTAGTTATTAGCTCTATTTCAATAAGTTTTAATCAAATGATGATAGAGGAATTAGAAAACAAAAATATATTAATAAAAAAAAGAAATGAAAAAATTAAATCATTTCTTAGTAAAATATTCAAAAATTAATTTTATTAAATCTTTAGAATACGATATTATTTCATCTTTATAAAGAACAAATACGAAAGAAAAGATCCAATAAATTAGATTTAAAAATTTTATCGTTCTTCTTTTAAAACTAATTCCTAAATAATCAATTAATTTTTGAGGCAAAAATATTATTAATTTGATCCAATAAAATGGATTGAAATTTTGTAAAAACTTATATCTATAAAAACCGTGAGATTTTAAAAATAAATTTTCAATATATTTTTGATTAGAAACAGAATATATATCTGTACTAATTTCTTCGTAAGGTAAATTATTTAAATACTCAATAATTTGATAATAATAGCTCATTAAATTTTTATTATTTGAATTAAAATATTTTACCCACTTGTGATGTAAAAAATATCCATATAACCAAAAAACAAAATTATAAATACATTTAAGTATCATAATACAGCAAAAATATTTTAGATACTTCAAAATAACATCTCCTTTCTAAAATTCTATTTTAAAGGAGATAAATTAAAAAATCAATTTAAAAGCATCTGCAAATGCTTCATAACGAATAGGAGGAAATATGAAAACGAAAGAAGAAATATTAGAGCAGCCTTATATGACAGCAAAGGATTTAAAAATAATAATGCCAAGTGTTGGTATTAATAAGTGTATTGAGTATATAAAAATGTGCCGTGAAGAGATGGAACAAAAAGGTTATTTTATTCCATCAGGAAAAACTTTAATAGCATTAACTAAAGTAGTTAAAAAGAAATTTGGATTATAGGAGGAAATATGAAAAAGAAATTAAACAAGACTAATTTATTTGTATTAATAATCTTTGTATTAAGTGCACTAGTAATCATATTTGATTTACTTGCTATTTCAGTAACAACATTTATGGGTAAGACATCTGGATGGACTTGGTTCGGTTTTATATCGTTTATGGCTGCTTTTATTTTATTAGTTTTATCAAGCCGTTATTTAGATAGCATAAAAAAAGAAAAATAGGGTGTAATTTAATCTATTTTTCTGCAAATAATTATATCAAATTTGCAGAGAAAAATCAAATCAGGGGAAGTTTTTGGTACTAGAGAAAGGATTTATATTTATGATAAACAGTTTTACAGCATATAGGGACTATCACGAATTAATAACAATACTTTCTGAAAAAGAACAAAAGGAATTAATTTGTGCAATCTGGTATTATATGTTCGAGGGTATAGAACCAAAACTTAATAAAAATCAAATGAAAATTTTTAATAATTTAAAAAGACCATTAGATAAGTCAAAAAACAAAAGCAAAAATGGTTCAATTATTAAATCAAATGAAAATCAAAATAAAGAACAAATTGATAATCAAAATGAAATCAAAACAAAATCAAATGAAAATCAAAACAACAACAAAAACAAATCACATCAAGATGTTGATGTTATTGTTAATGTTAATACTAATAATTCTTGTTTAGATATTAATACTACAAAGCATAATTTAAAAACTAGTAATAATTTAGAATTTAGTAATAGTTTATTGGAGTTTGTACAAAAAGAATTAGGAAGATTATTATCTAGCAGTGAAATGGAACTTGTACTTACGTGGGAAGATAACGAGCTTACTAGGCACGCAATTAAGCAAACTGCACTTAATCGTGCAACAAGTTTAAAATATACTCAAAGCATTATTTCAGCATACAAATCAAAAGGTTTTACAACTCTTGCAGAAGTTGAAGCCGATGAAAAACGATTTGAGGAAAACAAATTGAAAAAGTCCAATGGAAAAAAATTATCTAACAAAGAAATTGTAGACAATGCTTGGAAAGAACTAGGATTGCCAGATGACTAAAAAAGATCTGAATGAGATTCTAGACTATATTGAATTAAACTACAATGATTTTAACGATAGTATGCGAAACGAATGGGCAAAGAAAATGGTATTCTACGATAAAAAACTTGTTTTAGAATCTTTGGAGAAAATTATGTCAGATGAATTTTACCAAAGAAAATTACCTACATTGACATACATTTTGCGAGGATTACCAAAATCTGATGAAATTGAAAGTTTTAAAAATCGAAGGGTCTTATGTGATATTTGCAGGAGACCATTTGAAAATGTAGAAGAAATGGACAAACACTATCAAAGATGTTGCTGCGTATCTACTATCAAACGAGAAACAAAAAAATACAAAAAAATAAATTTAACTGATTATGAAGTTGCACAGTTGTACCAAATGAGTGATGAAGAATTTGAAGAAAGGTACAAAAAATTAGCAAGGTTCTTAATCGAAAATAGCGATTTAGACTGGCAAAAAAGAATAATGGAATGTTATTTAAACCCGCCAAGTCCTGAAAAAGCAAAAGAGGTTTTAGAAAGAAAGGAAAAAAAGAAATGATAAACACATTAACAGTTGTGGGTCGTTTAGTTTCAGACCCAAAAATAATTGAAACTAAATACATGAAAAAGGCAGTAGTTACTATATCAGTTCCAAGAGATTTCAAAAACTTAAATGGCATATACGAAGCTGATGTTATTGATTGTGTTATCTGGCCTGGAGATGCACAACAAGTTTGTGAATTATTCAAAAAAGGAGACTTGATTGGTGTCAGAGGAAAAATACAAAGTTCAGTAACAATTGATGATGGAACTACTTATCAAGAAACAAGAAAAAGAGAACTTATTATTGTTGCACAGAAAGTTACATTTTTAGCAAGTAGAAAGGAGAATAGCAATGAATGACAATGAACTTAGAGAAATGACAAAATTTTCTTTAAAAACGGAACTAAACAAAATCTTATGTAATTACATGGCAGTTTATGATGAATATTATTCAAAATGTACTAGAGATAGTGCTTTCTTGAAAGATTTAGTAGATAGTTTACAAGGCATATCAGCAGTATTAGAAGTGTATGTATCTAACGAATACATTCATCCAAGTTATGCACTTGAAAAATTGAAATATTCACAAAGAATTATAGATTCAACAATCAAATATTTTGAAAATAAGGAGAAAGAAAATGGAAAGTAAAAGTTTAAATGAAAGTATTATAAATATCAGAGTAAAATTGCAAAATGCAAAATTAAAGAAAAGTGGCAAAAATAAATTCGCTGGATTTGATTATTTTGAATTAGCAGATTTTTTACCAAAATTAAATGAGCTAATGTTAGAGGAAAAGGTCAACGATAGATTTTACATCAAAGATGATTATGCAACATTGGAATTACAAAAAGGGGAAGAAACAAATATTTACACAATGCCATTTGTATTATTTGAAACACCAGTTAATGTTAAGCAAAACCAAACAACTGGAGAAATAAGAGAAGTTAAATCAATGCAAGATATTCAGTATCTAGGAGCATTAAATACATACTACAAAAGATATTTATATTTAAATGCGTTTGGTATAACGGATGGCGATGTAATTGACAGTATGGACAATAATGAAATGGATAAAAAAAACTCAATTGATTATAGACAAAAGTTAATAGCATATTGTAATGAAAAAAATATTGATATGAATGAAATCGCAAAAACATACAAGTTAAATGCTAAAACAAACAATATTACCTTCAAAAAAGTATATGAAGAAATTATGAAAGGTGGAAACTAATGCAAGCTGTAACGGTAGATAGAGATAAATATATCGGAGGATCGGATATTCCAATTATTATGGGAATAAGTTCATTTAAAACAAGGTTTGACTTATTACTAGAAAAGGCTGGAATAAAAGAAAATGATTTTGATGGAAACAAATACACCGAATATGGGAATGTAATGGAACCCAAAATAAGAAATTTTATCAATGAAAATAGGGAAGATAAGTTTGAGGAAGGCAAATATATTGAAAATGATATTAGATGTCATACAGATGGAATAAATAAAGAATTCGTACTTGAAATCAAGACTACATCTCGAATACATCAAAAGTTAGAAGATTACAAAGAATATTTAGTTCAATTGTTATTTTATATGGAATATACAAAAAGAAATCACGGAAAACTTGCAATTTATCATAGACCTGATGATTTTAATGAAGAGTTTGATGTTAACAGATTAATTCAATATGATATTAGAATAGAAGATTTTAAAGAATTGATTGAACAAATAAATAATTCGGTAGAACAATTTAGAATTGATTTATCAAAAGTAAAAGAAAATCCTTTTATAACAGAAGAAGAGTTATTACCGACTGATTTAACCGAATTATCAAATAGAGTTGTATTGTTAGAGGACCAACTAAAAAGAATGAAAGAGACTGAAAAACAAGTAAGTATGATTAAAGAAAAATTAAAGAGTGTAATGCAAGATAAAAAGATAAAAAAATGGGAAACACCTAATGGAACAAAGATTACTTTAATTGAGGATAAACCTGATGAAACTGTTATTGAGAAGGAAGTCGATGAAGATTTATTTAAAAAAGAAAATTTTGAATTAATAAAATTATATGAGTTGAAACAAGCAGAATATTTAGTAGATAAAGAAAAAATAAAGAAAGGCAAAAAAGGTTATGTAAAAATAACATTGCCAAAGGAGGAACAATAAAATGAATAAAGCAATTATTATTGGGAATCTAACAAGAGATATAAAAATTCAATATACACAAAGTAATAAAGCCGTAGGTGAGTTTACTGTCGCAGTTAATAATGGTAAGACAGCGGATGGACAAAAAATTCCAGCTGATTACATAGTGTGTGTAGTTTGGAACGAACAAGCCGAGAATATGAAAAAGTATACTTCAACAGGTAGCAAAGTTGCAGTTGAAGGCAGAATAAAAGTTGATAATTGGGAGGATGAACAAGGTAAACATTATAGAACTTATGTGTTAGCAAGTAGAGTGATGTTTTTAAATTCAAAAAGTAACAAACCATTACCTACTGACCCAGAAGTTCCAGTGCCAAATAATAATGCAACTCAAACTTCTGATCCATATACTGAATTTGCAAACGAAAATGAAATTGATCCAAGTCAATTCCCATTCTAATTATGATAGGAAAACCCGAAGAACTATCAAGAGTATTATTTAATCTTGATAGAGATAAAGTTTATGAGATTAAAGAATATAAAAAGATGAGAAGTAAAGATGCAAATGCTTACTTCCATAAGCTTACAAATGAACTTGCAAAATATAATCGAGCTAATGGATTTGCAGTATCTGATGAAGAAATGAAAATTGATTTAAATCTTGCATATGGAACTATAGCCACAGATAAAAATAATTCAGCAATTTGTGCTATAGTTCCGCAAGGTACTAATATGAAAGAGTTTTATCCTTATGCAAAGAGATACAAAAGAGCCGATATGAAAGACTTTTATGTCTTTTATAAAAGAACACACGAACTCAATTCAAAAGAGTTCTGGCAACTAATTAAAGGTGTAGAAAGTGAATGTAAAAAAGTTGGAATAAAAACATTAGATGATGTTGAATTTGAAAGGTTAATGAATAGTTATGGAAAATGAAATTAAAAGATTAAAAAGTGAGCTTGAATATTATAAAAGTGAGTTATCACTTACAAAAAATGTTATAAATCAAAAAAATAAAGTTATAAGAGAATTAACAAAAAAAATTATAAAGTTGGAGGACAAGTTAGAAAAATGATATTTAAATCTAAATATCAGAGGGTTTTGAAGGAAGAATATAAATCATTAAGAGATAGATTAATTTTGGCTGAAAAAGCAAATAAAGGACTTGCCGATGATTTAAAAGTAAGTCAAAATGAAGTAACTAAATTATCTGCATTACTTAATACATTGCGAGATGATAAAGAAAAAGTCATAAAAAAACATAATGATTTATTAAATAGAAAAGATAAATTAAGAGAGCAGGTTACTGAATTAAAAAAAGAAGTAACTAATTTAAAAGAAGAATTAAAGTTAGCAAAAGAGGAAAAATCAGCAGTTGAAAAAGAATATGCTGATTTTAAAAAAGACAAATGGTTAATTAATAAAATACCATCTGGAAGAATTCCAAATAAGCAAAGAATAGGGGTTAAGAGTGGTGCAAAGACTAGTAGAATTATAAAAAAAGTAAAGGAGAATGTATGAAAAAAATTAAAGTGGTTTTATTAATTATATTTTGCAGTTTATTTATGGCAGGATGTGATAGTGCAGAGACAGTTAGACACAATATAAGTCGTGAGGCTAATGAGTTTAAAGTTAAAAGAAGAATCACATTTATAAACTTAAGAACTGGAGAATATTTATTTCAGGCAACTGGGAATTGTAGTATTAAGGGTGGACTAGAAAGTACAAATAATGAATTAGAACTTGTATGTAGAATTGGTGAAGATAAATATCAAAAACATATGTTATACATAGCAAATGAAACAACTTATGTTGTAGAACAATTAGAATATAGTGATGTTTCTAGATATGATTATGAATTCATATTTAGACCAGAAGCAATAGTCCCAGTTCAAATTAAAACTCAAGTTGGTGAGGAATAATAATGAATGTGAAAAATCTAGAATGGTATGAAGAAATATGTAAATTGTTTAACAAAAAATATGATACTAAAGGGTCTATTACAAATGATAAATTAAATGAAATGTGTGAAGATTTAATTACTAAAATCTATAAATTGAGTGACACAGTTCGAGAGCTAAAAGATGATTTAGAAAATTATTACAATCCTAAAACACCACAAGAGTTAATTGAGAAACAAATTGGGGATTACAGGAGGTTTTAATGAAAAATAATTTAAGTGATGTAAATAATTATTTATTCGAAGAATTAGAAAGATTAAACGATGATGAGAATTTAGAAAATGAAGAAAATTTTAAAAAAGAAATTCAAAGAGCTAAAGCTGTATCTTCAATATGTTCTACAATAGTTTCAAATGCAAATTTAATATTAAATGCCAAAAAATACGCTGATGAATTAGGAATAAATGAAAAAGAAGTATTGCAACTAAAGGAAAAATAGTATGCATAGATATAGTGAAGAACAAAAGGAATTTATTATTGATAATTATTATGGAAAATATTCCAAGGAATTAGCGGATATATTTAATAAACAATTTAACACAAATATAACTGCTAAAGAAATAAAAAACTATAGAACAAATCATAAATTAAATAGCGGTTTGACTGGTAGATTTGAAAAAGGACATGTAACTCATAATAAAGGTAAAAAGCAAACTGAATATATGAGTAAGGAAGCAATAGAAAAAACAAAAGCAACAAGATTTAAAAAAGGTAATATCCCGCAGAATCGTAGAGAGATTTGGGAAGAAAGAATATCAAAAGATGGATATGTATATATAAAAATTATGGATGGCTGTAAAAATGATAACTGGGAATTAAAACATAGATATATTTATAAACAACATTATGGTGAAATTCCTAACGGATATAATGTAATGTTTGCTGATAAGAATAAAAGAAACTTTGATATTGATAATCTAATTTTAGTATCAAAAAGTGAAGATTTAATAATGAACAATAATAAATTATTGTTTAGTAATAAAGAATTAACTAAAACGGGGCATTTAATAGCAAAAGTCATCGATAAAACAAATAAGGTTAAAAATGAAAGATTATGAGCAATTGTATTATGATCTACTTTATAAGTATAAAAAAGCATTAAAAAAAATTGAAGAATTGGAACAAGAATTAGAAACCTTATCAAACTATAAAGATGTGAAAACTAAAAAATTATTATTGGAATCTTTAATTAAATTTAAAAGAAGTAAAAGGTAAATAAAGTTATTTACTAATGTAATATATGAAAAAAATATAGAAAGGATTAGTTATGAAAGTAAATGATGTGGTTCAATTTAACGAAAAACATAAGTGGTGTGGTTCATTTGGAATTATCTATGAAATAAAAAAGTGCGGTAATGATACTAGGTATATGATAGGCGTTCCTGCACCTATGCAAGGTACAGCTTTTATCTATGTAATGGAAAGTGAAGATGCTATTTATCGTATAGGTATTGCAGTTATGGTTTTGAATAGAGAAAGTGATTTATGAGAAAAAAAGTAAAAATATTTGGATTATACAAAGGTGACAAATTTATTGATGTTGGAACAGCAAGAGAACTTGCCGAAAGAAGAAATGTAAAAGTTAGAACAATAAGATATTTAATAACCCCAGCATATGCAAAAAAAATTAAAAAAAGAGATAATCCAGATGATGCATTAGTAGCGGTTACTTTTTGGGAAAGGATGTAATATGAATAAAATTGAAACAACTAAAAATAAATTAAATATATCTGCTATATTATTTACTTATGGTGTGCCCATAAATGAAGCAAAACAAATTGGTGATTTTATATTAAAACTAGAACATCAGATTGAAAGCCAACAACAAATGCTAAAAGAAATAAAAGATATATTTGCAAATATACCAAGTGATAATACTACTTGTGATACAAAAATAATTCATGATATAGAAAAAATAATTTACGAGGTGGAGGAATAATGAACATAAACATATATGGTGAAGTAATTAATAGTAAAGATACTTATTTTGAAATAGCCAAGCAATTAATAAAAGGTGAAAGTGTAGGTATTGGTTGGACTGATGAATATAGCACTCACTTTGATATCATTTTCACTTTAGGGATTAATAAATATGGTCTATTTCAGCGTGGAATTAAATTTGATGATTTATTTGTAAGTATTATTGGTTGGTCTAGTTATGGATTTAAAACTGATGGTGTTAAACTTGGTGGATATATACAAGAAAAATTGAGGTTAAGTGATTACGATATTACTGGTGACAAAGTAAAAGAATTAGTAAATGGGGTTATTGAATATTTGAATAAGGAGAAATAAGAATAATGAATAAAGAAGAAATTTATAAAAGAATTATGGTATGTGAGAAAAAAGAAAGAGATTTTTTAGAAGTAGGAAATATTAGAATTGCTAATCGTTATCATAATGAAATTCAAAAATGGGAAGAATTATTAAATCAATTAAATCCTAAAATGGAAAAAGAATTAAATGAATACAGAAGAGGCTATTACAAGCAAAAAGAAGTTAATGATAAGGCAATAGAATATATAAAAGAAAGATTTTATTTTAATGAAGAAACTGGAGAATATTCATTATTACATACATTTAATAAAGATAATATAAAAGAATTATTAGATATATTAAAGTTGGAAGAATGAAAGAAATTGATAAGGAGGAATGAAAATGAATAATTATAAAAGTTTTTCAGATTTAAAAGAAGAATTAGGTAATAATTATGATTTTAAATTATATGAAATGGGAATATCTGCGCTGAAAAAAATTGAAAATTTACAACAAGAAAATAAACAATTAAAAGGAAAATTGGATTGTGATTTACAATGGGCTTTTAAATATGAAAAACAAGTAAATAATTGGAGGAATTATGGTAACGGAAAAAAAAGAGATGTC